>Ga0315268_10000097_pt1 | contig 100036 bp, 82 predicted proteins | sample C1_top_MG_FD_204535 | JGI IMG/M metagenome (GOLD analysis project Ga0315268, IMG submission 204535) | Sediment microbial communities from Yellowstone Lake, YNP, Wyoming, USA - C1_top | ecosystem: Environmental > Aquatic > Freshwater > Lake > Sediment | place: USA: Wyoming | collected 2017-08-01
GCGCGCAAAGGCGGCCCTGGGCTATTTCTTCCACGCTTGTGGGCGCTACCTGCACCAGATGGTGCGCAAGCGCCGCCGTGTCTTGTTCCGACGCCGTCTCTCGGTTACCTCTTTCTACCCATGAGCGGATACCAATACTTTCCGAGTTGCCTTCTTCCTACACCTCTTCAACCAAACAAAACCACTTAGGACTAGCTACGGAGTAGTGCAAATACCAAAAGTTCAGAAAATCCCAGAGCGACTTCGTAGGCTCATGCCATATGAGCCAGTGGATTAGTTAGTTATGGCAACAACGAAGTATGACATCCCCATCCGCTGATACACGTGTGTCGCCCATGCCACGGATAGTCGTCCCCATCGTCAAAGACGACATTCCGGGTCTGTCGCTGGCGGCGGATAGCCACTTCACCCCAGACACGCTGGCCCAGCACCTGGCCCGCTACCCGCACCTGGCCTTCCGGCTGGCTGGCGGGCCGGACTACGCCCTGGGCGGCTACTGGCATAGGCGGCCGGAGATCGGCCTGCTGCTGGAGGTGGCCAGCCAGGAGCAGCGTCCAGCCCTGGTGGAGCGCCTGCTCACCGCCTATCGCCAGGCCGGAGCGCGGCTCGTGGCGCTGTCCGAGGGCGAGGCGGAGCGAGCTCTGGGCTTCTATCGCCAGCTCGGCTTCAGCGTGCTGGAGGAAGTCGTCCCCTACGAGCGGCCGCACTGCCAGGTGGAGCCACTGTCGCCCCGTCTGGCTGTACGACCACTGGCGGAGGCGGACCTGCCAGCACTGGTGGCCCTGGAGGAGCAGGCCTTTCCCTGGCTGTGGTGGGAGACGGCGGAGAGCTTCTGGGAGGCCGCTCAGCGCCCCGATTGCTGGGCCTACACCGCCTGGCAGGGCGGCGATCTCGTGGGCTACCTGATCCTGGCCCGGCGCAACGACTTCGGCCACATCAATCGCATTGCTGTGCACCCTCGTTGGCAGGGGCAAGGTTATGGGGCAGAGTTGCTGACCTACGCCATCGGCGATCTGGCCCGGCACGGCGCCCGGCGGGTGGGGCTGAACACGCAGTCCAACAATACCCGCTCCCAACGCCTGTACGAACGCTTCGCCTTCCAGCGCACGGGGGAGCGTTATTGGTTCTATGGCTTATGGCTGGAGGGGAGGTAAGATGCGCGTCCTGATGCTCTCCTGGGAATACCCGCCGCACGTCGTGGGGGGGCTGGGCCAGCACGTGCGCGAGATCGTCCCGGCCCTGACCGCTGCCGGGGTGGAGGTACACCTGCTGACTCCGCGCTGGATGGGCGGGGCCGCCGAGGAGCAGGTCGCCGGAGTTAACGTCTACCGCGTCGAGCCGCCGCCCCACTCGGAGCTGACCGATTTTTTCGCCGATACCCAGCGCGCCAACGAGCGGCTGCGGGCGCAGGCCGAGAGCCTGTTCGCCGCCTGGGGTAAGTTCGATCTCATCCACGCCCACGACTGGCTGGTGGCCTTCGCCGCCATCGCCCTGAAAAACGAGCACAAGGTGCCTCTGCTGACCACCATCCACGCCACGGAGTACGGGCGCAGCCGCGGACACCTGGCCGGCGACACGCCTATGGCCATTCACAGCACGGAGTGGTGGCTGGCCTACGAGTCGTGGCGGGTTATCTGCTGCAGTGCCTTCATGGCCAGCGAGGTGCAGCGCCTCTTCCAGGTTCCGGCCGATAAGTGCGACGTGATCCCCAATGGTGTTGACGCCAGCGCGTTCCAGGCCCTGGAGGGTGTGGATTTGAGCGTCTTTCGGCGCCGCTTTGCTGCTGACGATGAACGCATCGTCTTTCACGTAGGCCGCATCGTCGCCGAGAAGGGTTTGGGGGTGCTGATCGAGGCGGTGCCCAAGGTACTGGCCAGCTTCCCAGCGGCCAGGTTCGTCATCGCCGGCACGGGCGGCTACCTGGAGCACCTGCGCTGGCGGGTCAGCGATTTGGGCGTGGCCGCCAACGTGCACTTCACCGGCTTCATCCCTGACGAGGATCGCGACCGCCTGTTCAAGGTAGCCGACGTCGCCGTCTTCCCCAGCCTGTACGAACCCTTCGGCATTGTGGCCCTGCAGGCCATGGCCGCCCGGACGCCGGTGGTGGTCTCCAGCGTGGGCGGCCTGACCGAGGTGGTGCAGCACAACGAGACGGGCCTCACCGTCTACCCAGACAGCCCCGACTCCCTGGCCTGGGGCATCTTGCAGACGCTGCAGCACCCCGACTGGGCGCGGGCACGGGCGGAGAACGCCTATCGCAAAGTGCTGACTGAGTACAACTGGCCGCACATCGCCGCCCGCACGCTGGCGGTCTACCAGCGCATTGTGCAGGAGAGAGCAGCCACGGTGTGGTAGAGCAGGGAAACAGGGAATCAGGGAATGGTTGACCAAGACTTGAACAGAATTTGCAAGATCCAACTGCTCGGTTGCCAGGCACTAGCAGCAGTTTTTAATCCCGTTGCACCAAAATATGTCTATGCAGTAGAAGGTAGAGTCCCTTACTCAATTGAAGAAGCTCGCCTAGACCTAATGAGACAAACTCGATCATTTTCTTACGATATACCTAATGGTTACTATCCAGCACCCAACGCTATGGTGATTGCAGATGATGGAGAGTGGCTATTCGCGCTTCTGGTGCAAACCTGGAATGAGCCGCCATCCAAATTGTTAGCGATCAAGGTGGGGCCACCAGAGATCACCGATGCTATTCCCCCCTCTTCAACAATAACTGCTCTACCTCTAACTCAAATGCATAATTGGTGGTTCGTCTCTTGGTCAGGTGCAGATGATGCATCCGGTATCGATTATTATGAAATCCAGTATCGTTTGGGACAGGAAGGCAACTGGATAAATTGGCTAACTACAAGTGGTGAAGGAAGCTTTTTCACAAATGCGATTCCTGGCCAAACATACTATTTTCGGGGGCACGCAGTTGACAAGGCAGGCAACGTGGAACTCTATCCATCAGATTTTGAGACTTACACAACTGCAGGTTATGACACAGGTGGCTTGAGTCAAACATACTTGCCCTTAATTGTCAAAGATTGACTGTTGCTTTATGCCACGAGCATCAGTAATTTCAGACCTTGAAGAGCGCCCAAATTGGGTTTCTTTTCCTCCAAAAACCTGGCCTCACCAGCCACTTTGCACCTGGCGAGGTTGTTTTCGCCAGCGCCTGCTGGACAACGTTCTGCGTTGCGGCAGGCGTTTTTGTTTGGCCTGTTGACGTATTGACTTATGTGGCTTCATGCTGTATATTTATAGTCGCAGGCAGGGATGTGCCGGGATTTCCGCCGAAATAAGGAGGATTCGTCCATTGGCTTTTCTAGCCAAAGTACGCCACAACCCAATCTTCATCAATGCCCTCATTCCCCTTGGCGCCATGGTCGTGGCGCTCCTCATCGGCGCCGTCATGCTGTTGTTCCTGCGGGCGCACCCACTCCAGGCCTATGCCGCGCTGATCGGCGGGGCGCTGGGCGACGTCTCCGGCCTGACGCAGTCGGCGGTCAAAGCGACGCCGCTGCTCCTGGTGGGCCTGGGGATTGTCATCGCCTTCCGCGCCAGCGTGATCAACATCGGCGGCGAAGGCCAGATCATCGCCGGGGCCTTGCTGGGCACCTGGTTCGCCCTGGCCTTCCGCACCTGGCCCGGCTGGCTGCTCATCCCGGCGACGCTGCTGGCGGGCTTTTTGGGGGGGATGGTGTGGGGTTTCATCCCCGGCATCCTCAAGGCGCGCTTGAACGTGAACGAAATCCTCAGCACGGTAATGATGAACGCCATCGCCCTGCAACTGATGAACTATTTGCTGCGTGGCCCCATGATTGACCCGGCAGGCATCAAGGCGGGCACGTACCTGGCGCAATCGGAACGGCTGCCCGAGCAGGTCTGGCTGCCCCGGCTGGTGCCGCAGACACTGCTGCACAGCGGGGCGATCCTGGCCATCGTGCTGGCGGTGGTAGTGTACGTCTTCTTGTGGCGCACGACCATCGGCTATCGCATCCGGGCCGTGGGCTTGAACCCGGACGCGGCGCGTTATGCGGGCATCCGCGTGCCGCTCTACCAGGCCCTGTCGCTGACGCTGGCCGGTGGGTTCGCCGGGCTGGCCGGGGTGGTCGAAGTGATCGGCGTGCAGCACCGGTTGCTTCAGGGCATCACCAGCGGCTATGGCTTTTCGGGCATCGTGGCGGCGCTGTTTGGCGGCCTGCACCCCATCGGCGCGATTCCGGCCTCGTACCTGTTTGGCGCCCTGCTCGTCGGCGCGGACAAGATGCAGCGCGCCGTGCAGGTTCCTTCGGCTCTGGTGGATACGCTGTTGGGCCTCATTGTGTTGTTCGTGGTCGGCTCCCAGTTGCTCTCACGTCGCCAGGCGGCGCGGCGAGCCGTGGAGACCACGGAGGTTGAAGAGACAGCATGACGGACATCTTCAAACTGCCGGTCGTCATTGGCATTTTGTTTTCCGCCATCCGGCTGGCCACCCCATACCTGTACGCCACGATCGGCGAGATGTTTGCCCAACGCTCCGGCGTGTTGAATCTGGGCGTGGACGGTATCATGCTGGTGGGCGCTTATGCCGCCTTCTTTGTGGTCCTGAACACGGGCAACCTGTGGCTGGGGGTGCTCGCCGCGGCAGTCGTTGGGCTGCTCATGGGCCTGTTGATGGCCGTCATTAGCGTTACGCTCCAGGCTGAGCAGGGCATCAGCGGCATTGGGCTGTATATGTTCGGGCTGGGGCTGTCCAGTCTCCTGTTCAAAGTCACCATCGGCACGGTCAAGACGGTCAGCGGTTTTCCACCGGTCAAAATCCCCTGGCTAGGCGACATTCCTGTGGTCGGGCAAATTCTTTTCCAGCACAGCCTGCCGGTCTATGGGGCGTTCCTGCTGGTGCCGTTGGCCTGGTGGGTCCTGGAAAGAACAACTTGGGGATTGAAGATCAAAGCGGTGGGGCAGAACCCGGCCGCCGCCGACTCGTTGGGCGTGAGCGTCGTCGGCGTGCGCTATTTGTGCGTGTGCCTGGGCGCGGTGCTGGCCGGGATCGCCGGGGCTTCGCTGTCCATCGCCTTGACCAACCTTTTTCAAGAGAATCTCACCGCTGGTCTAGGCTTTATTGCCGTGGCCCTGGTGTACTTTGGTGGGTGGCGGCCGCTGGGGATCTTGGCCGGCACGCTGCTGTTTAGCTCCGTCAATGCTTTGCAGTTGTGGATGCAGGTGCTGGGCGTCAAGATTCCGTCCGACGTAGCGGTGATGCTGCCGTATATCCTGGCCATCGCTGTACTGGCCGTGATGGTCAACCGCGCCCGCCAGCCTGCCGCCTTGAACAAACCGTTCGAGCGCGGTGAAGGGTAAGCGTGAGGCGGGAGACGTCTTGACAATGTTAGATTTCCCCGTCATTGCGAGGAGCATCCCTTCGCCGGCCCTGAACGCAGTGAAGGGCCGGCGAAGGGATGCGACGAAGCAATCTCTCTCGTGGCGCAACAAAGAGATTGCTTCGCTGCGCTCGCAATGACCAATTTATGTCAAGACGTGAAGCGTGAGTTGCCATACGGTATCAGGCTTTACGCCGGAAGGAGGTGAGGCGAGACACTGACGGTTTCGCAAGTGCTCAGCCGATGAGCAGCCTTGACCACAAATTCTAAGGAGACGAAAAGTATGAAAGCTCGTTTCTTCCTGGCGTCCCTGTTGGTGCTGGCGCTGCTGGCTGCGGCCTGTGGTGGCGCCACCCCCACGCCCAAAGCGGCCCAGCCTTTCCGCATTGCCGTGGTGATGCCCAGCGCCACGAACGATCTGGCCTTTAGCCAGTCCATGTTCCAGGCGCTCAAGGCCGTGCAAGCCGAGATGGGCGGCGAGTCGGCCCTGGAACTGGCCTACTCGGACAACATGTTCAAGGTGCCTGATGCCGCCGCAGCGATTCGCGATTACGCCAGCAAGGGCTTCAACATCGTGATTGCCCACGGCTCGCAGTATGGCGCCTCGGTGCAAGAGATCGCCGGGGACTTCCCCAAGACCTCGTTTGCCTGGGGCACGGACGTGAACACCTTCGGCAAGCCGAATGTGTTTGCCTACACGGCGGCGGCGGAGGAGGGCGGCTACGTGAATGGCGTCCTGGCCGCCAAACTGACCAAGAGCAAGATCATCGGCGTGACCGGCCCAATCGAAGTGGGCGACGCCAAGACTTACATTGACGGCTTTACCCAGGGCGTGGCCGCCACCGATCCGAGCGTCAAGGTCGCCAAGACCTGGACCGGCTCGTTCTCCGACGTGGCGCTGATGACCGAGGCCGCCAAGACGCACATCGCCGCGGGTGCCGATGCGCTCACCGGCTCTTCGCAATCGGTCGTCGGCTCTATCGGCGCGGCCAAGGACAAAGGTGGCATCTTGTGGTTCGGCACTCAGGCCGATCAGTCTTCGCTGGCGCCCAACCTCGTCGTCTCCAGCCAGGTCTACGACTGGACGGGCATCCTCAAGGACATGATCGCCAAGCACAAGGCGGGCAGGCTGGGCGGCGATGTCTTCACGCTCCGCCTGTCCAACGGTGGGCTCAAGATCGTCTACAATTCCGGCTACAAGCTGGCGCCTGAGGCCAAGTCTGCTGGCGATGCGGCCATCGAGGGCATCAAGAAGGGCACCATCAAGGTAGAACCGTAGTGCGGCACCGCCGCAACCGAACTTAACCACAGAGGCACAGAGATGGGTGACAAGAAGATAGGGAGAGGGGGAGACAAGGAGATCACCGTGTCCCCTTGTCTTCTTGTCACCGTGTCACCCTCTCCGTGTCTCCATAGTTCCCACATCGTTTCTGATGACAATTACTCCAATGCAAAAGCGCATCCAGCGGGTGGAGATGCGCGGCATCGTCAAACGCTTTCCGGGTGTGCTGGCTAACGATCACGTAGACTTTGACGTGAATGCCGGCGAGGTGCATGCCCTGCTCGGCGAGAACGGCGCAGGCAAGAGCACGCTCATGCGGCAGTTGTATGGCCTGTACCAACCCGACGAAGGCCAAATCCTGATTGACGGGCAAGCGCAGGTTTTTCGCTCGCCGGCCGACGCCATCCGCGCCGGCATCGGCATGATCCATCAGCACTTCATGCTCGTGCCGACGCTGACGGTGGCCGAGAACGTGGCCCTGGGACTGCGCTCGTCACGTGAGCCCTTGCTCGACCTGGACAAGGTCTCGGCGCGCATCCTGGAGCTGGCCCGCGCTTACGGCCTCAAGGTTGATCCCCACGTTCCCGTGTGGCAACTGGCCGTAGGCGAACAGCAGCGGGTGGAGATCGTCAAGGCCTTGTACCGCGGCGCCAGCCTGATTATCCTGGACGAGCCGACAGCCGTCCTGACACCACAGGAAGTAGACGATCTGTTCGCCACGCTGAAACGCATGGCGGCCGAAGGCCACGCTCTGATTTTCATCTCGCACAAGCTGCGCGAGGTGACGGCGATCAGTGACCGGGTAACCGTGCTGCGCGATGGGCGTGTCGTCGGGGCGCGCCCGACGCCGGGCGTCACGCGCAACGAACTGGCGCAGATGATGGTGGGGCGGGAGATCAAGCCGATCAAGCCCCAGCCCGTGCCGGCGGGCGAGGTGCGCTTGAAAGTCGAAGCACTGCGGGCGCAAGGCGACCGGGGCACCGAGATGCTGCGCGGCATAGACCTGGAGGTGCGCGCCGGCGAAATCGTCGGCATCGCCGGCGTCTCGGGCAACGGCCAGCGGGAACTGGCCGAAGTGCTGGCCGGACTACGCCAGAGCACAGGCGGCCGGATTTACCTCGACGGTAAGGACGTCACCGCCCAGCCCGTGCGCGCCCGCATTGCCGCCGGGCAAGCGTACATCCCAGAAGAGCGCATGCGTGATGGGGTTGTGCGCGAGTTTACGGTGCAGGAGAATCTGTTCTTGCACGATCACGCCGCCCCCGCCTATACGCACGGCATCTTTATGGACCTGGCGCACATCAGGGTGCGCGCTCGCCAGTTGGTGCACGACTTCAGCGTCAAGACGCCGCGCCTAGAAACGCCGCTCAAGAGTTTGTCGGGCGGCAACATTCAGAAACTGATCCTGGCGCGTGAGCTTTCCCGGCAACCCAAAGTGCTGATCGCCTCCCAACCCACGCGCGGGGTAGACGTTGGCGCCACCGAGTACATCCACGAGCGGCTCATGGCGCAGCGCAACGCTGGCACTGCCATCCTGCTCATCAGCGAAGACCTGGACGAGGTCATGGCGCTTTCCGACCGGATTGCGGTCATGTACGAGGGGCAGATCGTCGGCCTTGTCCCGCCCAATACACCCGTGGCCGAGGTAGGGCTGATGATGACCGGGGCGAAGCGGGAAGGGAAAACAGCGCGCTAAACGGAACATAAGGACGAAGGACGAAAGACGAACGACGAAGGGCCAAAAAACCTTCGTCGTTCGTCTTTGGTCTTTCGTCCTGCGACAAAACTACTTGCGCTTCGCCACCGCCTCCCTGGCCATGGCGATGAACTCCCCTAGCGGCTTTGGGCCCAGATCGCCGCTGTCCCGCGTGCGCACAGCCACCTGGCCGCTGGCCACCTCCTTGTCGCCCACTACCAGCATGTAGGGCACTTTCTGCAGCTCGGCCTGGCGAATCTTCAGGTTCATGCGCTCCGCCCGCGCATCCACGTTCACCCGCAGGCCGGCGGCCTTCATCTGCGCCTCCACCTGCCGGGCGTAGTCCAGGTGCCGGTCGGCGATGGGGATGATCACCGCCTGCACTGGCGCCAGCCAGAGCGGGAAGGCGCCGGCGTAGTGCTCGATGAGCCCGCCGATGAACCGTTCCATGGAGCCGAGCACCGTGCGATGGATCATCACCACGCGGTGTTCCTTGCCGTCCTCGCCGATGAAGTTGATGTCGAAGCGCACCGGCAGGTTGAGGTCCACCTGGCAGGTCGGCCCCTGCCACTCCCGGCCCAGGGCATCCCACAGCTTGATGTCAATCTTGGGGGCGTAGAACACCCCGCCGCCCTCGTCCACATCGTAGGGCATGCCGCGCTCTTCCAGGACCTCGCGCAGGGCATTGGTGGCGAACGCCCATTCCTCGTCCGTGCCAATGGACTTCGCCGGCCGCGTCGCCAGATAGGCGTGATAGGTGTAGCCGAAGGTGTCCATCATGAACAGCGTCAGGTCGAGTACGCCGTTGACCTCGGCCTTGAGCTGGTCCGGTCGGCAGAAGATGTGGCTGTCGTCCTGGGTGAAGCCACGCACCCGCAGCAGGCCGTGCAACACGCCAGCACGCTCGTAGCGGTAGACCGTGCCCAGCTCGGCGTAGCGGATGGGCAGGTCGCGGTAGGAGCGCCGGGTGCTCTGAAAGATGCGGATGTGCGCCGGACAGTTCATCGGCTTGGCCCGATAGGGGTGGCCGTCAATGTCCATGGGCGAGTACATCATGTCGGCGTAGGCTTCCAGGTGCCCGCTGATCTTGTAGATCTCCTCGCTGGCGATGTGCGGTGTGTAGACGAGCTCGTAGCCGCGCTTCAGGTGCTCCTCTTTCCAGAAGGTCTCGATCTGGTGGCGGATCATAGCCCCTTTGGGGTGCCAGAGGATCAGGCCCGCCCCCACGTCCGGGCTAACGGAGTACAGGTCGAGCTCCTTGCCCAGCCGGCGATGGTCGCGCCGCTCGATCTCGGCCAGCCTTTGCAAGTAGGCATCGAGCTGCTCCTGGTTCGCCCACACCGTGCCGTAGATGCGCTGCAGCATGGGGCGATGCTCGTCGCCGCGCCAGTAGGCCCCGGCCACGTTGAGCAGCTTGAACGGGCCGATCTGGCCGGTGCGTTCCACGTGCGGCCCCCGGCAGAGGTCGGTGAAAGTGTGATGCGTGTATACGGATAGCGTTGGTCTTTCCGTCCTTAGTCTTTGGTCTGTAGTCGTTGGCCCTTCAGGGCCTGTGACTTCGCCGTCCTCGCTCTCCTGGCCAGCCAGGATGCCATCAATCAGCTCCAGCTTGTAGGGCTGATCGGCGAAGATTTGCCTCGCCTCCTCGGGGCTCACCTCGCGGCGCACAAAAGGGTAGTCGCTGGCGACGCTCTCTCGCATCTTGGCCTCAATCGCCGCCAGGTCTTCTGGCGTCAGAGGGCGGGGCAGGTCAAAGTCGTAGTAGAAGCCGTCGGCGATGGCCGGGCCGATGGCGAATTTCGCCCCCGGGAAGATAGCTCCTACGGCCTCCGCCATGACGTGCGCCGCGGAGTGGCGCATGGGCTCCAAATCTTGCTCAGCCATGTCATTACTCCTTTCGAGTCTCACCGCAGAGAACGCAGAGCTCGCCGAGGTTTTTATTCCCTTCTCTGCGCTCTCGGCGATCTCCGCGGTGCAAGGCTTTCTGGTCAGGGACAAAAGAAAAACCTCTCGTCCCAGTTGGGGCGAGAGGTCTGCTCACGCGGTTCCACCCAAGTTGGTCAACGGATATTAGGGCCGTTGCCATCTCATTGGGCTGCTAACGGGTGCCCCCGTGGAAGCATACTGGTCGCTACCGACGTTCTGCTCCAGGCTCGTGGGTGGTTTTCCCTGGGTCAATGCTGAGTGGGGCTTGCAGCCGATGGCCCCACCTCTCTGGCAGCCGTTCCCAGGTACTCGTCCCAGTCAATGCCATCTATATTAGCTATGCTGTCGCTTGCTGCATTTGCTCGGCAAGTTTCTGTTGCAGCCATAGATTCGCCAATGTCTCGATCTGTACACCACGCTTGTGTGCCTGCTTTTCGATGGCGGTGAATAACTCAACTTCGATAGGCACAGCACACACAATCTCAAACCTGACATCAGGCAGGTCGGGATTGTCAAAATCGGTGAAGTCATGTGTATCCCAGAACTCACCGATTCCTTCATCGGTATCTGCTTGTGAAATGCTGCTGAGCTTATTTGCGTCCATAGGTTCTGCGCTCTCTATCGTTCATGTCACGCGCACTGGTGACTGCGGTCTTGGTCGTCGGCTTGTAGATGAAGAACACCGAGAGATACCGGCCACCCCACGTTTGTCCGAAGGCAACGTACACATCTTCGCCTTCGGTATGCCCTTTCTCCGCAAAACGGATACGGGGTCTGCCGAGCAGTGCCTGACGGGCTTCGCGACAAGTGACGTTGTGCTTGGTTTCCAGCTTCGCCTCGATATGCTCAGGGCATAGGACGGATTCGATCTGCACGGCTAAAGAGCCCTCAATATCCTGGTGATGAAGTCGCCGCCAGAAACCCCTGGTGGGCAAGATAGGGTTCGAACCTACGACCTCAGCGATGTCAACGCTGCGCTCTAACCAGGCTGAGCTACTTGCCCACGTCTAGATTATACCACACTTGGGCTGAAAAATGCAATACCTTGTCTGTCATTCAAGTACCACGCTGTGCGTCTCTCGCGAGCGCCCCTGGCCTGTGGGCCCATGCACCAGCACGTCCCAGGCGTAGAGCACCCCCGGCTGGAAGCCATCCGGCAGAATGTCCAAGACGTATTCGTCCACGTACCCCAAATCGCCGCTGGCGAAGTGGAGGCCGTTGGGGGCAGCCGGGTCCCACAGTTCGAACTCGTAGCTGTCATCCGGGCTGTCGGCACGCTTCGTCCAGTGGAACGTCACCGGCAGCGGGCGCGGCGTCGTGTCGTCAGGCGAGCCCAGGGCAACGTCGGCGATGTCGAAGTCGCCTCCCCAAACGTCGTCGCCGGCTGTGTAGGCGATGATGGGCATCTCCCAGGAGCGCAGGTAGCGAGGATCGTTGGCCAGGTTGCGGTAGCGCACGACGTACAGTTGCTCCGCCGTGAGGGTGGGCAGGCCGGCGAAGCGATAGCCGCCAGTGGCGTCGGTCACGGCGCGAGCGGCCACGTTCCCCGTCGCTCCGCCGTAATCGTACAGGAGCAACTCAACGGTGATGCCTGGAACAGCCTGGCCGCCATAGGTGACCGTGCCGAAGATGCTGCCTTGCGTGTCGGCCTCCCGCACGTCTACGTCGTCCACGTACCAGCCATCGAAAGTGTACTGATAATCAGACGTGAGGCAGAAGCGGAGCTGCACAGCTGGCTGGTTGGCGTAGTTGCTGAGGTCTACCTGCTCCTCCCCCCAGTCCAGAACCTCGCCCGTGTAGGTGGCCACCGTGGTCCAGGAAAGCCCCCCGTTGCTGGACAACTCCACCCGGCCGTAATCATAGTAATCCTCAAGCTGGTAGTGCGTCCAGAAACGCAGTACCGGGCTGAGGAGGCCGGTCAAGTGGAAGGGCACGCTGGTCAGGGAGACGTTGGCGTTGTTGGCGTAGTCGCCATCTGGGCTGTCCGTCCAGGAATGGATGGGGCTGTGCGCGTCACTGGCGATCAGCGCCCAAGGCGGATCGGCCACCCACAGACTGGAGCCACCCTCCATGTCATCGTGCAAGCCGGGGCCGCTAGGGGTGGGGGTAGTGGTGGCCGTGGGCGTGGCCGTCGAAGTAGCCGTCCTGGTGGGCGTGAACGTGGCGGTAGCTGTTGACGTGGCTGTCCTGGTGGGCGTGAACGTGGCCGTAGGCGGCTCCTGGCCTGGCGTATAGTTTTTGAGAATTATGGGCAGATAGAATACCGCCCGCGGGGTAGGCGTGGACGTAGCCGATTCAGCGGCCCAGGCCCTGCCCGCAGCCGCCACCTGACTCGCCCGGCCGTAGCCAGGCATAGTTACGCCGAGCAGCAGCCCGGCGAGCGCCAGCATCGTCAGGAAGAATTGCCGCCCTCTGCCCATGACTAACCTCACTTGTATGCTATAACCCGGATCAGCCGGAACCGGACAGGAAACCACAGAGACGCAGAGAGCACAGAGAAAAAACAAAAACTCAGTGTTCTCCGTGCCTCTGTGGTTGATTTCCTACCCGCAGTTTGTCTCTTGCCAACCGCTGCCCGATGCGCTATAATATCAACCGCTGGCCAAATCTGCACTCTGCACTCTGAAATCTGCAATCACCTTACTGTAATAACGTTTCCCGGCAAGCTTTAGTCACATCGCCCCTGAAGGTGCCGCCTTTGTACCTCAAGCGCCTGGAGTTGGTGGGGTTCAAGACCTTCGCCAACCGCACAGAATTTGCCTTCAACACCGGCATCACCGCCATCGTCGGGCCCAACGGTTCCGGCAAGAGCAACGTCGCCGACGCCGTGCGCTGGGTCCTGGGCGAGCAGGCCACGCGCCCCCTGCGCATCAAGCGCACAGAGGACGTGATCTTCGCCGGCTCCGCCCTCCGCCCGCGCCTGGGCATGGCCGAGGCCTCCCTCACCCTGGACAATACCGATGGCCGCCTCCCCCTGGACTACAGCGAGGTCACCCTCACCCGCCGCGCCTATCGTTCCGGCGACAACGAATACCTGATCAACAAAAATCGTGTGCGCCTGCGCGACCTGGTGGAGATGCTGCTCGCCGCCAACCTGGGACAGAACGCCTACACCGTCATCGGCCAGGGCACGGTGGACGCGGCCCTCTCCCTGCACCCGGAGGAGCGCCGTGGTCTCTTTGAAGAGGCGGCGGACATCAAGCGTTACCAGGTCAAGCGCCAGGATGCCCTGGACAAGCTGGCCGCCACGGAGCAGAACCTGGTGCGCGTGGGCGATTTGGTGGCCGAGCTGGGCCCGCGCCTCCAGTCTCTGCAAGAGCAGGCGCGCCGCACCCACGAGCACGAGCGGCTGACCGGCGAGCTGCGCGGCCTGCTCGCCGCCTGGTACGGCTATCGCTGGCAGCAGGCCCAGGTCGCCCTGGCCGAGGCGCAGGCCGCCGCCGACGAGCACCAGCAGCAACTCGCCACCGGCCAGTCCGCGGCGGAGCAATTGCGTGGGCGATTGAGCGCCGTGCGCGCCCGGCAGCAGGCGCGGCGAGCCACCCTGGCCCAGATGCAAAGCGATCTGGCCCTGCGCCGCGAGAGTGCCGCCGCCCTGGAGCGTGAGGTCGCCGTAGCTACGGAGCGATTGTCGGCTCTGACCCGCCAGCAGGAAGACCTGGCCCAGCAGATTGCCACCCTGGAAGCCAGCCTGACCGCCGAGCAGGAGGCGGTACGCGCCCTGGAAGGCGAAGTCACCCGCCTATCCGCCGCAGCCCAGGCTCGCCATGTCACAGTGCAAACCACAGAAGGTGAGCTGGTCGCTCGCCAGGCCGCCCGGCGAGGGCTGGAGACGCAGCTTGCTACGGCGCAAGCGGCCGCCTTCGACCTGGCCACTCGCCTGGCCGACCAGCGTAACCGCCTGGCGCAACTCGCCGAGCGGCGCCAGGAGCTGGCGCAGGAATTGGCCGCTAAGCAGCAGGCGGCAGTGGCCGCAGAGACGGCGGCGGCTCGCGCTGGCGAGCAGATGACCACCCAGCGTGCCCAAATCGCCGACCTCGACGGTGAGCAGCAGGCCCTCACCAAAGCGCGGGAACGCCTGCAGGCCGAGGTCGCAGAATCGGTCAGACAACAGGCGCAGCAGGAGACTGCCCTGGCCCGCCTCGCCGCGGAGCGCCAGGTCCTCCAGACGCACCTGAACCTCCTCACCAGTCTACAGGATGCGGGCGCTGGCTACACCGCTGGCGTGCGCGCCGTCCTGGCCGCCCGACTACACGGCATCATCGGCACGGTGGCCAGCCTGCTCCAGGTGCCTCCGGAGCTGGAGGTGGCCATTGAAGCCGTGCTGGGGGCGCACCTGCAGGACATTGTGGTGGAGCGCTGGGCGGATGCTGTGGCGGCGATTGAACTGCTGCAACGCAGCGGGGGCGGCCGGGCCACCTTCCTGCCGCTGGACAGGGTGCAGGTGAGCGAGACGGGGAGACTGGGAGACAAGGAGACAAGGGGACAGGGGCAGGTGCTAGGGTGGGCGGTTGATCTGGTCAAATTCGAGCCGCGCTACAAACCCATCTTCGACTATCTTCTCGGCAAAGTCTTGATAGTGCGTGATCTGCAGACAGCCCTTGTTACCCCCTTTACCCCCGTTCCCCCTGGTACGCCTGTTACCCTTGCTACAATTGTTACCCTCTCCGGCGAGGTCGTCCATCCGGGTGGTGCTATTACCGGCGGCTCGCCACGAGAACCCACCGCCGGCAGTATGCTATCCCGTGAGCGGGAGTGGCGCGAGCTGCCGGCGCAGGTGGCCGCTGCTGAGGCCGCCGAGCGTGAGGCCACCGCTACCCTGGCCGCCGAGCGCGAGCGGCATCGCCACCTGCTGGCACAGTTGGCGGAGACCGACCAGCAACTGCAGGCCCTGGTCAGCCGGCACGAGGCCCAGGCCGGCGAGCTGGCCGTCGCCGAACGCCAGGCCGAGCGCCAGGCGCAAGAGGCTGGCTGGTGGCGCACGCTGGAAAAGCAACTCGCCGCTGAGGCCGCCGCCCTGGCCAGCAAAGAGGCCAGCATCCAACAGGAACTGGCCGCAGCAGAAGCCGAGCATAGCACTGTCCTGGCGCAGGCCACGACCTGGCGCGAGCAACTGGCCGCCCTGGCCACGGACGACCTGGCGGCCCGACTGGCGGAGGCGCGCACCGCCCTGGCCCTGGCCGAGCAGGCGGCGGGCAGCCAGGCGGCGCGGCTGGAGGAGCGTCGAGGCCGGATGGCGCAACTGGCCGGGCAACTGGCCAGCAGTCGTACCCGTCAGAGCGATTTGGCGGCGCGGGCGGAGGCGCTTTCTGCTCAGGTCGCCACACAGCAGAACGGCCTGACCATCGCCCGGCAGGAGGTGGCGGGCCTGGCGGCACAACTCGCTCCGGCGGCGCAGGAGATCGCTGACCTGGAGGCCGAGGAGGCCAGCCTGGGCGAGCAGGAAGCAGCGGCGCGGGCCCGCCTCAGCGAGCTGGAGCTGGCGCACTCTCGCGCTGCCCTGGAAGCCCAGCGCGCCCAGGACGAGCTGGCCAGCCTGCGGCGGCAGATTGAGGAAGAGGAGATCGCCGTTGAAGAGATAGCGCAGAGTGCTTTAGCCCTGCCAGAGCAATTGCGCCTGCAACTGAACGGGTTGAAAGAGGTGGCTCCCCTGCCCCTGGCCCCCAATCTGCTTAATCTGCTCCCCAAATCTGCTGACAGCCCACTTCTCTCGCCCGACCAGCTCAAGCGGCGGCTGGATCAACTGCGGGGACAGATCAGGGCACTAGGGGCGGTGAATCCCAACGCCATCGCCGAGTACGAGGAGGCGTTGTCCCGCTACACCTTCCTCACCACCCAGGCCGACGATTTGCAGCAGGCGGCCAAATCGCTGCGCACCGTCATCGCCGAGCTGGACGAGCTGATGCGCCGCCGCTTTGAAGAGACCTTCCAGGCGGTGGCCGCGGAGTTCAAACGCTACTTCACCACGCTATTTGCCGGGGGCACAGCCCGCCTGGTGCTCACCGACCCCGACGACCCGCAGGCCACCGGCGTGGAGATCATCGCCCAGCCGCCGGGCAAGCGTTTGCAGAGCCTGGCCCTGCTCTCCGGCGGCGAGCGGGCCCTGACCGCCGTGGCCCTGCTCTTCGCCCTGCTCAGCGTCAGCCCCACCCCCTTCTGCCTCCTGGACGAGGTGGACGCCGCCCTCGACGAGGCCAACATCGGGCGCTTCTGCGAGGTGCTACAGAGCCTGGCTCAGCGCACGCAGTTCATCGTCATCACGCACAACCGCGGCACCATGGAAATCGCCGATGCCCTCTACGGCGTCTCCATGGGCGAGGACAGCGTCTCCCGCGTGCTCTCAATTAAATTGTAGATTGCAGATTTTAGCCGTAGGGCGGGCGCGGCGCCCGCCGTCCTGATCTGCATACCTGGGCGGCAGGCCACGGGCACTGCCCTACGGCAACTCCGAGCCAAGTTCTTGAGGGAGCAGACGGTGACCATTGGCCAGAAAGTCAACCACAAAGGCATCAAGAACACCAAGTTTTTTATCTTTGTGTCTTTGTGTCTTGGTGGTGCAATATTTGCAATCCTTCGGACTGAGTCCCTTCACTGCCGATTAGCTCTGAGGCGCTCAGCGCCGAAGGGTTCAGGGCAGGCTCTCAGGACGAAGTCTAAAATCTGCAATCTGCAATCTTAAATCCCCTGAGGAGGTGTCTAGTGCGTTTGGCACTTGCTACCTCGCCCCGGCGAGAGGAGCCGGTGGCCACGTTTTCTATCGTCGCCCGCGATCCGGCCAATGGCGATCTGGGCGTAGCCGTGGCGTCCAAGTTCCTGGCCGTGGGGGCCGTGGTGCCCTGGGCCCAAGCCGGCGTGGGGGCCATCGCTACGCAGTCCTGGGCCAACACCAGCTACGGGCCGCGCGGACTGCGCTTGCTGGCGCGGGGACTCTCGGCGGCGGAGGCGCTGGAGCGCCTGGTGCGCCGCGACAAGGAGCGCGCCCAGCGCCAGGCAGGCATCGTGGATGCGCAGGGACGCGCCGCCACCTACACGGGCACAGGCTGCTACGCCTGGGCCGGCGGCCTCAGCGGACCGAACTTTGCCTGCCAGGGCAACATCCTGGTCAGTGAGGCCACTGTACAGGCCATGGCCGAGACCTTCCAGCGGGCCAGCGGCGACCTGGCAGAGCGACTATTTGCAGCACTGGCGGCGGGACAGGAGGCCGGCGGCGATAGCCGGGGCCGGCAGTCGGCGGCGCTGCTGGTGGTGCGTCCTAAGGGGGGCTACGGCGGCTGGAACGACCGTTACCTGGACCTGCGCGTCGACGACAGCCCGCAGCCCGTCGCCGCCCTGGGCGAGCTGCTCAAGCTGCACCGCCTCTACCTGAACAAGAGCGACCCCAATGATCTGTTGCCGATTGACGCCGCCATCGCCCGCGAGCTGCAGGCGCTGATGCAACGCACCGGCGACTACCGTGGCCCACTCACCGGCCTCTGGGACGAGGCCACGCAAAAGGCCTTCCGCGCCCTGGCCGGCCGGGAGAACCTGGAGGAGCGCCTGCAAGAGGGGCCGCAGATTGACGCCGTAGTGCTGCGCTTCCTGCGGGAGCGGTTCAAGTAGAGAACGTGGGGGGACACAGGAGGGGCGCCGCAAATGGTCGCCCCTCCTATCATTTTGTCAAACGTTCTCGAAGACCTGTCAGGTTTTGCTATGCTGCTTCAGCCAGACCTGCATGGGGCCAGGCTCACGGTTGGCCCAGGCGTAGTAGGGGATGGCCGTGCAGGTGATGGGTTGGCCTGTAGCCTGCGGGCGATTAGCGCGCCTCGTGCGATAGAGACGGCCAGCCCAAGCCGCGTCCGGTGGGGTGAGGTGGGCCACGAACTGGAGGGCGAGCACGTCGCTTGGAAGACCAGCGTGGGGCGCGGTGGCAAACTCGGCGGATGCCGGTAACACGACGTCGCGCAGGTCCACACCGGGATTGTCGGCGGCTTCCAGGCAGTAGACCAGCGGCCCACGCACCAGTGCCACCCGGCCGGTGTTCTCCAGGGCGTAGGGATGCGCCTCTACCTGGCGGACGGGCATGGGCAGATCCAGCGTCACAACATCGCCGCGGCGCCAGTGGCGTCGCACGGCGGCATAGGAGCCTGATGCTACCTGACCAGCGTGCGCCTGGCCGTTGATGGCCAGAGCCACCCCCGCCTCACCCCAGGCGGGCACGCGCAGGAACAGGCCGAACTCCCCCTCGGCGTCCACCTCGATCTCCACGTGCCCGTCCCAGGGATAACGCGTGCGCTGCGCCAATCCGATGGCGCGGCCATCGGCCAGGGAGAGGCGGGCGGTGCTGGCGGCGTAGAGGTGGACGTAGACACCCTCGGCGCTGGTGCTGTAGAAGTAGCCCGGCAGTGCGGCCAGGGTGCGGGCGATGTTCGGCGGGCAGCAGGCACAGTCGTACCAGGGCTGGCGGCGCTGGCTGCCGTCGTCGGCCAGCGGGTTGACATAGAAGTAGGAGGCGCCGTCCAGGGAGAGGCCGGCGAGCACGCCGTTGTAGAGCGCAGTCTCCATGACGTCGGCGTAGCGGGCCGCACCGTCCAGGGCCAGCATGCGCCAGGCCCACATGACCAGGGCGATGGCGGCGCAGGTCTCGGCGTAGGCGCGGGCGTTGGGCAGCTCGTAGTCAGCGCCAAAAGCCTCGCCCTCGTGGCGGGAGCCGATGCCGCCGGTGAGGTACATCTGCCGCTCGACCAGGTGCTCCCACATGCGCTCCAGCGCGGCGCGCAGGGCCGCATCGCCAGTTTCCGCCACCAGGTCGGCGGCGCCGGCGTTCAGGTAGGCGGCGCGTACGGCGTGGCCGACCAGGCGATCCATCTCCCGCAGTGGCCGGTGATCCTGGTGATAATCCCGCCCGCCGATCAGTCCGTAGCCGCGAGCGTTCAGGAAGTACTGTGCCTGGCGCAGGTACTTCGCCTCGCCGGTGGCGCGGGCCAGCTCCACCAGGGCCATCTCCACCTCCGGGTGGCCGCAGACGCCAGGGCGCTGGCCTTCTGTTTCGGGGCCGAAGGTGGCACAGATGTGGTCGGCGAAGCGGCGGGCGACGGTGAGCAGGCGCTCGCTAGCAGTGGCGCGGGCGTGGGCCACGGCGGCCTGGAACAGGTGGCCGGCGCAGTACATCTCGTGCCGGTCGCGCAGGTTCGTCCAGCGCTCGTCGGCCCGCTCCAGGGCGTGGTAGGTGTTCAGGTAGCCGTCCGGGCGTTGGGCGGCGGCGATCTCGTCAATGACGGCCTCGGCCATCCGCGCCAGCGCCGCGTCGGGCGCGGCGGCCAGCGCCCAGGCGACGGCCTCCAGCCACTTGTAGACGTCCGAATCGTTGAAGAAGAAGCCCTGGAACGGGGCCTGGCTCTTCCCCGCCACGCGGCGGAAGTTGTCTAGCCGTCCCGTCTCCTCTAGCAGGCGGTACTGCGTGGGCAGGGTGACTTCCCGGTTGAGGCGCAGGCGTGGCGCCCAGAACTGGTCGGTCAGCCTGACCGCCGAAACCGGCACGGGCCGCAAGCGGGCCCACGGACTGCGGCTCGTGTCTACAACGACAGACGAATCACGGATGGACGCGGGCATAATAGATCACACCTCCGGTGGAGACAAAGCCAGGGTCATTCAGTTCTCGGTTCGCTGTCACCCTGAGCGCAGCGAAGGGTCTCAGACCCACGTGAAGAGATTCTTCGCTCCGCTCAGAATGACACACTGGCGGAAAACTGAATGACCCTGCTGGATTGAGCTGGATAGGTGCTAGGCGACGATGATTTCGGCCAGGCTGCGCTTGGGCACATGGTGCCGGCCTTGCTCGTCCCGCCAGTACTTGATATCCCCATCCGGCCCAACCGCCTCGATGACCACCGTCTCCTTGGGCTTGCCGAGGGCGATGACCAGCAGGATCTCGTAGTGGGGTGGTATGGCCAGGACCTGGCTCAGTTGCTGTCTGTCCACTGAGCCAATCATGCAGCCGCCCAGGCCCTTTTCTGTGGCCCCGAGCAGGATGCTTTGCGCCGCTATGCCGTGGTCGCAGCCAAAAGACTGTTTCAGCGTCTTGTCCCCGAGGATAACGATGTACGCCGCTGGTCGCTCCCCTTCGGCTGGGCCGGGCCAGTCTTTGAGATAGCCCGCCCAGGCCAGGCAGGGGAAGATCAGGGCATTCCTTTGGGGATCGCAGGAAAGGATGTACTTCAGGGGCTGCACGTTGGCGGCGGAGGCGGACAGCCTGGCCAGGTCAACAAGCTCGCGCAGCGTCTCCCGGCTGATGGCCACGTCCTGGTAGAAGCGTCGGTAGCTCCTGTTTTTTAGGACAAGGTCTCTGATCATCGCTCCTCCCATTTACCACAAAGACACCAAGACACAAAGCTAAAACAAAAAAATCTTCGTGCCTTTGTGTCTTCGTGGTGAATTTTCTTTCCAGGAATGCCTAGCCCCTACGAAACTATTGGAGCGGAAACACGGCCAACAACATCCAGCTCACGAACAACGCCCCGCTGAGGGCAAAAGGCCAGGCTCCTTTCTGGGGCAGGTTGGGGATGGTCTGCAAAAACAGAACGATGGGGAAAACCGGCAGGATCAGGGCGAGGAAACCCAACTCCGGTGTCAGGCGAATCGCCAGGGTCAGGGTTGCGAACAGCAAGACGCTATGGAACAGCCACCAACCCAACCGCCCCCACCCACTCGCCTGGCGGCTGGCCTCCCCGACCACCAGGCACCAGGGCAACACAGCCAGGCTGCCCAGCGGCCATAACGCCAGGCGTTTGGGGATCAGCAACCAGGGTAGCCATACTACATCGCCCAGCAGCCCAACGCCGAGCCACAAGGCGGCGAAGATCAGCAAGCCGCTCAAGATCTCACGCCGGGAAGGTAGCGACAAACGGCCGCGTAGCAGTAAGAGTCCTGCTATGCCAGCCAGGGCAAACCAGAAGATGAGATAACCACCCACGCGCAGCCCCAAAAGACTGCTCAAGTTCAACCCAACCAGACCCGCTGCCCACAGCACCAGGGTGGCGATCAACGCACCGCCTACCAGAGCCAGGGATCGCCACCATAACGGACGAGTCATTCCTCTTTCAGGAGCTGTCATGGCTGCCCGCGGGAGCAAAGTGGCCGAGGCCAGCAAGGTTCCTAAGATGCCAAGGCCAAACCAGATGATACGCCGGTCGGTGTATGGAGCTGCCCCTGGCTGCGAGCCGAAGGTCGCGTCCAGCCATTCCAGAGCTGTATTGTGGGCCTGGGCCGAGAAAAGAATGGAGATATGTTCGACATTTTTAACGATCACCAACTTACGCCCGGTCCCTTTAGCCGGGTCGCCGCCGGAGCCACCGGCCTCTGCCAGGCGCTTTTCAGCACTGCTGGCGAAGTTTGGCTCCAGGCTGCCAGCCATGAGCAGCAGGTTGTGTGGCAGCTCGGGGGTCACCGAAGTACCGATGGGTGAGACGGCAATCGTTGCCGCCGTCTCGGGATGTTGCTGCCCGAAAGTGAGTGCCACGCCGCTACCCATAGAATGCCCCAGGATGGCCACGCGGCGGGTGTCCGCCAGGCCCAGGCGTTGTGCTTCCGCCAGCGCCGCCTCGGCAGCGGGGACCAGGCTGCCGCTCAGAATGTTGGCCGGCATGGGGTTAGGGTTCGAGCCGTGACCGTGGAAATCCCACAGCGCCACAACATACCCGGCATGGGCGAAGGTGTAGGCGAAGCCGCGCATCACTGTCCCCGACCCGGCAAAGCCATGCCCCACCAGTACCAGAGGCCGGCTGCCCTCCATAGCCTCCGCCGGGCCGATGAAAAGCATGGGCACGCCTTCTGAGGAGGCGCGGACAAATTTCAACCCCCGCGCCGCAGATTGAATCTGCCAGATAGACAAAAACACCAAAAATAAACCCAAGATCCCAATCAGCCAACGTCTTGTTTTCATCTAACGTCCTCCTATCCAGTTTTCACGATGGTTGCTTAGGGCACCGTGGCTGGACAGTTTTTACGGTCTAAGAAACACAGCAACTCCTAAAGCAAGCCAACCGATCATGAAATGGCTTCAATGGCTGACGCCAATGTTGTGTCTTGTGGGGTCATGAGGTTATTCCTTTGGCGTAGTTTGCCATCTCATACTCGTGAATATAGTCCATTATCGAGCGGCATTAGAGGGTTGGGCAAGCAAAAGCGTCCTGTACAGAGCCTTGAAAAGCTTACCGTGATTCGGAACCTTCAGGTGCAGCAACTCGTGGACGATGGCCTCTGCGCGGAACTCTGCTGGCTGGCGCAGCAAAGCTGTGTCAAAGGTCAGTCGCCCTTGGCTGGAACAACTGGCCCACTTGCGTTTCATAGGGCGCAGGCGGATCTCCTTTGGCTCCACGCCAATGCGCCGTGCCCAGGCGGCTACCTCCGCTTTGAAAACGCTGACTGGCACAATCTCTTCCGATGGTTCCAGGGTAGGGACAGAGTTTTTCATGCCCGCTCCCTCCGCACAATGGCCATGATGTGCTCCGCTACATCAGGAACATCTCCGACGCCAGCTTTTTCCAAACGGCTGTAAAGTGCCTGGCGTACTTTCCGTGCTTGCTGATCACTGGCACGCCAGTGCGGGTATTGCCCCAATACCCCGGCCATGTCCGCGGCGACTGCTTCTGCCTTGGCAACGGGGGCACCTTGCTGTTTGAGTAGCCAAAAGATGGCAAAAGGCTCGCCGGAGATGCCCCGTTCCGCCTGCTCACGGGTGGCTTCGTTGATTTCACGCACCAGGTCTTCTAACTGTTGCAGCGCTTCCTGGGTGGAAAGCTGACGCTGCTTGAAGGCTTCAGCGATGGCTGCCGCCCGCTCCCCGATGGAGAGCAGATACGGAGATGCGCCTGCCCCTTCTGCCACTTTCTGCTCGATGCTCTTGATCAGGTTGAATACCTTCACTGTATCGGGCTGATTTCTCTGAGTAATTTGCTCCAGCGTCTGCGGCGTGATCTCGTAGACGGCAACCGCCTCGTGGATAAGTCCTACCTGCGTGCGTTCCTGAATCAGATAGGCCGTCTTGCGCGCCAGCTCCCGGCTGGCCAGCCCGCCCCCTTCGTAGGCCGAACGCAGCAGGGCGTACAAATCCGCCAACCGCTGGTAGTCGTCCATAAAGTCATGCAGGAAGGGATCAGGGGAGAGAATCTCGTAGAGGTCTTCCAGTTCGCCGAAAAAGCGGTAAAAGGCCTGCCGCTGCTCGTCGTCACGGAACGCTTCCAGCACCGCCTCTGCCGCTTTGTCCGCTGACCTGCCCGCCGTCAGGCCCAGGTATGCCGTTCGCCCCCGCGCCATCATCGTGGTGAAGCGCGCCTGCAGCATATCCAGGCCCTCGATCACCCCCTGCACGTCCCGCGAGTCAAAGGCCAGCGCCTTCTCCAGGTTTTCAAAGATGCCCACAAAATCCAACACGAACCCGCCTGGCTTGTGCTTGCCGTTTTCATCCTCATAGGGACGGTTAACGCGGGCAATGGCCTGCAAAAGCACGTGGTCGCGCATGGGCTTGTCCAGGTAAATGCAATATAGCACCGGCGCGTCGTAGCCGGTCAGGAGCTTCTCAGTGACGATAAGGATTTTGGGCAACTCCCCAGGCTTGACAAACGCCTTGCGGATGCGCTTTTCCTCTTCCTCAGAGAGGTGGTAACGAGCCAGTTCGGGCGGGTCGTTGAAGGCGGGACTGATGACCACGCGCGAGTAATCGGCTGGCAGGTACTTGTCCAGAGCGTCTTTGAGCAGGCAGCAGGCTTCTCGGTCTACACCCACCAGAAATGCCTTGTAACCCATCGGCTCGACAGTTTTTCTGAAATGTTCAGCCACGTACTGGGCGATGCGCTGTACCCGCTCGCGGTTTTTGAGCATGTTGCGCAGCGTGACCGCCTTGTCCAGAATGCGATCCAGTTCTTCTACATCGCTCACACCCTCAGCCTCGGCCAGGTCGAGAAACTCCCGATTCAGCGTTTCCCGATCCACCCGCAGTTCGTTCGGGGCCAGGGAGTAGTAGAGCGGCACGGTGGTGCCATCGGCGATGGATTCAGCAATGGAATACTTGTCCAGATAGCCTTGCGGGTCATCTCTGCCAAAAACCTTGAAGGTGCCTTTGCCATAGGCTGTTTTGTCAATGGGTGTGCCGGTGAAGCCCAGGTAGGTCGCTTTGGGGAGTGCGCCCATGAGATAGTTCCCCAAGCCCCCACCCGTGGTACGATGCGCCTCATCTACCAGCACGAAGATGTTGGACCGCCGGTTGAGGTTGGCAGGAATGTCATCGAACTTATCGAACTTGTGGATCATGGAGACAATGATCCCGCGTGTGTCGTTCTGCAGTAGCTCCTGCAGATGGCGCTTGCTCTGCGCCACTGCTACGTGGCCGAAGCCGCAGGCTGCCAGGTTGCCGAAGAGCTGCGTCTCCAGTTCGTTGCGGTCCACCAGCATGAGTGCGGTAGGGTTCTCAAAAACGGGTTCCTCAATCAGTCTCTTGGCGATGGTGATCATGGTGTAGGTCTTGCCCGATCCCTGCGTATGCCAGATGAGTCCCCGCCGCTTCTTGGGATCATACGCCCGCACCAGGGCCCGCTCCACCGCCCGCATCTGGTGGGGCCGTAAGATGACCTTGCCCAGTTCATCGTCCTTGCGGGTGAAAAGGATGAAATCCCGTAGCAGGCGCAAGACCCGCTCCGGGGCGACAAAGGTTTTGACCAGGGTTTCAAAGTCAGGGCGGCCACCAGATTCCTCCTTCCAGTTGAACACGTTCTTGGGAGAGAGGTTCCAGGTAGCGCCGTAGTAATAATGCACCAGATGAGTGAGGCCGAAAACCTGCAGCAGGGCCAGCAGTTCAGGACCTTCGCGGTGGTAGCGGCTGACCTGATCCAGAGCATCGGCGATGCCCTCCAGTTTAGTGGCGGCTTTGGTTTCGATGAGGAGGATGGGAATACCATTGATGAGGAAGACAACATCGGCGCGGATGGTGTAAACGCCATTGGTGAAGATGAACTCATCAGTGACATGCAAGGCATTATGTTGCGGGTTCTGAAAGTCCAGCAGATGCAGGTTGCGCTCCCGGTGCTCCGTCTCCACGAAGACGGTCTTGAGGCCCTTGAGGAATTCCCAGGCCTGAAAGTTGCCTTCGATGGTGGCCGGGACGCGGATGAGCCGCCTGGCGACTTCCTCGGCCTTGAGATGGTCTACCGTGCCGGGATTGAGCGCCTGCACCTTCTGGACGAAGACCTCCCAGAGGATGGGCCTGGTCTCGCCCCGCCGCAGGCGCAGGGCCTCGTCAGGTGGCAGGTAAGTCCAACCCGCCTCGGTAGCGTAGCGGATGAGGGGGTTCTGGACGATGGCGCGTTCGTTACTGATTCTCATGGTGCACCCCTATTCTGGCCGTACTGTAAGCCTCTAGCCAACGTTCAAACTCGTCTACGTCTTTCCGGTTGGGATTCTCGCGGTCAAAGTCCCAGCGTGCTGGGTTGGTCTCAATGTATTCCCGGATATGGTGCAGGGCTTTTTCGCTCCGGACGATGTGTTCGTAGTAGTTCCGTTGCCAAAGCCGCCCCTCAAAGGGCAGCCAGTGCACCTGGCGGACGCCGCGAGTGTATTCAACCGTGGTAATGGACTTGAACGCACCAACAATATCCCCCAATGTCGGTTTCTTTGTCGGGGCAATCCCTTGTGGTTGCCCCTGGAGGGGCAACTGTCCCACATCGGTGATGTCGTCAATTACAACAATGGCGTGAAAATGGTTGGGCATGACCACAAAGGCATCTGATTCCATCGTGGGAAACCGTTGAGGCAGTTGTTCCCATGTCGCTTGTATCATGCGTCCAGCATCGTTTAGCCACATTTCACCATTCACCACATTTCCAAACAGGAATCTTAACCCCTGAACGCAAATGGTAACGAAATAAGCGCCCGATTGGGAATAATCGTATCCCTTCAACCGAATGGATCGGCGATGATGTTGGTCAGGATCGTACATCGCTCGTACCTCCCGTAGGGGCAATCCCTTGTGGTTGCCCGCAATGTGGTTGCCCCTGGCCAAGACATTGCAGCATGACGTCCGGGCGGGCACAAGGCACCGCCCCTACACACCGTACACCGTAGGGGCAATCCCTTGTGGTTGCCCCCAATGTGGTTGCCCTGGATGCGGTTGTCCCAGACCAGGGCATGGCGGCATGACGTCCGGGCGGGCACAAGGCACCGCCCTTACACGCCGCACATTGTAGGGGCAATCCCTTGTGGTTGCCCCCAATGTGGTTGCCCTGGATGCGGTTGTCCCAGGCCAGGACATTGCAGCATGACGTCCGGGCGGGCACAAGGCACCGCCCCTACGCACCGCACATTGTAGGGGCAATCCCTTGTGGTTGCCCCCAATGCGGTTGCCCCAGGTCGGGGCATTGCGGCATGACACCAGGGCGGGCACAAGGCACCGCCCCTACGCGCATCGTATACGTCCGGTCATCAGGTGGTGCAAGGTGGTCTTGAACAGCGTCTGCAGCGCCGCCTTGCGCCTCTCCTCCGCCTCGATTTTGCGGTCCACTGCCTGCAGGATGCGGGCGATTTCGCGTTGTTCGGCGAATGGTGGCAATGCAGTCGGAACAGGATGAACCAGATTTCGATTCAATGTGGGAACGCTTACACCCGCAATATACTTGGAAAAATCTAATTGCTGCAAAAGATAGTAAACAAATTTTGGATAGTTGCTGTGAAAATTTTTGACGTAAAGAGCGGTATTGTGAGCCCAATATCGTCCTTCGATGTAGGTTACTTTGCCAATCGTGCCGCTTCGCCCTGTGACAACTCCTTCGCCTTCGAGAAAATACTCATTGTGATAGCCAATGATTCCATTCGAACCAATAATGGGATACACACCCGCGACACGATTCTGAATTGGCAAATCTTTGCCTCTTTGCAAAGTCGCAATTTCACCAAGCGGCTTGACCTCCCAATGCTCCAGCACCGGGCCAATCTCCGTCTCTTTCAGTGCCACCTGGTCGGCCTGGGCGGGGGGCACGGGGCCGTAGGTGAAGAGGTGGCGCATGAGCGACTTCTTCAGTTCCCGCGCCGCGGCGATGATCTTGTCCTGTGCCTCCACCGCCCGTTGGATGGTGGAGAGGACGTACGCAATGGCACGCTGCTCAGGGAGAGGGGGGAGGGGAATTGGCAAAGCCTGTACGACTGTTTTTGGAAGCCGTTGTCTACCTGTTGTGCCTTCCATCTTGCTGGCCAGAGACTGCCGGACGTTCGGCATTTTCAGGTATAGAGCCAGGTACTCGCTATCCAAGCCAGAGGATGGCCGAATCGGAATGACCTCGGTTGTCGCATATCCCCATCCCCCCGGAAGGCCGCTTACAATTCCCTGCTTGCCGTTCTCAAGGCATGGCGTGATTTTAGCGAGCAGCAGATTCCCTTCTTGAATAAACAGACCACTCCTTACGTCTGCTGGCTGGCGCATCTCCCACTTTGTGATGTATAGGGCATCGGCAGGGAGTAGCGACATAGGAATGAAAGGGATAAGCGAAGTATCCGTCACGTAATGCTTCCCGATTCTGCCGGAGAAATCTGCTACCTCCCCCAGCCGCACCACCTGCCACTCTTCCGGCAGGGGGCCAAGGGCGGTCATTTTGAACCCATCGGGTATGTAGGGGCGACCCTTGTGGTCGCCCCCATTACGGGCCGCGACACTGGATTGGGCATCCACAAGGGATGCCCCTACGTCCTTACTCCCCAACATTGCGCCACCCTTGCGGTCGCCCCCATTACGGGCCGCGACACCGGATTGGGCATCCACCAGGGATGCCCCTACGTCCTCACTCCCCGACATGGCGCCACCCTTGCGGTCGCCCTCATTGCGGGCCGCGACACCGGATTGGGCATCCACAAGGGATGCCCCTACGTCCTTACTCCCCAACATGGCGCCACCCTCGCAATCCCATCTGTGCCAGAACCTTGTCTAGTTCCTGATCCACAGACCACTGCTCCTCCTCCGCCTCCGCCAGCAGCACCAGCGCCTCCTCCAGGGGCAAGACGTCCTCTTTGCTATCAGTGGCTACGTAGCGGGAGGGGCTCAGGTTGTAGTCGTTGCGGGCGGCTTCCTCTTTGGTGATGACTTTGCTCAGGCCCTCAACTTCCCGCCAGCTCAGATACGCCTCGGCGATGCGGGCAATGTGCTCTTCGGTCAGGTAGTTCTTGGGGCGACCTTTGGCGCACTCCTTGGAGGCGTTGATGAGGAGGATGTGGCCATTATGTGGGCGGGGATAAACCCCGCCCCTACGGGCGACCATGATGATGCCCGGGGCAGTGGTGTTGTAAAACAGGTTTTCCGGCAGCAGGACAACCGCCTCCACCATGTCCCGCTCCACAAATGCTTTGCGAATATCCCGCTCACGATTTGACCCCTGGTTGCCGCTGCCGCGAGAGACAGCACCCGTGTCCAGCACCACGGCCATCTTGCCGCCAGGCTGGAGTGAGGCAGCCATGTGCTGCACCCAGCCCCAATCGGCGCTGGACGTGGGCGGTGTACCCAGGCCAAACCGGCCGTGGGCATCGTGCTCGTAGGTGGCCAGTGAGAACTTCTGGTTCCACATGGGATTGGCGGTGACCTTGTGGAAGCGGCGCAGGCTGCCGTCAGGGGCGAGGAACGCCGGGCGGGTCATCGTATCGCCCAGGGCGATCTCCGCCTCCATGTCGTGAATGAAGACGTTCATGCGCGAGAGGGCAAAGGTGGCCGGGTTGATCTCCTGGCCGAAGAACTGAAGCGGGGCAACGCGGGGATCGTTACCGTACTTTTCCCGGAAGCGCAGGTAGGATTTGATGAGCAGCCCACCCGAACCGCAGGCGGGGTCGTAGATCTCATCGCCTGGCTGGGGGTCGAGGAGATGCGCCATCAGAATCGCCACCTCGCGTGGCGTGTAGAACTCGCCAGCGCTCTGCCCCTGCCCCTCGGCGAACTTGCGCAGCAGGTACTCGTAAGCTCGCCCCAGGATGTCCGGCTCCACATCGCGCAGCCCCAGGCGGTGGCGGGAGAGGATTTGCACCAGTGTGCGCAGTTGCTCATCGGAGAGGAGACGCTGCCCGGCAGTAGTGGCGTTGAAGTCTACGACGTCAATCACCCCTTGCAGCTTGGGGGTTTCGCGTGCTACCGCCCGCACGGCATCAGTGAGGTACTCCCCCAGATTCGTCGTCTGGAGGGCAATTTCCGGCCAGCGGGCTTTCTTGGGGATGTAGAAGCGCACCAGGTCATGGTCACGGTCCACATACCTGGCCGTGCTGCCCAATTCCTTCAGTTCGTCCTCAAAGACATCGGATAGACGCTTGAGGAAGATGAGAGGCAGGATGTAATCCTTGAACTTGGGTGCATCTACCGGTCCCCGGATTACACAGGCGGCTTCCCAGAGCCAATTCTCCAGAGTGCTAACGTCAAGAGCCATAGCCGTGTTTCACCTCTGAATAGGAATCCAGCATACAAGCAAAAAGCCGCCCCCTGCCTTTGGCAGAAAGGGCGGCTTCTTGGTAGATGCAGCCGTAGGCCGGCCTTCCTGGACAGGGCAGGATACCGGTGGTAGGGCCCGGTGGAAACCGCAGACTCCCCGGCGAACCAAAGTTCGTTTCCAGAAGAGATTATACCACCTTTTGCTGTCCTTGACAACAACCGAACCTAACCACAGAGGCACGGAGAACACAGAGTTTTTCATGTTTCTCTGTGCACTCAGTGCCCCTGTGGTTTAGCCGCAACATTATTACCACATCAAGGGTTGAATGACAAGCCGTTGTCAGGTATTGAGCTGCGCAGGGATTTGCTGTATGCTATGTACGCCAGTTTAACGCGCTGGTTTAGCCGGCAGATGGCTGCTCCCGAGGGAGGAGGGCCAATCCCGCGTGGAGGAGATGGCATTGACGAACTCAGGACCTTGATCAGGCCAATGTGCTCGGCAAACCAGCCCCAGGCCACCAGGAATGCATGTTGGGTCTCTTGGGCCCGTGTTGCGGTGTCGCTCATTGCCTCTCCTTATGCCTATTGGATAACATTCTGGCGTGGCGGAGCGAGGCATCCCAGATGCCGGATTGGCGGCCAAATGCGCCGCATCAAGGGGGATGCACCTGGGGGTGCTGGCTCCTCCGCAAAAATGGGGGCTTCCGGCCTGTGGCCATGACGATACAATCAAGTAGGGGCGACCCGTTTGGGTCGCCCCTACATCTTGATGAGCCGTAGGAAACCTGGCAGTGGTGGGGATACCGCCCTGGTCGTAGCCTTATTCCCCGCCGCTCTCTGTGACGCCGTGCCCGCCACCGGCCAGCGCCCCTCCGCCAGTTCGGCCACCACCTGCCGCACATCTGCGGCGCTGACGTACCCGGCCTGAAAGCGCCGCATTTCCCCACGCACCACCAGCAGAAAGTCGCCCCGCCCCGCCAACCGCTCGGCACTCATCCCGCTCACCCCAGCGGCGATCCGCCCATCCTCCACACTGGCCACCTTCCCCACCAACCGACAGGGGAAGTTGGCCCGCACCAAGCCACCCAGCACCCCCGCCGACGGCCGCTGCGTGCAACCCACCACGTGCACCCCACACTCCCGCCCTCGCGCCACCAGCCGCGCCAAAGCTGCTTCCAGGGCCTTCCCGCCCACCAGCAGCAGGTCCGCCAGCTCATCCAGGAAGACCACCAGCCGCGGCTCGCTGATCCCCAACCGATCCCGCCGCTCCATCTCCGCCACCAGCCCCTCCAGACGCGCCTGAGCCGCCGCCACCTCGGCGATGGCCGGGCAGACCAGATGCGGCAGGGGATCGAAGGCCCGAAAGGCCCGCCCCTTGGGATCAACGAGCAGCAGGCGCAGCCGCTCCGGGGGCGTGGACAGAACGAGAGAAACTATCATGGCCCGGGCCAACTCCGTCTTGCCGCTGCCCGTGGTGCCGGCGATGAGCACGTGCGCCACCTCCGGGCTGGAGAGGCGCAGGAGCAGGGGCTTGCCTTGCCGCTCCAAACCCAGGGTCGCCGTGAAGGGCGGTGGCGAAGACAGCCCGCGGGTCAGAGAAAGCAGGCGCACCGTGCCCAGGGTGTCGTCACGGGGCACCTCTAGGGCCAGGGCGTCGGCCTGGCGCTGCAGGCGGCAACTGGGGGCGCCCAGGGCCAGGGCCAGGTCCTCGGCCAGGCTCTCCAGGCGAGAGAGCTTCACCCCCGGGCCGGGGCAGAGGCGGAACTGCACCAGGCGCGGGGTGACCGTGCCGCCGGATACGCGCACGGGCAGGCGGTGGCTGAGACAGACACGCTCGATCTGATCGGCCTGATAGTCCAACAGCTCACGCATACAAGGCTCCCAGGGTCAACAAGGGTAACGGGGTGCCTGCATCTGGTTCGTAGGGGCGAGGCATTCCGGCGAGGTGGTTGCAACTCCCCGGTATCCTCGTGGCGCCGGCATTGGGGACACGCCGGGTATGCTGAATAATGCCTCGCCCAGACCTCCAGATGCCGCCCCGAGCTCAAGCCCGCTGCAAGCGGGCTGCCCACCCCACCGCGGCAGGGTGCTTGCCGCGCCCTTGAGCTCTCAGCCCGGCAGTTTAGCGTCGGGCGGCCAGCGCTGCCGGAAATGGGATGACCTTGCCCGGCAGGGGCACGCTCGCTGGCGCCTCTTCCGCATGAGACACAGCAGCCTGATGCAGGGCGCAGCCAGCAGCGCAATCCTTGCCAGAGACGATGGGCACGACGCGGGCCAGGCAGGCGGCGCGGTTGAAGCGCAGGGCAGGTGGGCGGTCGTCCCAGACCTCGGTCTTGCCATTGCCGTAGTGGACGATGATGGACGAGGCCAGGGACTTCTCCAGGGTGAAGCGCAGGTGCTGGCAGTTGATCTGGGCGGCGGGACAGGTGGCGCAGAGGGCCGGGGAGACCTCGTTATCGCCACGGCTGATCTTGGCGCAGACGACCCGCCCATCGTCAGCAACGCCCCTATGGGGACAAGAGTACAGGAAACCATCCATGGCGCACCTCCGAGCAGAAGAGAGCAGGCCATACTAGAACATTTGTTCTACTGTGCCTATTGTACCACGAATGTCTCTTCTTGTCAAGGGGTTTGGGGCACATTTTTGGCCTGGCTTGAAAAAAGTCAGGTTCGCCTGACGGACGAAAGACGAAGGACGAAAGACCAATAGCGGAATCCCTTCGTCCTTCGTCTTTGGTCCTGCGTCCTGCTCCACCTTGACTTTTGCCTGCGGTGCGCTATAATGCAGCCAGATTTAGCAATGGTGGTCTCCCCGTAGAGTGTTGCTGAGTATTCTACCGCTGAGAACGCCGAGTTCGCAGAGGTTTTTCCATTTCTCAGCGGTCTCCTGGTAGGTTCGCACACGCTCTGGATTCGGATGCATGGCGTGTGCGAACCTACCACCGCGTGCTCTGCGGTTCAAAAATGGTCGTTATTCCTTCAACAACACTCAAGAAGGAGACTATCTTAGCGATGGAGACAGAACAATGTCGGACGAGGCAAGATCAGCGGTAGACCTCACAGCCGTCGTGCTGGCCGGCGGGCAGAGCCGGCGCATGGGCACGGACAAGGCCCTGCTGTCGCTGGGGGGACGCACCCTCATCGAGACGGTCATCGCCACCGTATCCGCCTTGAGCCGCGAGGTGATCGTCGTCAGCAACGCGCCAGAGAGCCTGCGGCATCTGGGTGTGCGCCTGGTGAGCGACATCTACCCTGGCAAGGGCTCCCTGGGCGGTATCTACACCGGGCTGCGCCAGGCGCGCACGCCCTACAGCCTGGTGGTGGCCTGCGATATGCCCTTCCTCAACCTGCCCTTGCTGCGCTACATGGCCAGCCTGGCCCACCACGCCGACGTAGTCATCCCCAGAGCCAGCGATCCCTCACGGCCGCCGGTGCGAGGGCGAGCCGCAGTCACGGCCAAAGAGGTGAACCTCCACCCGCTGCATGCCATCTACGCCCAGACCTGCCAGCACCCCATCGAGCGGCTGCTGGCCGCCGGCGAGTTGCGCATCATTGACTTTTTCCCGGAGGTGCGGGTGCGCTACGTGGAGGAGGCCGAGGTGAATCGTTTTGACGTTGAGCACCTCTCGTTGTTCAACGTCAATACCCCCGCCGATCTGGCGCAGGCCCAGGCCTGGCTGGCGCGCCGTTCGCCACCGGCCGAGAAGGGCAAATAGTAGGACAGGTTGCTAACCTGTCGCTCTTGGGACAGGTCAGTGACCTGTCCTAAGGCAGATCTAGTAGGGCAGGTTTCCATACCTGCCTCAGCAGATTGGCGGCTATGGAAAGCCGCCCTACATGGACTAGTCGTCCGGCCAGCAAAAAGCGAGGCGGGTTGTTGCCCGCCTCAAGTGAAGCTATGTAGCGGGGCTTGAGCGCCTTAGCAACGCACTGCAAGCGTGCACTACGAACCTGTTTTTTACAGCGGCGCCACGAAGAACAAAGCGATGTCGCGATTGGGATAGTAGTGCTCGTGGAAGCCACAGAAGGTGAAGCCGCACTCCTGGTAGAAGCAGATGGCCGGGTAGTTTTGCGTGGAGGCCTGCGCCAGCAGGGCGCTCAGCCCCTGGCGCTGCGCCCAGCGCCGCGCCTCGCCGAGCAAAGCCCGCCCCACCCCCTGGCGACGATGGGCCGGGGCCACTACCAGATCCTCGATCCAGCCGGTGCGCGGCCAGGAATGCACCATGAGCGTCAAAATCCCCCGCACTTCCTGGCCCTCCGCAGCCACAAGTACGCAGTGACAGCGCGGCCAGGCCTCCTGCCGCCGCGCCTCGGCGTCGGCGGGTTGCACTGTGAGCGGCCGGGGCAGACGAATAGGTCGGAAGCTAACGGTAATCGCCTCCTCATCGCTCCTGGCCTCGATCTGCCACACGTGATCGGTGGTATAGGACTCGTCCAGGGTCAGGCAGGCGGGTAAATCGCCAGAGGTAGCAGGACGAATCAGCATGATGGGCCCCCTGAAGATTGGTGATTGCCGATTGGCGATTGCCGATTTGTGCTTTGCTGATTTGCGATTTGCTGATTTGCGATTTGCTGATTTGCCCCCTCCTCGGCCCCCTCGCCCTCCATCAGCTTCCTATACAAGTAGCTGCCGAGGATGCGCAACACGGCCACCGTGGGCACGGCCAGGAAGAGCCCCAGCATACCAGCCAGTGCCCCCCCACAGATCAGGGCGAAGATCACCACCAGAGGATGCAGAGCCACGATGCTGCCGATGACGTGCGGCACCACCAGGTAATCCTCGGCGTAGCGCAGTACGGTGTAGACCACCAGCACTACGATGACCAGGGTCAGGTTCGTCCAGCCGAAGGGGGTAGTTGGTTGGAAGAGGGCCGTCAAAGCCGCCAGGGAAGCGGCAGTGACCGGCCCCACCAGAGGGAAGATCTCCAGCACCCCCGTGACCACGCCCAGCACCAGGGCGTAGCGTACCCCCAGGATGGTGAGGGCCACCCAGGTGACGATGGCCATGATCACAATGAGCAGAAGCTGCCCGCGGATGTAGGCACCCAAAACATGGTTGATCTCGCGCAGCAGAGGGAGCACCTCTGGGCGGTAACGCCGTGGGAAGATTTTGACCAAGGCCGGGCCGATGCGATCCATCTCCAGGAGCAGGTAGAAAGTGGCGATGAGGAACAAAACAAACTGCGCCACGAGCTCCACAGCCTGCGTGATGATCGGCACGGCCTGGCCGCTGAGATAGTTGCGCAAATCGTTCAAGGCCAGGGCTGCCTGCTCCTGGATGGTCTTGGGATCCACCGGGATGCCGAAGATGTGCGTGCGCTGCGGACCGAAGAGGTATCCCTGGGCGTAGGCCAGCGTCTTGGGCAGGGTGATGATAAAATCTCGTAACTGGTGAGTGAACAGGAGACGCAACTCTGCCAGGGCAAAGCCCAGCAACCCCAGCCCCAGGAAGAAGATGATTGCGGCCACCAAACGGCGAGGCCAGCGCGTGCGCGACGCCACCCAGTCTACGGAGGGATAAAGGACGTAGGCCACGATGATGGCCCAGAGAAACGGCCACAGAACGCCCCGCACCCGGTACAGGAAAAACAGGGCGACGATGGCGATCAGGCTCAGGATGACAACCTTGGTGGTGGAAGAAAACTTCATAAGTTCTCAGTCCTCGGTCCTCGGTCCTCAGTCCTGTAGTTCTGACTAGGGACTGGGGACTGGGGGCTGAGGACGGACAGTAATACCTTGGCCGCCTGCTTGTCCAGGGGCTCGTTGTTGTTGCCGCACTTGGGCGATTGCACACAGCTTGGGCAGCCGTCTTCACAGGGACACTCGTTCAGGGTTTGCAGGGTGGCGCGCCACAGATCGGGCAGCAGGTCAAAGCCCTTCTCGCTGATGCCCACGCCGCCGGGGAAGCCATCGTAGATGAAGATTTGCGGCTGGCCCGTGTCGGGGTGGGCTATCGTGGACAACCCGCCAATGTCGTTGCGATCGCACATGGCCAGCAGCGGCAGCAGGCCGATCTCGGCGTGCTCGGCGGCGTGCAGCCCGCCCGCCAGATCGAGGCCGGCTCGCCCGATGCGCTCTATCGCTGCCGGCGGGATGTCGAACCACAGCGCCCGCGTCTCGTAGGACTGCGGCGGCAGGTCCAACGGCTCCTCCGACAGCACCGTGTCCGTGAACTGCTGCTTGCGCCGGAAGCCGATGACCTGCGTGGTCACCTGTACCTTGCCCCAGTAGGCGTGGGTGCTGCCCAGGTCCTGGTGCTTGAGCGACTGGATGATGCGCACGTCGGTGATGTCTTTGGTCTGGGTGTAGTAGTTCACGTCTGTGGGCACGGCGTAGGCGTTCCTGGTGTACAGGTCCAGGTGGGTGATCAGGTAGCTCTCGCCCTGGTGCAGGTAGATGGCGCCGGGGTGAATCTGGAAGAAGGCCGTGGAGGCCTCCACCGTCTCCAGCACGGCGTTCCCCTGAGAACGATCAATGACCTGGTAGGCGTCCGGCGCAATGGAGCGAATGTTCACCCCCTCGGCGGGGTAGTCCATGCCGCCGTAGAACCAGCGCTGGCCGGTGTAGCGCAGCAGCCCCTGGCGCTCCAGAGCCACCATCGCCTGCTCAAAGGCTGACGGGGTTGCACGCGGCAGGGCCTCACCCTCCCCTGTCGGACGGGGGAGGGCGGGGGTGGGGGTCTCAACCTTACCGCCAAACAGGGCCTCGTCTTCTGGCGATAGGGGCAGCTCGTAGGCGGCACAGGCCAGGTGCTTGGTCAGCAGGTAAAGGTTATACGGGTCGATGAGGGCGTGCTCGATGCGCCTGGTCAGGAACTCCTGCGGGTGGCGCATGATGTACTGATCCAGCGGCCCGTCCAGGCCGATGAGGACGGAGAGCGACTCCTCGCGCCCGCGCCCGGCTCGCCCCGCCTGCTGCCAGGTGCTGGCCACCGTGCCAGGGTAGCCGGTGAGCACAGTGGCATCCAGATCGCCAATGTCCACCCCCAGCTCCAGGGCGTTGGTCGCCGTCACCCCGACGAGCTGGCCGTTGAACAACGCCCGCTCGATCTGCCGCCGATCCTCCGGCCGGTAGCCGGCGCGATAGGCGGCGATGCGTGGCACCAGCTCCGGAGCATCTTTGGCCAGCGAGTCGCGGGCGTAGAGCAGGATGAGCTCGGCCAGCTTCCTGGTCTTGGCAAAGGTGATGTTGCGGATGCCCGCCTGCACCAGCTCGGTGAACAGCAGCGTGGCTTCCGTGTTGGCGCTCTTGCGTGCCGACCTCGCTTCATCCAGGAAAGGCGGGTTCCAGAAGACGAACTCCTTGGGCCCGTGGGGTGAGCCATCATCGTCCACCACGGTGACGGGCAGGCCGATGAGCCTCTCTACATGCTCCTGGGGATTGGCGATGGTAGCCGAGCAGCAGATGAACTGAGGCTTAGCGCCGTAGAAGCGGGCCACGCGCCACAGGCGACGGATGACGTTAGCCACGTGGGAGCCGAAGACGCCGCGATAGGCGTGGGCCTCGTCAATGACCACGAACTTGAGGTTGCTGAAGAAACGCGCCCAGGCGGTGTGGTTGGGCAGGATGCCCAGGCTGAGCATGTCCGGGTTGGACAGCACGATGCTGGCCGTCTTCTTGATGCGCCCACGCTGCGCCTGGGGCGTATCGCCGTCAAATGTGCCGTACTTCAGACCGGGCAGATTGTCTTCGGTTAACTCCCGCAGGCTGCGCAACTGATCCTGCGCCAGGGCCTTGGTGGGGAAAAGGTAGAGCGCCCTGGCCTGCCGGTCCTGGATGATGGCCTCCAGCACGGGCAGGTTATAGCACAGGGTCTTGCCGCTGGCCGTGGAGGTGGAGACGACCACGTTCTCCCCGCGGCGCACGGCGTTGATGGCCTGGGCCTGGTGGGTATAGAGGTCGCGGATACCGCGCCGCCGCAGGGCATCGGCCAGGGCGGGGGGCAGAGGGCGCTCCAGCCGCCCGTAGCGTGGCGCTCGCGCCGGTATACGCTCCACGTGCACGATCTGCCCGCGGTAGCCGGGTAGCGATTGGAGATGGTTCAGGAAGACACTAGGCTGCATTGTAAGCGGCAAGCTACGGCCACTAGCTGCCCGCATCTTGAGTAGCGGGAGTGGGTTCTAGCCTGACAATGAGCTGTACGTTGGGCAGGTTGACTTCAATTTCGTGGACATGGGCTGGCATGGTTATACCGGGTGGCGTAGACAACACCAGACGGTCACCCACAATCACACTTTGTAAATCCAAAGCGCGTGCAGATCGCTCTGCCCTGTCCAGCATGGCAAAGACCAATTCAGCCGGGATTTCGTCGTCCAGGCTGCCTGGCCGATCAATGAACGCTTTCACCATCTGTTCAAATTCCGCGTTATCCATCTCGCCTATCAACTTCTCTGCCACCTTTCCTTTCCTCCTTCGCTTGTCGGGTTATCACCCGCTGCTTCCATTCTTCGTAGAGCACGATGATGAACTTTCGTCCACGCAACGTGATCTGGGCCACGCCAGGTAATACCTGCCAAATGGCCTCGTAGGCTATTGGAGTTGGTTCGCCATCCAAGAGACGCCAAATCGGGTATTTGAGCCAGACTACTCGATACCAACGTTGCGCCTTAGCGTGATACAGGCGAGTAATGTAGAAGTCATGTTCAAGTGTCTCGCTGCGCTGGGCTAGTACAAAGTAGGTGCTTGTCTTCACATCTCCCCGAAAGCCCATGACTTCCAGGTCATGGCCAGATAGTCGTGCCTGCTTGTTACGTAAATCATGAGCACGATACGCTATTCCACTGTCAGTCAAATCCCGGTAGATGGCGATTTCGAAGGCATAGCCTCTGGCAAACATTTGCCACCAGTACAGGCAGAAAGCAACCAATAACTGCGAATCGGGCACATCAGCCCGCCACAGGTCAACCGAGCGCAAGTCGCTCACGATACGCTGCGAGATAACTGCCCGCTGTGGTTCGCTTTCACGCTCAGGATCGGCTAGATCAAGAAGCTGTTCGATGAAGCCATCAGAATACACTGCGTCTACCAGACGATCATAGACAGCCGCGAAGGTTTCCCGTCGTCCAGCCCGGACGACCTCAGCCCGCCGGAGCAGATCCATCGCCTGAATAAGCAAAGACCAGTCGTCACTGCTCAGTGGGTCTTGACCACGCAAGTAGCGATGGATCGCCTGCCGATGAGATGGTATGAATGCCGGTGGCAAACAGAGGTTGAGTGGTGAGACGACGTTGAGAAAACCTGTTTCAACTTCGGACATAGCCTTCTCCTTGGGCTGCCTCCCATTGCGCCGCCTGTTCACGATTACGCAAGGGCGTTTCCATCACCACCAGCAAATCCACGTCGCTCTCCGGCCTGGGCTGGCCGTAGGCGTAGGAGCCGAAGAGAGCCCTCTCCGGCTGAAACTTCTCGGCGATTTGCTGCACCTGACAGGTTCTCACACGCCACCTCAACACTCTGCAGAGCGTGTGAGAACCTGTCACCACAGCGCGGATGGCCCGCATGGGGATGCGCCGCCGCTCGTTGACCTTGGGCACTTTAGTTGCGGCCATTTGTTCTCTCCAGGGAATGCCGTCGTCAAATCAGCCTGGCCCGTTGCAGACGCTCGAGCAACGCCGGCCGGTTGGCATAGCGCTCTTGCAGGCCCGCGACCCGCGTTTGGAAATCGGCCACGCGGCCCTGGTAGTTGGCCAGGTCACGCAGCTTGACGAGCAGCGCCAGCGCCTTGTCATAAGAGGCTGCCTTCTTCTCTTCGATGAGCGCCAGCACGTTGCGCCAGGCTTCGGCCTCGCGCAGCGCAAACGCCTGCAAATCGGCGATGCGTTTGGCCTCGGCTGCTTCGGCGGCGCGGCGCTGCGCCTCGCGTCGCCGCCGGTCGGCGGTCGTCCGTAGCTCACCCCACGTGCGCCGGGGCGCGGCGGCGGCTGGGCGGGACACGCCGGCCAGCTCTTGCAGGCGACGGTTGAGCGCCAACGATAAGTGTGTCTCGCCGCGCGCCAGCCGCACCAGGAAGGCGTCACGCTCGGCCGGGGACAGGCGGGCAATAGCCTCTTCCGGCGGGATGGCAGGCGCCTGTTGGCGCTCCGGGCTGGCCTCGGCCGCGGCGTGGAGGAGGTGCTCGTCCAGTTCGAAGAGCTCGACAAAGCTGGTCAGGGGCGCAGAAAGCTCGCCCAGGCCGGGCGGGACAGGCGGCTCAAGCTCGGTATCGTCGGCGCCCTGAAGCTCAGCGGCGCGCAGCCAGGCCAGGTACAGCGCCCGATAGTCCCCTTCCAGCAGGTCGTCGCGCAGCCGGCTCAACGAGGAGAGCCAGCCTTCGCCCTCGATCCACTCGCCCCCTCCCTCTTTGTGCAGCGAGATGTCCAGGATCAGGTACTCGCCGACCGGCTTCAGCTCGATGCAGTCCTCCCACAGATACGGCTCGATCGGCTGGCGGTCAAGCAGTCCCTGGGGGAAGCGGAAGGCCAGTTGTTTGCTGCCCCAGTTGGCCAAGTACAGGAAGGCATCAAAGTAGCGCGCCAGCACCTGCATGGGGTCATGTTTGAAGTCGCCCCAACTGTACGTGACGACCGCCTGCGACGACGTGACGTCAATGTGGCTGGACAGCTCATTCACCGCCGCCCGCTCTTCGGGCGTGAGCGGCCGGTCGAGGGTTTGCCATTCGTAGTATTGGTATTCGCTCATGGGTAGGGTCCTTTCCTCAACGCGAATTAGATCTCATCTTGAAACACTTCGGCTGTTGGTCTTCGCCCTGGGTGATCAGGTACAGAAGTTTGTCTGGTGTCATGTTGTTTCCCCGGTCACGTACTCAATTCTACCGCTACTTCGGCGTGCCATTGTCGCTGCGCAGCAGGTCGCAGGCGCGCCATATGGCTTTGTCAACACTCGCTTCTCATTCACCATCAACCTCAACTTTCCCCCTGGCACCAACCTGCTGAACGAGTTGGCGGGCTACCAGGTCGGCCAGGAAATGCTCAATCAATGGTCATTCAATGGTCATTCAATGGTCATTGGGTGTGTCCAATACCGGCCAAGACGTAGTGCGCATAGCGGCCGGTTCCCTGTTGTTGGAGAAGACCTCGCATCACCAACGCCTGTAGCTCTTTTTTGGCGGTGCTCCGACTGACACCACAGAGTTCCTGATATTCCCGATTCGTCACCCGACCGTGCTGGCTGACGTATTCCATCGCCTTGATCTGTCGCTCACTCAGTCCTTGCATCCATGCCGGTGTCTCTTCCTGCATATCGCGCAACTTGATCAGGCCGCTCAAGCCGCTGCCCCCGACCAGGGCATAAGTGTCGAACAAGACGGCTTGCCAATCCGCACGGTGAGCCAGCAGATCGGCGAACACTTGCTCGCCGTCGAAGTTGTTGTGCTGCGAGCGGCGGATCAACTCCAGCGGCAGTAAGGAGGACATCGGCAATTTGATGACGGTTGACGGTCATGGCGACCTCCAGCCATCTTCCACGGAATCGTCCGCTAATCGTCCGTTATCGTCCGGATGGTTGCGGACGATACGATTCACGTCAAGGTGTAGTAAGTCTCCCGGCCAGCCCCATGACGACTGATCAGGTCTTTGTCCACCAGATCACGCAGCTCACTACTTGCCACAGTATGATGCACACCGGTCAATCGGCAGTACTCCTGACGTGCAATCCGACCATGCTCCCGCAAATAGGCCAACGCCTGACGTTGCCGGTCATTGATCTCCCGCTGCCTGGCCAACGCGGCAGCCTTCTCCATAAACCTCTCGCCTGGCCCGACCAGTGTCACCCGAAACTCGCCACCCAGTTCCTCGAATTTCGGTATCGGCAGTTCATGTTGCGCCATCGCTCGCGCCATGCGCTGGATGCCGGTGCCCATCTTCTCGATGAAGCCGCCCAGATCGCGGAAGACCTCTACGATGACCGGGTTGCGCAGCTTCGACTGGCTCTCCAACCGCTGCATCTTTTCTACCGTGACTCCGGGGAGCAGGTCGCCGGGGCTGTAGAATTCGATGCGGTCATCGAACAGAAAGATGCGAATGCGCCCACCAACGATGCTGTAGTCCCGATGGATGACGGCGTTGATCAACGCTTCACGCAGCGCCTCACGTGGGTATTCCCAGTAGTCAATCCCCTCGAACCCGATCACCTCGTGACCGATGCGAATGTGACGATAGAGGAACTGCTCCGCCTCCACCACCAGGTCGGGCAACGGCCCCCGCAAGTCTTTGCGGTCAATAGTGCGCAGCATGTCAGTGCCCTTGAACTGCGCACAGGTGATCTCGTTTTGGCGTAAGAAACGGTAGGGGTCTTCGCTGAAGAGCAACACTCCGGCGTTGGTGGGCAAAAGCCGGCTTTCCTCTTCAACCAGGCAGCCCAGGTTGCGCAACAACTCCTCGTCACTGAGGTCAAACGCGCCGGCCGTGTGGCGGCTCCGTCGTTCCCGGTAGCGGGCGATGAGAGCGGAGGAGAGGTCGGCCGGGGTAGCCCCACGGCAGGGCAGGGTCTCGTAGCTTACCTCACCGGAAAGCAGATAGAGGTGCCGGATCTCGGCGTGGGTAGCCAGCCGATTGCTGGAACCGACGCGCACGTATGGCCTGGGCTCGCCACGCACGAGGTAGGGCGGATAGGGTCCACGAGGGCAGGTGACCACCACGAACTCCCTACCCTGGTAAGCCACGATCTCAATGGCGGGCAGCACGTCCAGGTCCAGACGGTCACGGATGATGTTGACGATGCCGGTCTCCACGCCTTGCGGCTGGTCCACCCCCACCGGCCGGCGCTGGTCGTCCATGCCAATGACGATCGTGCCGCCGCGCGTGTTGTAGAACGCGCTGATCAGCACCGCCAGATCGGAAGAGCCGGGCAGATCGCGCTTGAAGTCCAGCGTCTCGCCTTCCCGTTGCTGGAGCAAACGAGCGAAAGTCTCTTCGTTCATCCCTACCGTCACACCTCACACTGCATATATCCGTCTCTGTAACTCCCCCACCACGCTAACCAACCTCCGTCATCGACACCTGACTTCACCAGCACTATTCTACCACATCTAAGACAAATGGGCAATCGGTTAGGCGGGCTGCGCGCGGCGTCGTAGCGTGTTGTTCTTTTTATTCTCCAGGAATAGCTGTTGTAGTAGGCAGGTGGACGGCGGGGATAGGCGAGGGGAGGGAAAAGCCGCGTGGATAAGAGATGAAAGAAGGGGACGAGGGGACGAGTTATGAGGGACGAGGAAATGTGGGGAGAAAGGCGTGGGCCGCCGGCCAGCGGGTAGCGGCCCGACAACGGCCCAGTTATCCACAAAAGGCCACAGTTGTCCACAAAAACGGGGCAGTTATCCACGTAGTATAGGGAATCGGGGAGCAGGAAATCAGGGAATCAGGAAAAACCAGGTATGAGGGACGAGGAATGAGGGAGAGAGAAGACCCCATGCCTCATCACTCATCCCTCGTACCTCATAACTCGCCCCTGATTCCCGGCCTCAGCGTACAGCTTCTCCTGGATGGCCTGCAGGTCCAGGCGTAGTTGTCTGTCCGCTTCAAGCTGGGCGGCGATCTTAGCGCAGCCATGATCCACAGTAGAATGATCGCGTCCGCCCAACTCGCGGCCAATCTGTGTGAGCGAGGCCCCCACTTCAGTTTTCATCAGGTACATGGCCATCTGGCGGGCCAGGGCCACCAGCTTGTCGCGTTGCTTGCCCTGCAGTGCCTCCGGGGACAGGCCGTAATATAAGGACACGGCGCTAATGATTTCCTGCAGCGTAAGCTGGCGATGCTGTCCCAGCACGTCGTTCAGGGCCGCGTCGGCGGCCTCGGCTGTCAGAGGTAAACCTCTCGTTCGGCTCCAGGCCAGCACCCGCGTGAGCGCCCCCTCCAGTTGCCGGATGTTGTTGGGCACCCGGCGGGCGATGACTTCCAGCACGGCGTGGGGGACGGCAATCCCCTGGTTATCCGCCTTCGCCCCCAGGATGGCTATGCGCATTTCCAGGTCCGGCGGCTGGAGATCGGCGATGAGGCCCCATTCCAGCCGAGAGCGCAGGCGGTCCTGCATGGGCAAGAGGGCATTGGGTGGGCGATCGCTGGACACCACGATGTACCGGCCGGCGGCGTGCAGGGTGTTGAAGGTGTGGAAGAACTCCTCCTGGGTGCTCTCCTTGCCGGCGATAAACTGAATGTCATCAATCAACAGATAATCCAGACTACGATAGCGGGAGCGAAATTCCTCGGTGCGTTGTTCACGGATGGCGTTGATGAGCTCAATGGTGAACGTCTCCGAGACGACGTACAACACCAGCGCCCCACCCTCTTTGGCCTTGTGCCCGATGGCGTTCAGGAGGTGTGTTTTGCCCAGCCCTACCCCGCCGTACAGGAAGAGGGGGTTATACGTCGGGGCTTTACCCTCGGCCACAGCCAGGGCGGCAGCGTGGGCCAATTGGTTGGCCTTGCCCACGATGTAGTTGTCAAAGGTGTATTTGGGGAGCAGGCCAGTCGTATGATCAGGCGGTGGGGAAACAAATCGCGGGCCGCCAGCGTCGTCTCCTTTAGACGAAGCTGGGCTGCGGGGCGGCTTGGCGCTAAACAGAGGGGAGGTCTCCTCGCTTGGCGCGTCGGCCATCCCCTGGGCGACAAAGCGCACCTCTACCGTGAACCCCACGATGCTGGTCAACGTCCGGCAGATAGTTGTTTTCAGGCGATTATCCAGCCACTCCCGGGCGAAAGGCGTGGGCGTGCCGACGATGAATGTGCCATCTTCGTAAGAGACGACGGCTGTGCCCTTCAGCCAGGTGTCAAAGTCGGCTTTGGACAACTGGAGCTGCAATTGCCCCAGGGCGGCCTGCCAAATCTGCTTAGCGTTCATGGCCTTCTTCCTTTTGTGAACGGAAAGCGGGGTATGATGCCGAAGAGACAAAGAAACCCTGGTACTGGGCGCGCAACGACGCGCGATGGCGCCCTCAATCGGAAGCAAACACTTCATAATACCCGCTGAGCGAGCGGGCAGCGACGCGGCCTACGGTAGCCGCTAAGGGGTATAGCTGCCAGCCGAGAGGGAAGGGCCGATGAGGACTTGCCACCCGGCGGTGGGAGATGCCAGGTGGCGAGAGGCCCTATCCGGGACTCGGCCGAGGAGAGAAGTGATCCGCAAAACGACGAACCCTATAATACCACGAACGCCCCTTTTTGGCAAGGGGTTTCCGGCACTCTTTCGTCTGGCCGTGCCCATTTTTAATAAAGCCTATGTCAACGGATTGGTCACAAGTTGGAGCTAATTGCCGGCCATCGCCCTTGACACCTGCTAACGAAAGGTGATATGCTGCTGGTAAGGTCTTTACACGTGGGGCACGTACAGATTACCCTCCCGCACGAAGCGGCTGGGGAGCGGCCGGCCCCTCTCGCGGCGGGCTGTGGCCCTGGCCGTGAGGAGGGCGGCCACCTGCGCCCCCGCTTGCCCGCCAATGGCGGTGCGTTCCGGCTTATCCCCGCCATCGGCGCGCAGCCATTGGCCATAGTCGGCGCAGGCCCCGCGGCGATAGGTAGCCAGCAGAGCAGGCAGCCCGCAGATGGCCAGCGCCAGGGCCATGGGCTGCACCGAGTAGGGGCAGAGGAGCAGCATAGCCGCCGCAAAGCGCTGTCGCTCCAGGCTGGGCAGCAGAACGTCCTGGGCGATGTCCAGGGCGGCCGTCATGACGTGCAACGTCGCCCCGGCGGGCAGCGCCTGGCGCCCCAGCGCCCGCACTGCGCACTCACGGCAGGCTGGGGCCGGCGTTGGTTCAGCAGGTGCGGCCAGGTCAAGCTGCGCCAGATACAGACAATCGTGATTGAAGCGCCCGGCCGGGCAGCCCACGGGATCGTCCGGGGTGGGCAATGGCTTCTGGCAAAAGCCCAGGGCGACGAGGAAGCTGCCGGGTCTGTCCACAGCCACCGAACGCAACTCAGCCAGTGACGCTGCACCCACCAGCGCCAGTTCGCCCTGCCCCAGGCTGGCCGCCGCCGCTCCCCCGCCCTGGCGCACGAAGCGCCGGTAGCGGCACAGGCCGGCCAGCGTGCGCCACGGATGTTGCAGGACGATGCGGCGCAGGAAGAAGCGGCCGTACGGCTGGGCCAGACTGCGCCCGGCGAACTCCCAGACCTGTAGCCCCAGCAGGGCCTGGTCATCAAAAAGGTGTAGCATGGAAGAGCAGGAAATTAGGGAATCAGGACTTCCCCTGATTGCCTGATTCCCTGATCACTGATTACCTGATCACTGATTCCCTCGTCCCCAATTCTAGCACAGGAGACAGCAGAAGGCAATGGGCAGCCAGGCCACCCCGCAGCCGGAGGGTGATGTCTTCACCGAACACATCCCAGGCGACAACTACCTCTGGACCAGCGGTTTCCTCAACGAGCGCTTTCCCCAGCCGGTCTCGCCCCTCGGCTGGTCCCTGATCCGCGGCCTGCTGGAGGATTTGGCCTTCCGCGACCCGCTATGCTACCTGGGCTACAGCGCCGCGCCGCGCCTGCCCATCACCAAGCTCTGGCGCGGCCATCCTTACATCAACGTCACCGTCTTCCAGATCCTCTACCGGCCATTTCCTGACCGCCTCCTGCCCGAGGATGCCGCCCGCTACTTCCCCGGCGGTGACACCCGCCTGCGCCGCCAGGCTCCGTACCCGCGCACCATTCTCGATCCTCGCCTCTGGCTCTCTTTGTTGGCCACCTTTTTGGGTCATCCCGGCGATTGCTCGCCCTGGCATCAGGATCGCCGCTGGGCGCGCTTCTTGGCCCGGCATGAAGTGGCGATGTCCGACCTCGAGCCGCAAGTGACCGCGCTGGAACGAGGCGGCGCCGATCCTGGCCGCTGCTGGCAGTTGATCGAAACCGGCCAGGCCCTGAACCGCGAGCTGCTGGCCCTGCACCGCTGGAGCCTGACCCACGCCGACCTCTGGTACACCCTGCTGCGTCGCCTGGCTGCGGCCTGGATTGATGACGAGGCGGGGGAGCTTTGCGCCCGCCTGGTGGCCGGTGCGCCTAACAAGTCGCTGGAGGTCGCTGCCGCCCTGCAACACCTGGCCGATCTGGCCCGGCGGGCGGGCCTGGCCCCGCACGACCTGGCTGCCGCAGTGGCCCCCACCTCGCCCACTGGCGAGTTCACTACCGCCTTCGCCGCCTTTCTGGCCAACTACGGGCACCGCTCTTTCAGCCTGGACATCGTGCAGGCGCCATTTGCTGCCGATCCCGCCCAGGTTCTGCCGTTGGTCGCCGGGCTACTCCAGGGTAGTAACGACTTCACCGAGACGGGGGCCGCCTCGGCCAGTCGTTTTCCGCCCAGTCATCCGCAAACGAAGACTGAAGTCGTTACTACGCAGGTGGGGCGGTGGCGCTGGTTTATTTTTCGTCATCTGCTGCGCCTGGCCCGGCGCTACATGCCCCTGCGCGAGGATCAGCGTTTTGCCTGGCAAAGGACATTGGCCGCGCAGCGACGGCTTTTCCTGCGCATCGGCCGGGAGCTGGCAGAGCGTGGCCTGCTGGCTTCGCCGGACGACATCTTCTTCGCTACCCTGGCCGAGGTGCAGCTTGCCGTGCAGGGGGATAATTTGTTCCCAGGGCAGGCTTTGCCGGCGCGACGGGCGGCCTGGGCCGCGCTCCAGCGGGAGGCAGCCTACCCCCGCTTCCTGCGCGGCGACACTCCCCTGACGGAAGAGTCGGCAGCTGCGCCAGCGCCGCTGGTGGGGCCGTTGCGGGGGCGGGGGGTGAGCCCCGGCCTCGCCCAGGGGCCGGCGCGCCTCGTGGCGGGGCCCTGGGAGTTCGCCCGCGTGCAGGCGGGCGACGTCCTGGTGGCCGCCACCGCCGATCCGGGGTGGACGCCGCTCTTCGGCAGGCTGGCCGGACTGGTGCTGGAGACCGGCGGGCTGCTGTCCCACGCCGCCGTGGTGGCTCGGGAGTACGGCCTGCCCGCCGTGATGGGCGTCCCCGACGCCACCCGCCAGTTGCAGGACGGCCAGATCGTGCAGGTGGATGGGACGGTAGGATTGGTTACGGTGGTGGAAGCGTAAAACGTGAAGCGTCAAACGTGGAACTTGGAACATGGAACGTGGAACTCTTAATTGCATTCCCGTCCTGTTTTTGGTATACTGAACGCAGTAGGGGCGAGGCATTCGCCTACCATGGATAACACAGCTTTCATGGATGGAGGCTACAGTTTGCCTGGGATGCAAGCCACAGCAACTGGCGAATGCCTCGCCCCTACAAACGTCTCCCAATGCGCCCGAAGTGGAGGCCATGATGACCAAATCCCCAAAACCTGCCTGGCAGAGCACAGGTATGAGGGTGATCGCCCTCGTCGCCTTGCTGCTCCTGCTGGGCAGCATGGGTGGCTTTCTCTACAACCAAAAGCCCTTTGACCAGACATCACCCAGCGAGCACCCGCGGCGCTTCATCCCCAACACGGATCTCAATCCCTACGGCGCGGACTTCTTCCTGGCGCAAGAGGTGGAGGAGTGGAAGATGCGCAAGACCCTGGAGATGGCCAAGGCGGCGGGCATCGGCTGGGTGAAACAGCAGTTTTCCTGGGAAGAGATCGAGCCGAAGAAGGGCCAGTTCATGGACGAGCGCACCCGGCGCCCCACCTGGGACAAGTACGATCGCATCGTCAGCCTGTGCGAGGAGTACGGCCTGCAGATCATCGCCCGGCTGGATCGCACGCCGCAGTGGGCGATCAGGCCAGACGCCGCTGGGTACCAGGGGCCACCGCAGAACTTCAGCGATTATGGCGATTTTGTCTCTGCCTTTGTCAATCACTACGGCACGCGCATCCGCTACATCCAGATTTGGAACGAGCCCAACCTGTGGTATGAGTGGGGAAACAGGATCCCGGATGCTCGCGAATATACCGAGTTACTAAAGATCGGCTACCAGCGGGCTAAGGAGGCCAATCCCAACGTCTACGTGCTGGCCGCCCCCCTGGCCCAGACCTGGGGTGATACCCGCGCCCCCTCGGAGCTGGACTTCCTCAGCCAGATGTACCAGGCCGGGGCTAAGGATTATTTCGACATCCTGCTGGCCAACGGCTTTGGCTTTGCGTATCCACCCGAAGATCCACCTGACCCTGCTCGCCTCAACCTCTCCCGCGTGCTGCTCCTGCGGGAGATCATGGTCAGGAATGGCGATGCGGGCAAGCCGGTTTGGTTCAGCGAGTTCGGCTGGAACGCCTCACCGGCGAGCATGCCCCCAGATAAACTCCTCTGGAGCCGCGTGACTGAGGAGCAGCAGGCCGATTACACCATGCAGGCCATGGACATGGTGCGCCAGTGGGACTGGGTGGGCGTGGTCTGCCTGTGGTACTTCCGGCAGGTGGGCGACATTACCCCTGATCGTTCCGACTACTATTTCCGCCTGGTGGACGTGGACTTCACCCCGCGCCTGCTCTACCAGCGTCTCAAGCAAGCCACGGCCGAGCTGGGCGTCGCCGGGCCGGGCTACTTCGAGGAGACGAACCCGGCGGTGACCACCGCTGGCTCCTGGCGCTCTTTCAGCGAACCGCAGGCCAGCGGGGGGAGCTACCTGGCCAGCGGTATCCCCGGCTCGACCTTGACCTTCACCTTCCGGGGGGATGGCCTGGAGGCCGTGGTGCTGCAGGACACCGACATGGGCAGTTTTGCCGTGACCATTGATGGTCGCCCGGCCAATGCCCTGCCCCGCGACAAGCAGGGGCGGGCTGTGCTCGATCTGCGCAGCGCCGCGCCCCGCTGGCAGGAGCGGGTGGTCGTGGCCCAGAACCTGGGCTCTGGGGTGCATAAGGCCGAGTTCGTGACCGCCGACCAGGGTGGCCGCCAGGCCATTGACGCCCTCATCGTGCGGCAGGACGAGCAGCCGCGCTGGCCGGTCCAGGCGGCCCTGGTAGCCAGCGGCCTGGGCTTTCTGGCCACAGCCGCCCTGCTGGGGCGGGAGGTGTGGAGGCTACGGGAGCGGGGAATCAGGGATTAGGAAATCAGGGAATCAGGGGCACCAGGTCCCTGAACTCCTGATTTCCTGATTCCCCAATTCCCTGATTCCCTAACTACGGAGGTCTGGTTGTCAGTTCAGCAGCGGCGTATCCTGGCCGTGCTTGTTTTTGTTTTGCTCATCACCTTCACCGCCCTGCTGGCCCTGGCCCTGAACCTGGTGGCCGGGCAGCGGGAGCGCACGCGGGGCGTCAGCTACGATGCGCCGCCAGCAGTGGCGCGCCAGACGGCGCCGCTCTTCGGCGTCAACGTGGCACTGGAGCAGGAAACGTCCGCCGCCGACCGCCAGCGCGCCCTCGCCCTGGCCCGCGCCGCCGGCTTCGCCTGGGTGCGGCAGCGCTTCCCCTGGGCGCAGATCGAGCCACAGCCCGGGCAATTCGACTGGGCGCTCTGGGACGCCATCGTCGCTGAGTGCGCGGCGCAGAATCTGCGCCTCATCGCCGTGCTGGACACCTCGCCAGCCTGGGCTCGCTACGGTGGTGCCAATGCTGCGCCCACCGCCCCGCCGGCTGACCCTAACGACCTGGCCCGCTTCGCCGCTACCCTGGCCACCCGCTACCGTGGCCGCCTGGCTGCCATCCAGGTCTGGGACCAGCCCAACATCCGCCCGCACTGGGGGGAGCGTTACGCCTCCCCGGCCGAATACGTCGCCCTGCTCCAGCCCGTGGCCGCGGCCCTGCACGCCGCCGATCCCGACCTTGTCGTCCTGGCCGGGGGGCTGGCCCCCACGATCGAGCAGAGCGAGTGGAACCAGAGCGACGTGGCCTACCTGGACGGCATGTACCGTGCTGGCGCCAAGGGCAGCTTCGACGCCTTGGCCGCCAAACCCTACGGCTTCTGGAGCGGGCCGGAGGACCGGCGGGTCGCCCCGGACGTGCTCAACTTCTCCCGTCTCATTCTACTGCGGGAGACGATGCTGCGCTACGGCGACGGCGAGCGGGCGATTTGGGCCGTGGAGTTCGGCTGGAACGCCCTGCCCGCCGGCTGGAGCGGGCGAGCATCGCCCTGGGGCACGGACAGCGAGGACAAGCAGGCCGGGCGCACGGTGGCCGCCCTGCGCCGCGCCCAGGCGGAGTGGCCGTGGCTGGCGGTGGCCTGCCTGCAGGGCCTGCGCTTCCCCACCGCTGCTCCCGACGACCCCCTGCGCGGCTTCGCCCTGCTCAACGACGATTTCTCCCCGCGGGCGACGTACATGGCCGTGCAGGCACTGGCCACAACCGCGCCAGCGACTAGCGTGGCGCCGCGCCAGCCGCCCTCCTACGCCGACTACTACGCTAAGCTGGCGGCACTGGCGTTGGCGCTGCTCCTGGCTGTTGTCGGGCTGGCCTGGCTGCTACCGCGGCTTCCCTGGGCCACGCTACCCCAGGCGGGGCGGCTGGCCGTGCTGGGGCTGGCGCTGGCTGTCTACGCCTTCTCGCCCTGGCTGGCGGTGACTATCACGGCGGCGCTGGCGGTGGTGGTGCTGGCCATCGCCTACCTGCAGGAGGCGCTGCTGTTCACCGTCTTCGCCATCCCTTTCGTTTTCCTGCCGCGGCACATTGGGAGCCTGGCCATCTCCCTGCCAGAGTTCCTGGTACTGGCCTGCGGCCTGGCCTGGGCGGTCAGTAGATTTCAAATTGCAGATTGCAGATTGCAGATTGTCAACGAATCAGCGAATCGGCGAATCGGCGAATCAACGAATCAGCGAATCGGCGAGTTACAAATCGGCAATCGCAAATCGCCAATCGAAAATCTTAAATCGGCAATCGGCAATCGGCAATCGCCAATCTTCGACTGGCCGGTGGTGTTGTTTGTGGTCGCCGCCTTCATTTCTCTGGCGGCATCCGCCAACCTGCGGCTGAGCCTGCGCGAGTTGCGGGTGGTGGTATTGGAGCCGGTGCTGCTGTATTTTTTGCTGACGCGCACCGTGGATAGGCAAGGGGCGTGGCGGCTGGCCGGGGCGCTGCTGGCCGCCGGAGTGGTCGTCGCTCTCTTCGGCCTGTACCAGTACGCTTTCACCGACCACGTCATCACCGCCGAGGGCGTGCGGCGCCTGCTGGCCACCTACCCCTCGCCCAACAGCCTGGGGCTGTTTTTGGAGCGTGTCCTGCCGCTGTCCCTGGCCTGGGCAATTGGCAGAGGAGCAGGGGAGCGGGGGAGCAGGGGAGCGGAGGAGAGGGGGAGACGGGGAGATTCTCCTCTGCACCCTAGAACCCTGGCACCTCTGCTCACACTTGGGGTCCTGGCTCTGGCCCTGCTGCTCACCTACTCCGTGGGGGCCTGGTTGGGGTGCGGCGTGGCGATACTTTTCATGGCAGCAATGAGGGGGCGCAAGGCGCTGCTGGCTCTTCTGGTGGTCGCCGTGCTCCTGGCCGTGGTGCTCCTGCCGGTGCTGCGCGTGGAGCGGGTGGTCTCGCACCTGGGCCTGCAGCCGGGGAGCACCAGCGTGCTGCGCCTGAACCTGTGGCAATCCTCGCTGCAGATGCTGGCCGATCATCCTGTGCTGAGCGTGGGACTGGACGGCTTCCTGGAGTTATACCGCACGCAGTACATTCGACCGGAAGCCTGGCAGGAGCCGAACCTCAGCCATCCCCACCAGCTTCTGCTGGAGTTCTGGCTCAACCTGGGGGTTCTGGGCGTCATCGTCCTGGTCTGGTTCCTGGTCGCTTTCTTCCAGAAGGGGCTACGACTCTACCGGGCGGCGGAAGATCCCTGGCGGCAGGCACTCGTTCTTGGCCTGTTAGGGGCCATGGTCGCCGCCTGTGTGCATGGATTGGTAGACCGCTTTCTCTTTGGTTCCCCGGACCTGGCCTACATCTTCTTTATTTTCATAGCTTTAATCGCCGTGCTGGAACGCCCGGCGGCCAGGCTCTAGAACGGGGGTCGCCCTTACGGGAGCGTATCGCCTTGGGGACTTGTAGTAACGATTTTTAATCGTCGTTCCCTTGGCAACGGCGACTGAAGTCGCTACTACACACTATTGCCATTTTCCGCCAACTGTGTTATAATGCCCGCTGTGAAGGAATGGCCCGCTAGCTCAAGTGGCAGAGCAGCTGACTCTTAATCAGTCGGTTCCAGGTTCGAGTCCTGGGCGGGTCACCAATTTTGAACCTCAGTTACGGCCACTCGGTTAGGGTGGCCTTTTTAGCTTCTGGGAGGTCTGCCATGCGCCGCACGCGTATCGTCTGCACCCTGGGACCGGCCTCCAGCACGGAAGACATGCTCCGCCAGATGCTCCACGCCGGCATGGACGTGGCGCGCATCAACATGTCGCACGGCGATCAGGCCACCCACGCCCGCAACATCGCCCTGGCCCGGCGATTGGCCGCTGATGTGGGAAAGAACCTGGCCATCCTGCTCGATCTCCAGGGGCCACGCCTGCGGGTCGGCGAGCTGCAGAGCGGCCAGGCCACCCTGCGCCCCGGCGCCGACTACACCCTGACCACCCGCCCCGTGCCCGGTGATGATCGCCAGGTCACCGTCAGCTACCCCGACCTGCCCGCCGACGTGCACCCTGGCGACCGCATCCTCCTGGACGATGGCCTCCTGGAACTCCAGGTGACCGCCACCACAGCCACGGACGTGCACTGCCAGGTGGTCACCGGCGGCGTCCTCAAGCCCCACAAGGGCCTCAACCTCCCTGGCATTTCCCTGAGTACCCCCGCGCTGACGGAAAAAGACGTGGCCGACGTCTCCTTCGCCGTGGCGCAAGGGGTGGACTACATCGCCCTGTCCTTTGTACGTCGCGCCGCCGACGTCCAGGCTCTCAAGGACCTGCTGCAGAGCCTGGGTGCTGCTATCCCGATCATCGCCAAGATTGAAAAGCGGCAGGCCGTGGACGATTTTGCCGCCATCCTGCAGGTCGCCGATGGGGCTATGGTCGCCCGGGGCGATCTGGCCATCGAGACGCACCTGGAAGACGTGCCCATCTTCCAAAAGTCGCTGATCAAGCAGTGCAACGCCGCCGGCAAGCCGGTGATCACGGCTACCCAGATGCTGCAATCCATGATTGATAACCCCCGGCCCACCCGCGCTGAGGCCAGCGACGTGGCCAACGCCATCCTGGACGGCAGCGACGCCGTCATGCTCTCTGGCGAGACGGCGGTGGGGAGCTACCCCGTGCAGACCGTGCAGACCATGGCTCGCCTCGCCGAGGTGACTGAGCAGGCGCTGCCCTATCGCGAGCTTATGACTCAGGCAGCCCTGGCCGTAGCCTGCGGCGCCACGGAAGCCATCAGCCAGGCCACCTGCGAGATCGCCTACGAGTTAGGGGCGCAGGCGATCATCATGGCCACGGCCTCTGGCTACACGGCGCGCATGGTGGCCAGGCATCGGCCCAGCACCCCACTCATCGCCGTCACCGCCAACCCCGTCACCCAGCGTCGCCTGGCCCTAGTGTGGGGCGTCCACGCCCTGCTCGTGCCACAATTCCGGGGCACCGACGAGATGATGACCTCTTCGGTGAACGCGGCTGTGCAAGCGGGAATCGTCAGGGAGGGCGATATTGTGGTTCTGACGGCGGGGGTGCCGGTGGGCGAGGCCGGGCGCACCAACCTGCTGAAGGTGCACGTGGTAGGAGAAATGGGGATTTGACAGTAGGAGTAGCCGTAGGACAGGTCGCTGACCTGTCCCCACAGAAGGAAACGGTGATAAACGTGGGGAAGAACAGATGGTTCTTCCCCACGTTGCGCGCTATTCGGCAGGTGCTGCGGAGGCCTCAACTGGAACAGGTGGCGTAGCCGGCCCCGTAGCAGGCTCTGCTGCCCCCGCCAGATCGGGTGGTGTGACCGCGGGCACAACGGCCACTTCTGCTGCCTCCACCGGCGGGGACACCGGCTGGCCACAATAGGGGCACGCTTCCCAGCGTAGGTGCAGTGGACGGCCACAAGCTGGGCAGCGCCGCTTGAGCTGTGTCTGACAGTTGGGGCAGAGGATAAAATCTGGCTGCACCTGCTGCTTGCAGGTGGGGCAGGCCTGGCGCTCTTCCAGACCTTGCAACAGGGCTTCTTCCTCCAGCGAGCGTTCGTAGGACTCAGCCAGGGTTTCCGCCGGGCGCAGCACCCAGTACAGGAGCAGCCCGGCCAGGTGGAAGAAGAGCACCAGCAGCACGGCCAGGATCTGCACCAGGATGTCGCGGCTGCGCCGATGGATGTCTCGCGCTGTCCAGAGCACCAGGGCCACCCAGAAGATCAGGAAATAGGCTCCCAGCAGGGCGACGAAAGCCTGCAAAAGCAGGATGAGGTTCTGGGGCATGCCAGCAATTGACTCCTTGGTGAATTGTTGCCGACATTATACCACGCTGCGGCTTTTTTGCATAGTAGACCTGACAGGTCTTCAAAGACCTGTCAGGTCTATAGCGCCTACCGCACACGCTTGCCGTCAGGGCAGTAGAAGGCCCGCTGGCCCTGGTCGGTGTGATACTCGTAACGCGCACCGTTGGCCGTCAGAATCAGACGATACCCTGGCGTGATCACCTGGGCGTAGGCCATGCCCGGTTCTGGGCAGCCCAGGCTGGCATCGGACCAATCCACGGCCTCGATGCTGGCCACCTTAATGGTCGTCTCGGTCCGCTTGAGCCGTTGGGATAAATCGCGCTTAGCCAAAGCCACCACCTGCTCCGCTGTCGGCGGGATCACCGGTTCGCCCCCTGTGCTGGACGGTGGCTTGGGTGGTGGCGAAAGTGGGCTGGTAGGAGTTGAGGGCAATCCCCCACACCCCAGCCCTACCGCCAGGACGATCAGGACAACTAACAGCAATCGCTTCACGTGCCTACCTCCTCCATTCTGTGCTGCAATTTCACTCCAGACGACGCTGCGACCTCCGCCGAGGTTCCATCACCAGTCTGGCCTGTGGGGCAAAGATCGAGCAGGGGACAAAGCGGGCAGCGCGGCACCTTGCGGCAGGCCTCTTTCCCCAGGCGCACCAGCAGGGCGTGATACTCGTTGAAGAGAGGGACCTGGGGCGGCAGGTTGGCCATGAACAGCGTTTGCAGGGTGGCGTAGCTGGCGTTAGCTGGTGCCAGGCCCAGGCGGGCGGCGCTGCGCCGCGTGTAGGCGTCAATGACGAACACCGGCTTCGCCCCGGCGTAGAGCAGGATGGAGTCGGCCGTCTCCGGGCCGATGCCGTGCAGGGCCAACAACTCTGGCCGCAGCGTGGCTATGTCCTGGGCAAACAGCCGGTCGAGGTCGCCCTGATAAACCTCCACCAGGTGCCCCACGAAGGCCTTGAGCTTGCGCGCCTTGGCGTTGTAATACCCTGACGGGTAAATAAGCTGCGCCAGCCGCTCCTCTGGCAGGTGATACAGCCCCTGCGGGCTCAGCACACCCTCGCCCTTGAGGTTGGCCAGGGCCTTCTCCACATTACCCCAGGCCGCCGACTGCGTCAGGATCGCCCCCACGATGACCTCGAAGGGGCTATCACCCGGCCACCAGTGCTGTGGGCCGTAGCAGGCGAGCAGGCGCTGGTAGATGGTCAAGAGGCATTGGCGGAGGGCAGGGTCTTCCCCTGGGCCGCCTGATCCAGTGCCGTCACGTGCCATTCCCGCTCCTTCTTGCCTTCAATGAACTTCTGGTAGACTGCCTGCGCCAGAAAGCGCAGCGCCGCCGCCCCGTCCTGATCCTGGAGGATCACCTCCAGTTCCACCACCTCGTCTTCAGTTAGCGGTACAGCGGCGATGACCTTACCCATGATGCACATCCTCCCCGGCCAGAGTATACCACAAGCACCTGGCGTGGGCAAGATGGCAGGAGGGGTAGTTTGCATATTGGGCAAAATGTGGTAAAATACGGGAGGCGTAGTCGTGTTGCGTGTTCCGTGTTCCGTAGGGCAAAAACGCAGCACGCAGCACGCAACACGGCCACTTCACGCCGCTGTACTACTTTGCTAACCACGAGCCGTTTTTGCAGACGCGCTATCAGGAATTGCAGCCATGACCTTACCTGCTCAACAGCAAGCGCAGGCCAGACCGGTGCCGGGGGTCATTGATACCCTCAGCGCCGGCTATCAGGCCGTCAATCGCCGGCCCGGGCTGATTGCCATCCCGCTGCTGCTCGACCTCTTCCTCTGGCTGGGGCCGCGGCTCTCCATCGCCCCGCTGATCCGCCACGCCCTGGCCCTGTACGATGTACTGTTGCAGCAGGCGCTGGCGGGCGCAACCATAGGCGCGGAGCAGGCGAGCCAATTGCAAGCTGCCAGTGCCCAGGTCCGTCAGATGGCGGAGCAGAGTGCGGCCAGCTTCAACCTCTTCTCCCTGTTGGCCTCCGGCCGCCTGGGGGTTCCCAGCCTGCTGACCAGCGTGTCCGCTAAGGCTGGCTTTTGGTCGCCGCCTGTGGTAACCATAGACAACGGCTTCGCCTTCCTGGGGCTGGCCATCGTCTTGCTGTTGGCGGGGTTGCTGGTAGGTGCGCTGTATCTGGGGGCCATCACCCAGGGGGTGCGTGACGATCGGTTCGCCCCGGCGCTGCTGCTACGGCAGGTTGGGCGCTACTGGGTGCAGGTGGTGGCCTACCTGGCGCTGCTCGTGAGTCTGCTTTTGCTGTTAGGGGCACCTTTTGCCTTCGTGCTGGGGATGGCCACGTTGTTCAGCCCGCTGTTGGGCTCGTTTCTCCTGGGGTTGGCCTGGGTGATCGGCATCTGGACGGCCATTTACCTCTTCTTCGCCCTGGCGGCCATCTTCGTCAGCGAGGTGGGGCCGCTGCAGGCCATCTGGTACAGCTTCAACATCGTGCGCCTCAATCTATGGGCCACGTTGAGGCTCATCATCGTCATTAGCGTCATTGGGCTGGGTATGCCCTTGCTCTGGGAGATGTTCGTGGGTAACCCCTGGGGGGTGTTGGCTGGCATCGCCGGCAATGCCTACATCGGCACCGGGCTTTCCGCGGCCAGCCTGATCTTTTATCGCCATCGCTATGCCTACTGGCAGACGCAGTTGGCTGGGGTGCGAGAAGCGGCCAGACAGTAGACTAGAGTATGTGTAAGTCCAAATGTATGAGCTATGGAGGTAAAGATGGGGAAAGAGCAATCCGCAATTCGCAATTCGCAATCCGCAATCCAAGAACAGATCAGATATGAAGCTGAAGACATCCAGGTGCTGGAAGGGCTGGAAGCCGTGCGCCGCCGGCCGGGCATGTACATCGGCTCTACCGATGTGCGCGGCCTGCACCATCTTGTCTACGAAATAGTTGATAATTCGGTTGATGAAAGCCTTGCTGGCTATTGCAACCGTATAACGGTTACGATTCATAAAGACAACTCAGTGACGGTGGAGGACAATGGCCGCGGCATCCCGGTGGAGACACACCCCAAGACGGGCAAGAGCGCCCTGGAAACGGTGATGACGATCCTGCACGCCGGGGGCAAGTTCGGCGGGGGCGGCTATAAGGTGGCCTCCGGCCTGCACGGTGTAGGCGCCAGCGCCGTCAACGCCCTCTCCGCCTGGATGCGCGTGGACGTGCGCCGTAATGGCAAGGTCTATCGCCAGGAATACAGGACTGGCGTGCCCACGGGCCCGGTCGAGGAGATAGGCACTGCTACCGACACGGGCAGCACCACCACCTTCCTGGCTGATAAGACCATTTTTAACTCGCTGGAGTACAATTTCGATGTCCTCCTACAGCGTTTTCGCGAGACGGCCTACCTGACCAAAGGCCTGAGCATCGTCGCCCGGGACGAACGGACGGATCGGGAGCACACGTTCTACTTCGAGGGGGGCATTGTCTCCTTCGTCCGCCACCTGAACAGAACTCGCGTGCCGCTGCACAAGCCCCTGTACATTGAGAAGCAGGTCAACAGCACCGTTATCGAGGTAGCCTTGCAGTACAATGACGGCTACGCCGAGACGGTGTTCTCCTTCGCCAACAACGTTAACACCGTGGACGGGGGCACGCACCTCACTGGCTTCCGCTCCGGCGTCACCCGCACCCTGAACGACTACGCCCGCAAGGCCAATCTACTCAAGGAGGCGGAGGCCAACCTCTCCGGCGAAGACGTGCGCGAGGGACTCACGGCCATCGTCTCTGTCAAGCTCACCGAGCCGCAGTTTGAGAGCCAGACCAAGGCCAAGCTAGGCAACGCTGAGGTACGCACCCAGGTCGAGTCGGTGGTGGGGGAGGGGCTGACAGCCTGGCTGGAGCAGAACCCGGCCGAGGCCAAGAAGATCATCGAGAAGTGCCTGACCGCGGCCCGGGCGCGGGAGGCGGCGCGCCAGGCACGTGACCTGGTGATCCGCAAGGGTGTGGGTGAGGCCATGACCCTGCCCGGCAAGCTGGCCGACTGTTCGGAGCGGGATCCGGCAAAAAGTGAGATTTATATCGTAGAAGGAGACTCGGCCGGCGGCTGTTTTGCTGGAGATACAAAGATAGCCCTCGCTGACGGTCGTCAGTTGAGCTTCGAGGAGATTATAGAAGAGCAAAAACAGGGGATCGAGCACTTCGGCTACACAATCAGGCGAGATGGTAGGGTTGGCTTGGAAAAAATCATCAAGCCTCGGCTGACCAGAAAAAACGCCGCAGTCGTTAAGGTAATTCTGGATAACGGCCAGGAGATCATATGTACCCCGGATCATCGATTTATGCTAAGAGATGGAAGCTATAAACAAGCGAAAGATCTAACACCTTATGATTCTTTAATGCCCCTACGCACCAAGCTGTCGGATATGAGTGAGCCAGGCATAACCATAGATGGCTATGAGATGGTCTGGGATCCAAAGTCCGAGTCCTGGCTTTTCACTCACGTCCTGGCAGATTGGTACAATCTCTGGCAAGGAACCTACGGCAAGGACGCCGGAAGTCATTGTCACCATGTTGATTTCAACAAACGTAACAACAATCCCACGAACATAATCCGCCTGAATGCCGACGAACATCTAACACTGCACCGTGAGCACATTGAGAAGACGTTGCACACGCCGGACACCGTAGAGAAGTGCCGCCAAATCAGGCGCTCAGAGGCCTATCGGGCAATGATGAGCGAGAGAATGGAGCAGCCGGAAACGCGAGCCATGCTCTCTGCCCAGGCGCGAGAACAATGGAAGGATGAAAAATACAAGCAATACATGGTGGAAAGGTGGTTAGAGTTCTATAGGACGAATGATGAGTATCGGGAGGAGGTTCTAGAGCGATTAAATAGAGTACAGCGAGAGTATTGGGAGCAAGAAGGAAATAGAAGAGCTCAGGCAGAGAGGGTAAGAAGATATCTGGCAAATCCGCAGGTCCGGGAAGAGCTCTCCAAGCAGGCAAAAGAGCAGTGGCAAGACGAAGAACTTTTAGCTTGGCGTGCGCAGAAGACTCGTGAGCAGTGGCTGGACCCCAAGTATCGGCGCCAACACAGTGCCCAGGTAAGACAGTGGTGGCAAGAGCACCCTGAGCATGGTGAAAAGCTGGCTGCAGCCGCCCGACTAACCTGGGCTGATCCTGACAAGCAAGAAAAGATTTTAGATGCTCTCCGTGAGTGGCGGCACTCGACTCAACCAGAAGATAAGGGACACCTAATCCGTGCAGGACACATGCTCAAGGCTCTCCAACTTTTGAAGGCAGTGCTGGGGGCAGCGGATGTGCGTGCAGCCTATGAGCGGCTGCGGTTGGAAGAAGCGCCAACTGCCCTTCGTTATGATCGGCTGCTGCAGGAGCATTTCAGGGGAGACGAGCAGCGCATGCACGAGGCAGCGGCGAATGTTAACTGCAAGATCGTGGCCGTCCAACAGGTTGTCGAACGCATGGACGTCTACGACATCACCGTGGATCACTCTCACAACTTTGCCCTGGCCGCCGGTGTTTTCGTCCACAACAGCGCCAAACAGGCGCGTGACCGCCGCTTCCAGGCCATCCTCCCCCTGCGCGGTAAGATCCTCAACGTGGAGAAGGCACGGGAGGATAAGATACTGGGCTCGGAGGCGATCCGCGCTATCATCACAGCCCTGGGCGCGGGCATCGGTGAACGCTTTGACACGGACAAGCTGCGCTACCATCGCGTCATCATCCTCAGCGATGCGGACGTGGACGGCTCGCACATTCGTACACTCCTGCTGACGTTCTTCTTCCGCAACATGGCGGCGCTCATCGAGAATGGCCATCTCTTCATCGCCCAGCCGCCGCTTTATCGCCTGGCTGTGGGCAAAGAGCACTATTACGCCTACTCCGATCAGGAGAAGGATGCCCTGCTGAAGCGGCTGGACGGCAGCAAGGCCACCATCCAGCGCTACAAGGGCCTGGGGGAGATGAACCCGGAACAGCTCTGGGAGACGACCATGAACCCGGAGCGGCGCACCATCCTGCAGGTGACCGTGGAGGACGCCGTGCGGGCCGACGAGACCTTCTCCACGCTCATGGGCGAGGCGGTGGAGCCGCGCCGCCACTTCATCCAGGCCCATGCCAAGAGCGTCCGGAATCTGGACATTTGACCCTACCGAGTTGAGGAGGTATTTTTGTGGGCTGGCGTTTCCGGCGCACGATGAAGATCCTGCCCGGCGTGCGGCTGAATTTCAGCCGTAGCGGGGTGAGTTGGACCGTGGGCCCGCGGGGGTTGCACCTGACCCTGGGGGGGCGAACTGGTCCACGCACCACCGTGGGGGTACCGGGCTCGGGCATTTCTTACACAAAGACGTGGACAGAGCATAGGACAAAGAGCATAGAACAAAGAGCAAAGAGCATAGAACAAAGAGCAAAGAGCATAGGTGAAGAGGCCGCGCCTCCTGCTGCTCTGCCTGCACCGGCGCCCAAACGGCCCAGTCTCCTGGGGAAGCTGGTCATGCCCGCCGCCGAGCAGGCCTTCGCCGAGGGGCTCTACGCCCTCTGGAATGGTCAGCCCAAGGTGGCGGCCAAGGATTTCGCCGTCTCGCTGCAGCACGAGCCGCACTCGGCCGAGGGGCACTACCTGGCCGGGCTGGCCCAGCGTGAATTGGACGATGTGCCGGCGGCCATTGACCACCTGGAGAATGCCCTGGACCTGGAGGCGCCCCTGCCCGGCCCCTGGATCGCCAAGCACGCCGCCGGGTTGACCTACGAGCTGGTGATCACGGAGAACCTTACGGCCCAGGTACCCCTGGACGAGGTCAGTGCTGCCCTGACCCTGGTGGAGCTGTACCAGAGCCAGAATCGCCTGGACGATGCCATCGCCGTCATGGAAGAACTGGTACACACTTTGCCCGACGAGCACTACGTCCGGCTCTCCCTGGCCGAGCTGTACTCCGAGGGCGGCGAATACGACCACGTGATTCAACTCCTGGCCGGCGTCCAGAATGAGGACGACGCCACGCTGGCCTGTCTGTTCTACTACACCCAGGCTCTCATCGCCAAGGGCCTGTACGACGCCGCCTTGTCCGTGATCGCCAAGGGCTTGCGCAAGAGTAAGGGGCGGGATCCGGAACTGCTCAAGGAGCTGCAATACGCCAAAGGCCTGGCCTACGAGGGGCAGGGCAAGGTCGCCCAGGCGCGGCGGGAGTTCGAGCGGCTGTACGCCACCGATCCGAACTTCCGGGACGTGGCAGAACGGGTGCAGGGATAGAGAGGTGAAATTATGCGGATCATCGTGGATGCGATGGGGGGCGATCACGCCCCAGAAGCGGTGGTGGATGGGGCGGTGCGCGCGGCGCGGGCCTACGGCGTGGACATCACGCTGGTGGGACGCCAGGCAGGCATCGAGCGGGAGCTGGCCAGGCACAACACCCAGGGCTTGAACATCGCCATCGTTCAGGCCAGCGAGGTCGTGGCGATGGAGGAACACACCCTGGCCGTCAAGGAGAAGAAAGACTCCTCCCTGGTCGTGGGTATGCGTCTGCTGCGCCAGGGGCAGGGCGACGCCTTCGCCTCGGCGGGCAACTCCGGGGCGGTGATGGCCGCGGCGCTGTTTAACCTGGGACGCATCAAGGGCATTGATCGCCCGGCGCTGGGCTCCATCTATCCCGCCGCCCCCAACAAGTGCATCCTGCTGGACATTGGCGCCAACACCGATTGCAAGCCGGAGTTCCTGTTGCAGTTTGCCATCATGGGCGCCGCCTACGCCGAGCGCATCTTCGGCGTGACCAACCCGCGCGTGGGCCTGGTCTCCAACGGCGAAGAGGCGGACAAGGGCAGCCTGTTGGTGCGGGATACCTACAAGATCATGCAGGAGGCCAGCCAGGGCGACAAGCCGCTCCTGCGCTTTGTGGGGAACGTGGAGGGCAAGGACCTGGCCCGTGGTCTGGCCGACGTGGTGGTGACCGACGGCTTCACCGGCAACGTCATGGTCAAGCTCACCGAGGGCCTGGTTGCCTTCATCTTTGGGATGCTCAAGGACGAGTTCACCGGCGGCTGGCTCAACAAGCTCGCCCTGGTGTTGCTCCTGCCCGGCCTGATTCTCATGCTGCCGGGCCTGCTGCTGCTCCTGCCCACCATCCGGCGTCTGGCCAAACGCGTGAGCTGGCGCGAGATCGGCGGAGCGCCGCTGCTGGGGGTGGACGGCGTGGTGATCATCGGCCACGGGCGCAGTGATGCCCGGGCTATCCAGAGCATGATTCGCCAGGCCAAAATCGCCGCCGAGCAGGGCCTGGTGCAGCGCATCAAGGAAGGAATAAGGAGTGAGTAGACAAGGAACAAGTAGACAAGGAATACGCGAATGGCTGATCCTTATCGCCCGGCATTCTTAAAAGCCTGCCAGAGACTGCTGAGTCTCGATCCGCAGGTTGTGGCTGGCAACGCCGAGGTCACCTACATCGCCCTGGCCAGGGAGAGCGGCCAGTTCACAGTGCCCTTCTTCGGCCAGGAGTACCACGTCCAGCGCCCGCAGATCGCCGTCAAAGAGGCGGCGAGCGGGCAGGCGCCGGCGATGGCGACCCAGGTGCTGCTGCTGCACTATCTGGTCACCGCCGATGGTACGCCACTCAGCGGCGAGTGGGTGTCCTTCCGCCGCCTGCCCTCGGCCACCATCTACGATCAGGCCTTCCAGGCGCGGGCGCTGGCCCCCCTGGCGCAGACTTTTGGCCGGGACCAGGAAGGCTTCCGGCAGGCAGCGGCGCGGCTGGGCGGTGAGCCCATGCGCCTGGGCGATGCTTCGGCCATGTTCCGGCTGTTTCCGCGCCTCTTTCTGGCCGTGGTGCTCTGGCTGGGCGACGAGGAGCTGCCGGCTACGGCCAACATCCTTTACGATGCTGCCGCCTATCACTACCTGCCCACGGAGGACCTGGCGGTGGTAGGGGGCATGCTCAGCGGACGACTGGTGAAAGCTATGAACTTGTGACGTCAAACATCAGAGGAGTAACAGATGCGTGAAGCTATGCTGTATGAGAAGCTGGAAGGTAACAAGGTGCGCTGCCACGTCTGCGCCTATCGTTGCGTCATCCCATCGGGCAAGAACGGCGTCTGCCAGACGCGCACTAATCGCGACGGCACGCTGTATACCCTGATCTACGAAGAGGTCTCCTCCGCCGCGGCTGATCCCATCGAAAAGAAGCCTCTGTTCCACTTCTATCCGGGAAGCAGCGTGTTTTCCCTGGGCACCTTTGGCTGCAACTTCCGCTGTATCCATTGCCAGAACTACAACATCTCCTATGTGGAGCCGGGCACGGAGGGTCTGCTGCCCAGCCACCATCTGTCGCCGGAAGAGGCCATCCGCCTGACTAAACGCTACGGTTGTCAAGGGATTGCCTGGACCTATAACGAGCCGACCATCTGGTTTGAGTACACCTACGATTGTGCCCGGCTGGCCAAACCCCAGGGGCTGTACACGGTCTACGTTACCAACGGCTTCATCACGCCCGAGGCTCTGGACACCATCGGCCCGTACCTGGATGCCTGGCGGGTGGATGTGAAGGGCTTTAGCACCGAGTTCTACAAGAAACTGGCGCATCTGGCCAGGTGGCAGACCATCCTGGACATGGCCGTGCGGGCGAAGGAGAAGTGGGGGATGCACGTGGAGGTGGTCACCAACGTCATCCCCACCATGAACGACGACGAGCCGCAGCTTCGGGCGCTGGCGCAGTGGATCGTGCAGGCGCTGGGAGCGGCGACACCCTGGCACGTGACGCGCTTCTACCCCACGGCGCAACTGACGAACCTGCCGCCCACGCCCATCGCCACGCTGGAGAAGGCTATGCGCATTGGCAAGGAGGCGGGCCTGCAGTTTGTGTACGTGGGCAATGTGCCTACCCACACGGGCGAGAACACGTATTGCCCTAACTGTGGCCAGCTCGACGTAGAGCGTGTGGGCTATCGCACCCGCGTGCTGGGCGTCAAGGCCGGCAAGTGTACGCGCTGCGGCACAGATTTGAACATGCGTGGCGTGTAATGGTGGTCGAAGGTTCACGGGCAGTCAGCATATAATGGCTCCGTGTTGCGTGTTCCGTGTTCCGTGTTCCGTTTTTCATCACGCAACACGCACCACGCAACACGGGACGGAGGTTTCCTATGGAGGAGAAGAGCATTAACCCCAAAGACATTCGGGAATCACCTATTGCTGGTAGCTGGTATCCGGGAACGAAGGCGGAGCTGGAGCGGACGATTGATCGCTACCTGGCCGCCGTGCCTGCCCAGCCGCTGCCGGGCGAACTGGTGGCGCTGGTGGCCCCCCACGCCGGGTACATCTACTCCGGCCAGGTGGCCGCCTACGCCTATAAACAACTGCTGGGCAAGCACTTCGCCACGGTGGTGGTGATCAGCCCCAGCCATCGCCCGTACGCCGGTGGGGTGCTGGTCACCCGCAAGCGCTACTATCGCACACCCCTGGGGCTGGTGGAGGTAGCCAGCGATCTGGTGCAGGCTGTGCACCAGGAGTTTGGCCTGAACTTCATCGGCCAGGACGATGAGCATTCCCTGGAGATCCAGTTGCCTTTCCTGCAGCGCACGCTGGGCGACTTTCGCCTGGTGCCTTTAATGATGGAGAATCAGTTCTATGCCACGGCTCAGGGTTTGAGCCAGGCCCTGACCAAGGTTCTGCCCGCCGAAGGTGTGCTCCTGGTCGCCAGCACCGATCTTTCGCACTTCTACACCTACGATCAGGCGGTGCAATTGGATAAACGGGCCATGGCGGACATCGGCCGGTTTGATGCGGAGGGGCTTGATCGCGACATCGCCACCGGGCGCGCCGAGGCTTGTGGCCACGGTGCGGTGGTCACCGTCCTCCTCACGGCCAAAGCCCGCGGCGCCGACAAGGTCACTGTGCTCCAGTACGCCAACTCCGGCGACGTCACCGGCGATCGCTGGCGGGTGGTGGGTTACGGCGCAGCGGCGATCACCAAGTCCGGGTAATGACGACTGGAGCCGGGGAATCAGGGAATGAGGGAATGAGGGAATCAGGGGCTCCCTGGTTTCCTGATTCCCCGATTCCCTGGTTCCCTGATTTCCTGATTTCCTAACTTGAGGAGACCACGATGGTCTGGCAGGAGTATCTTTCTCCCACCTCGGTGGCGGAGGCCCTGGCGCTGCTGCATCAGTACGATGGTCAGGCGCGGCTCATCGCTGGCGGCACCGACCTGGTGCTACAGCTCCAGAAGGGCGAGCGGGCGGCTCGCTGCCTGGTAGACGTCACCCGCATCGCCGGCCTGCAGGACATTCGCCTGGTCGGCGAGGAAATCGTCATTGGCGCGGCGGTGACCCATGCCGCTATCGCTGCCTCACTGCTAATCGCCGCGCGGGCAAAAGTGCTGCAGGAGGCGGCGCTGTCCGTGGGCACGCCGCAGATTCGCAACGTGGGCACGCTGGCGGGCAACGTCGTCAGTGCCCAACCCGGCGCCGATGGCTCTCTGGCCCTGCTGGCCCTGGACGCCACCCTGGACGTGGTGGACGTGGACGGGAACACGCGGCGCGTGCCTGTAGCAGAGACCTTTGTGCGGCCGGATGTATCCACCATTGATCCCCGGCGGGAGATGATCACGCTGATTCGCTTCCCTGCTCTGGCTGCCCACCAGGCCTCGGCCTACGGGCGTATGGCCAAGCGGCGGGCCTCCGCCCTGCCGGTGCTTGCTGTGGGCGTGGTAGTGAGTACAGAGCAGAGAGCAGAGAGCAGAGAGCAGAGGTTTGAGTGGGTGCGGATTGCGCTGGGACCGGTGGCGCTGACGCCTTATCGGGCGCGCCAGGCCGAAGAGGTCTTGCGCGGCGCCCCTATCAGTGCGCCGACCATCGAGCGTGCGGCGCAGGTGGCCAGCCAGGAGGCCCAGCCCCGTTCCAGCGTGCTGCGCGGCTCGCGGGAGTATCGCCAGGAGATGGTGCGCGTGTACGTGCGCCGGGCGTTGGAGACGGCGGTAGGGCGAGTGACGAGGGATGAGGGATGAGGGACAGGTGACGAGGGCAGGTGTTGGTCCTTCGTCGTTCGTCCTTCGTCGTTCGTCTGTCTGTACATTCCAGGAGGGACTATGCCTTCATTGACAATGATCCTCAACGGCCAGGAAACGACCGTGGAGGTCGAGCCGTGGGCCATGTTGGTGGACGTGCTGCGGGACAATCTGCACCTGACGGGCACCAAGGTAGGCTGCAGCGACGGCGAGTGCGGTGCCTGCACGGTGCTGGTGGACGGCAGGCCGGTGGATTCCTGCCTCTATCCGGCACTGAAGGCCCAGGGGCGACACGTGCTGACCATCGAAGGACTGACCGCCTCTGCCGGAGAGAAGGGCTTGCACCCGCTCCAGCGGGCTTTCATTGCCGAGGGGGCTGTGCAGTGCGGCTATTGCACGCCAGGTTTCTTGCTCACGGCCAAGGCCCTCCTGGACAGCAATCCGCACCCCAGCGAGGGTGAGATCAAGCAGGCTCTGGCGGGAAATCTGTGCCGCTGCACCGGTTACGTCAAGATCGTCAAGGCTGTGCAGCGCGTTGCTGAAGGGCAGCAGAGTCGGCCTCGACGGCTACAGTCGGTATCATGAAAGGCCAGGCGGTCGACAGGAGACGTGTTGCGTGCTGCGTGCTCACGAAACACGCAACACGGCTCCGATTTGCATAATTCTCCCCATTGTGGTATACTATAGCCACTGTACGCTGGGGGGACATGTTGCCGTTTACCCCCCTGGTTACCTTTCTGCTCCGGCGTGGTCGGGCCTGTGCACACCCTGACGCCGGCGTTGTGTGCCGGGGCAAACCCACAGAAAGGAGGTGTGTTTTTGCGCGATTATGAGCTAATGTTCATCGCGACCCCAGAGTTGAATGAGGAGCAACTTAACGCTACCATGGCGAAGGTCTCCCAATTCATCACCGCGGGTGGCGGGGAGGTCGTCAAGACGGACGTCTGGGGCAAGCGCAAGTTGGCTTATCCCATCAAGGCCTTTCGGGAGGGCCAGTACGTCTTGGTGCAGTGCAAGCTGGATCCCAAGCAGGCCGATGAGGTAGAGCGAAGCCTGAGGCTCAGCGAGGAAATCATGCGTCACCTGTTGATTCGCCTGAGCGAAGAGTAAGGTGGAGGTAGAAAAATGGCTGGTTCTTTGAACAAGGTGATGATCATTGGTAACGTGGGCGGGGAGCCGGAGATGCGCTACACACCCAGTGGCAGCCCCGTGACGACGTTTCGCGTGGCCACTAACCGTCGCTGGACCACCCCAGAGGGGATCCAGCGTGACGAAACAGAGTGGTTTAGCATTGTGACCTGGAACAAGTTGGCGGAGAACTGCAGCCGACTGATTACTACCGGGCGCAAGGTCTACGTGGAAGGGCGTCTACAAACCCGCTCTTGGGAGGATCCGCAGGGTCAGAAGCACTATCGCACCGAGGTGGTGGCCAACACGGTCTTGCTCCTGGACAGTCGTCCCAAGCCCACGGCCCCAGAGGGTGAAGAGGGCGCCACCACCGCCACGGGCGAAGAAGTCGAACCCGCGGACATCCCATTCTAGTCTTTGACCTGAGGAGACATTCTTGGCTAAGCAGCAGAAGAAAACACCGCCACGAGCAACGCGTCGGGCGGCCAGTAAAGGACCCAAGCGAGAGGGAGGCAAAAAGTACACTCCCCGGCGCAAGGTGTGCGGGTTCTGTGTGGACAAGATCGAGACGATTGATTACAAGAACGTTGATCGCCTGCGCCGCTACATCTCCGATCGTGGCAAGATCGAGCCGCGCCGTAAGACCGGCACCTGTGCCCGGCACCAGCGCGCACTGACCATCGCCCTGAAGCGAGCGCGGCACATTGCCCTTTTACCCTACACGTCCGAACACGTCCGCCTACAGGCGTCCTAGAGCGACCACAACCAAGGTGCGACGCACCTAGACCCTTCGCTGCGCTCAGGGCAGGGGTGCGTCGCACCTGCCGTTTCTAAGGGAGGAAGTTACAAAGTGCCCAAAAAGAAGGCGCCCAAAGCTGTTCCCAAGACCCCCATGACCAAAAAGCAACTCTCCCGTCATCAGAAGGAGCAGCGCCAACAGCGCCTGGCCATCGCCTTTGTCGCCGCCGTCGTAATGCTCATCGTCGGGGTGCTGGGGTTTGGTTTGTTCCGCGAGTTCATCTACATTCCCTCACGGCCTATAGCCACGGTGAATGGGGTGGCGATCCCGGTGAGCACCTACGCCAGGGTCATGGCCTTCCGGCAGCTCATCCTGGATCGGCAACTGGAATTCTATGAGAGCCAGGCGGCCGCCATTACGGACCCTAACCAGCAGATGTTCCTGCAATTTCAACAACAGCAGTTGCAAGATATGCGCATGAATCTGGCGCTGCAGGTGCCGGAAGACCTGATCGAGGAGGAGCTGATTCGCCAGGAGGCAATCAAGCGTGGTCTCACGGTCACCGCCGCCGACGTGGAGGCGATGCTGGCCAAGAGCTTCACGCAGCCGGAGAGCACGACCACAGAAACAACTACGATCACCGGCACGGCCACGGCCACGCCTGTCCCGACTCCTAACTGGCAAGAGGACTACAAGCTATACCTGGCGGCGTTTGGTATCTCCGACGCCGACTATCGTAAGCTCGTTGTGGAGCCGCAGGTGTACCGGGAGAAGCTGGGGACGGCCATCGGCGCTGAAGTGCCCACCACAGCCGAGCAGGTGCACGTGCGCCACATCGTGACGGACACTTACGAGGCAGCTTTGGAGATCGTGAAGCTTCTCCAGGAGGGTGGCGACTTCGCCACGCTTGCCGCGCAGCATTCCACGGATAGTGCGACCAAGGATACAGGTGGCGATATGGGCTGGCGGCCGCGCGGCATTGAATCGGCCGACTTCGATGAGGCCGTCTTTGCCTTGCAGCCTGGCCAGATCAGCAACCCCATCACCACGACCAACGGCGTCGAGATCATCAAGCTGGACGAGCGTGAATCCAATCGGCCTCTGGAGGATAGCCACCTGGAGACTTTTAAGAGCCAGGCCTTTAACAACTGGTTAGCGGAGGCCAAGAAAGGCTCCGGCGTGCAGCGGGCCATTGACTCCGACAAGGTGGCCTGGGCCACCAAGCAGGCCGCAGCCATCAATAGCCGGGTCAAGACGCGGCAATAGCCCGCCATTGGCTCAGCAGACCGCCGTGCCTGCCCAGGTACGGCGGTTTTGTTCTACCTGAGCTACCCGGCCTTACCCAGGCCCTGCCTTTACCCACTTTTGGTAAGAGCGTGACCCAACACCATGCGCTCGATTAAAATCGGCTTCTAATCGGCAAGACACGGTCAGTTTGCAGTTTAGAAGCGGAATTCATTCCCGCGCTGGTGAATCGCTTGTATGCCTCCACAAAAGTGGTTAACCGCAAGTTGCCCAGATGCCCTGTAAGCCTGGATGCTCGCCTGACGTCTTTATGCTTGGAACTGGTGAGACGCCTCTGTCCCACTGGTTATCCTGGGAAAGGAATGCCGCCGGCCTTTCCCTGCCGGTGGCTCACCTGACACATGCGTGACCAACTGGCGACCATGGCTCTCGTGGCCCTGCTGGCCCTGGGCCTGGCTACCTTCCTGGCCAACCACGGCGCTCTGGCGGTGACCGGCCAGGTGCTGGACGCTGAGATGGCCATACCTCTGGCCGAAGCGGCCGTCAGCGTCCTGGGGCGCACGGCGCACACTGACTCCGTTGGCCACTATCGCCTGGCCGCAGTCGCCCCTGGCCTGTCCATCGTGGCCCAGGCTGATGGCTACCACAACGTGGTTGGGCAGGTCGGCGCCCCGCGCCGCCCCTTCGTCCACGAAGTGGTGCTGGACTTCGCCCTGCCCCCCAAAGTGCTGGCCGGCAGCGTGTGCGATGCCGCCACCGGCGCGCCCCTGGCGGGGGTCACAGTCAGCGGCGATGGGCAATTTGTCACTACCGACGCCGCGGGCACCTATCGCCTGGCGCGCCTGCGGGCCAACTCCACCTTGCACTTTCAGGCCGACGGCTACTACCCACTCACCCTGCCCCCACCAACCTCCCCCGTCGGGACGGGGGAGGCCAGGTGGGGGGAGACGCTTGCTGTAACCCTGCAACCCACGCGGCTGGCCGGCGTGGTCAGCGACGCCGAAACCGGCACACCCCTCTCCAGGGCACTGGTGGCGGCCGGCGCGCTTACGGCCCAGACCAACGCCGCTGGTGCCTACTCCCTGGAGCGCCTGCTGGAAGGCAGCGCGGTCGTTGTCTATGCTGATGGCTACCTTCCGGCGCAGGCTGTCTTCGGCGATGAAGAGCGGCTGGACTTTGCCCTGGCGCCCAACGTGGTCGGTGGCACCATACGCGATGCCTTCACCGGCGCCCCCCTGGCCGGGGCTACCGTGACCCTGGGCGAGCGTCAGGTGCAAACCGATGCCACCGGCCACTACGCCTTCCAGCGCGTGCCCGCCGGTGCTCGTCTCCTTGCCCAGGCCGCGGGCCACAGCGCGGCAGAAGCCGTTTTCGTAGGACAGGTTACTAACCTGTCGGCAGAACAACTTGCCAATCCGTCGGGCGCGGCAGAGATCATTGACCTGCTCCTGCGTCCCCTGCTCCTGCAGGGCGTGGTGCGGGACGCCGCCACCGCTGCCCCCATTGCCGGGGCCACTGTGTCCTTGAACGGCATTTACACCCACACCGCCAGTGACGGCTCGTACCTGCTTGCCGATACGCCGGGCACCTACACTCTTACCGTCAAGGCCCCTGGTTATCGCCTGGCGCAAATCGCCCTGGGCCATGACCGTGGGCCCGATGTGTCTCTCCAGCCGTTCGTGGCCAAAGGGTTGTACCTGCCCTACGGCGTGCTCCTGGGCGATGGCGGCAAAAAGGGGCAGGAACTGCTGGAAATGGCGGCCGGCAACGGGCTGAACGCCGTGGTCGTGGACGTGAAGAGCGACCTTCGGGGCGATGTGGGGCACCTGGCCTACAAAAGCAATGTCCCGCTGGCCAAGTCCAGCGGCGCCTCTCGGGCCGACTCCAAAATCCTGGACGATTTTCTGGCCCTGGCCAGGAAGAAGAACGTCTACACCATCGCCCGGATCATCGTTTTTAAAGACGATGTTCTGGCTCGCGGCGCGCCGGACATGGCCATCAAGAATAGCCAGACGGAAGAGCTATGGCGCGACGCCGGCGGTTCCCACTGGGTTGATCCTTACAACGACCAAGTTTGGGCCTACAACCTGGCTATCGCCAAAGAAATGGCGGCGCTGGGCTTTGACGAAATCCAGTTCGACTACATCCGTTTCCCCTCAGACGGCCAGGTCGCCGACGTGCTCTATCCCAGCCGCCCCCAGAGCGACGATCGCCCCCGCTGGGAGGTGCTGGAGACGCTGCTGGCGCAAATCTCCCAGGAACTGCCCCACGTGTACGTCTCCCTGGACACCTTTGGCTGGACTACCTGGCGTCTTGACGACTCGGGCGTGGGCCAGCGTATTGAGGAGATTGCCCGTTACGTGGACTACGTCTGCCCCATGCTCTATCCTTCGACCTTTGAGGCCAGTGCGCTGGGCTACCCCCAGCCGACGGCCCAACCGTACCAGGTGGTCTACCGCAGCTCGCTGAACGCCCAGGGGCGCCTCGCCCAGAGCAGGGCCAGGCTGCGCCCCTGGCTGCAGGCCTTCGCCGACTATGCCTTTGGCCAGCCCTTTGGCGCTAAGGAAATCGCCGCCCAGATCCAGGCCGCCGAGGAGGCCAAGACGGCGGGCTGGTGCCTGTGGAATCCTTCCGGGGTGTACGCAGAAGAAGGATTTGCGGCCAAGAAGCCGTGATATGCCCACCAGACCTGACAGGTCTCCAAGACCTGTCAGGTCTGGCGATTTTTGGCCCTTGACGCCGTGGGCAACGGGCGGTATAATGCAATGGCGGAAGAGCGCATCCTACCCTGACAGGGGGCAAAGCCGTGAACCAGGAGTCCGCAGAAGTCCTGGGCCCACCCGCGGGCCGCATCGCCCGCTCGGCGGGGGCGCTGGTGGTCATCTCCGCCCTCACCAAGCCGGTGAATTTCCTGCGGGAGGCCATCGTAGCGGCGCTGTTCGGCACCAGTGCCGCCCGGGACGCCTTCCTGGTGGCCTGGACGATCCCCAACCTGGCTAGCCTGCTGGTCACCGAGGGGCTGAGCCAGGTGCTCATCGCCAGCGTGATGGGCGACCTGGGGAAGGGACGCCAGCAGGAGGCCTGGCGAACGGTGAGCACCCTGCTCAATTTGCTGAGCCTGGCCATGATCGCCCTCTCGCTGGTGTTGATCGTGGCTGCCCCGGCCCTGGTGACCTTCCTGGCGCCCAGCTTCGCCGGTGAGACGCGAGCCTTGGCCATCAATCTCTCCCGGGTCATGGCCTTCTGCGTCCTTTTCCTGGGGCTGGCCAACCTGTTCACCGGCGTGCTCAATGCCCAGCAACGCTTTGTCTGGCCGGCACTGGCGCCCATCGTGCTCAGCGGGACGGCCATTGCCGTCATGCTGCTGGGATGGCAGGCTCTGGGCATTTACAGCCTGGCTTTGGGGATGCTGGTGGGCACCCTGGGCATGGTGCTGTGGCAGGTGCCAGCGGCGCTGCGCGCCGGGGCCAGCTACACGCCGTGCCTGGACCTGCACCAGGAGGGGGTGCAGCAATTTACCCGCCTGGCGGGGCCGCTCCTCCTGGGGACAGCCATCTACAGTATCCCCGGTATCGTGGACCGCATGGTGGCCTCCGGGCTGCCAGTGGGCAGTCTCTCCGCCCTGGACTACGCCGGGCGGGTGATGCAGCTCGTCTTCAGCCTGTTCGTGCCGGCGCTGCTCACGCCCCTCTTTCCCACATTGAGCCTTTTCGCCGCCCAGGGCGACCAGCTGCGCTTTCGCCGGGGTGTGATGGCCGGTATCCAGGCCGTGGAAGCTATTGCCCTGCCCATCGCCGTAGGACTGATCGTCCTGGCGGAGCCGATTGTGCGCCTGGTGTATCAGCGGGGTGAGTTCACTGCCGTCTCCACGACCGTCACTGCTGGTGCCCTGACTTTTTACGCCCCCGGTTTTGCGCTAGCCGCCTGGTGGGTGCTTTTCCAGGCCTTCTACGCCCGGCAAGACACCATGTCCCGTGTACAGATGACCTCAGTCATGACCCTGGTCAATGCTACCCTGGACGTGCTCCTGGGGTGGGTTATGGGCGCGAAAGGACTGGCCCTGGCCAGCTCGCTGGGTGTACTGGCCGGACTTGTCTACGGCCTGTGGCTGTTCCGCCGTAAGATAGGGGAGGCCCTGTGGCAGGAGCCTGGCCTGGTAAATTTCCTGGGCAAAGTGGCCCTGGCCGCGGTACTCTCCGGCCTGGTGGCCTGGGCAATCTATTGGCCACTGGCGGGGCGCTGGGGCATGGATGGTCTGGTGGCCCAGGCATTGGCCCTGGCCGTGGCGGGCGGCGGGGCTGCGGCAACCTACGCCGCTCTGCTCTGGCTATTCCGGGTGCGCGAGGTAGCCCACCTGCTGCGGCAGGTGCGTGTTAAGACCTGTCAGGACTGAGTGGCTTGATAGACGTGTTGTATGGCGGCGTGGTAGATCCGGCCAACAAGAATAGCACGCACACCCAGATCGTGGATTTGGTGTCGCCTGGGCAGCGCGTGCTGGAGGTGGGCCCCGGCAGCGGCGTTATCTGCGGCTACCTGACGGCGCATAAAGGCTGCACGGTCACTGCCGTGGAGATCAACCTGCAGGCCGCGGCGTTGGCTGCGGCGCAATGCCGCCGCGTGATCACAGGCAGCATCGAGGACGAGGCCGTGGTGCGCCAGGCCGCAGCCGGTGGCCCCTTCGACGCCATCGTCTGCGCCGACGTGCTGGAACATCTGGCCGATCCCTGGGCCGTGCTCCGCCGCCTGCGCAATCTGCTGGCTCCCGGCGGTGCTGTGCTGGCCTCCTTGCCCAACGTGGCCCACTGGAGCGTGCGCTTCCGGCTGCTCTTCGGCCAGTTTGAGTACGCCGACGGCCTGCTGCGCGATCGCACGCACCTGCGCTTTTTCACCCTGGCCTCCGCCCGTCGCCTGTTCCACGATTGCGGCTATCGCCTCACCTACGAGCACGTGTGTTGGGTGGCTTTGCCGCCGGACAGGCTCTGGCGCTTGCTCCCACCATTGCGCCGGTTGGTGAACAGCACCCTGGTGCGCCTGTGGCCTGGCCTGCACGGCCATCAGTTTGTCTTCCGGGCGGTGCCCACTGGGGAGGCGGCATGAACGAGCCTCTGGACCTCTCCGTCATCATCGTCAACTGGAACACGGCGGAAGCCCTGGCCGAGTGCCTGAGGGCGGTGATTGCCGATTTTCGATTGCCGATTTCCGATTCGCGATTGGGTAATCAGCAATCGGCAATCGAAATTATCGTCGTGGACAACGGCTCAACAGACGGCAGCGCCGCGCGGGTGCGCCGGGACTTCCCGCAGGTGACGCTTATCGCCAACAGCCAGAACGTGGGCTTTGCCACGGCCAGTAACCAGGGGCTACGCCTGGCTCGCGGCCGCTACCTTCTCCTCCTCAACCCAGATACAGTGCCCAGGCCCGGTGCCCTGGCTGCGCTGGTGGCCTTCATGGACACCCACCCGGAGGCGGGTATCGCCGGCCCACGGCTGCTATACCCCGACGGCTCGCTCCAACCCTCGGGTCATCCAGCCCCTACCCTGCTCTCCGAGTTGCAGGATGTCCTGGCCTGGTATCGGCTCACCGGACGCCCCCGCTTCTGGCGCTCTGGGCGTGACTACTCGCAGATAGAAGAGGTGGGCATTGTCTCCGGGGCCTGCCTGCTCATCCGGCGAGAGACCGTGCAAGAGATCGGCCTCTTGGATGCAGGCTTCTTCATGTACTACGAGGACGCGGACTGGTGCCTGCGGGCGCGGCAGCATGACTGGAAGGTATACTACGTGCCCCAGGCCAAAGTTGTCCATTACCTGGCCCTGAGCAGTGAGCAGCAGCCTGAGCCTCGCTTGGTGGAGGCCTACTTCCACAGCCGCATGCGCTACTTCCGCAAGCACCACAGTCCCTTATCGCTTTGGGTGCTGCGAGGAGCGCTGCTGATCACCTCGTTGACCAAGTTGATCGTCCTAGGTCTGGCCGGGCTCTGGCGGCGCGATCCTCGTGTACTATTGGGGCTGGCAGCCCACCAGCGTATCGTGGCCCTGTGTCTGGGCCTGGCTAGACCGGTCAGGTCTCCAGGATCTGACAGGGCTGGGGAGGTGGGGGACGATGCCTAGAGTCACCGTCGTTATCCCCACCTACAACCGTGCTCGGTTCATCGCCGAAGCGATCAAGAGCGTGCTGGAGCAGACCTTTCGTGATTTTGAACTCATCGTTGTGGACGATGGCTCTACGGACGATACGGCGGCGGTGGTGAGCCGCTTCACTGACCCGCGATTGCGCTACGTTTACCAGACCAACCAGGAACGCTCAGCGGCGCGTAACCACGGTATCCGACTGGCCCAAGGGGAGTATGTAGCCTTCCTGGACTCGGACGACGTCTGGCTGCCGGCTAAGCTGGAGTACCAAGTAGCGCTGCTGGATGCCCGGCCGGCGGTTGGCCTGGCCTACACTGGCGCCTACATCTTCGAAGACCAACTTACCTTCACTGAGCAGCGACCCCGCTGGCGCGGGCAGGTGCTCAAGGCGCTATTGATGGAGGACAACGTGGTCTGCGGTTCTGGGGCCACGCCCCTGGTGCGCCGGGCCTGCTTTGCCCGCGTAGGCGGCTTTGACGAGACCGCCAGCATCTACGGCGTGGAGGATTGGGACATGTGGGTGCGCTTGGCTACCGCTGGGTACGAGTTCGACTTTGTGTCCCAGCCCCTGGCCCGCTGCCGTGTCCACGGCACCAACACCCAGAAAGATGCCGAGAAGATGGAGCAGGCCACAAGGGTCTTCTTTGCCAAGATCCTGGCGCAGCCGGCCTACTTCGCCAGCGGTGAAGTCTCCCGCGCTCGGGTGCAAAGCCTGCTTGAGTTCATGGTGGGCCGGGGATACTATACAGCCCGGCAGATGGACATTGCCCGGCGTCATTTCCTGCGCTCGCTGCGGCTGTACCCGTGGCAAGGGCGGGCTATGGAGTATCTGTTGCGCTCACTGTTGGGGGCGCGGCTGACTGAGGCGGTGCGGGAGTGGCGCAACCGCCTAGGTCACACCCTGCGCTATCGGAAGGCAGATTAACCATGCACCTGCTCTTTGCCGTTGCCCCGATCTGCCTGTTACCCTTGTTACCCCTTTCACCCCTGTTCTACCATGCGTCTGCTCTTCGTTGTTGACCTGGCTTATCCCGACCACGCTGGCGGCAGCCATCGCCTGTACTACGAGGTGGCCAGGCGCCTGGCCGCCCGCGGTCACCAGGTGCACCTGATCACCGCCCAGCCGCAGGATGACGCCACCCTGCCGGCTAAGGAGACAATTGACGGTGTGCACTACCATCGCTTCGCCCGCGACCGGCGCCACGCTCTGGCCCACGCCCTCTCCTACGCCCGTGGGGCACGGCACCTCTTCGACCGGCTGGCCGCCCAGGCGCCATTTGACTTGATCAGCGCGCACTATGCCCTGCCTACCCTGGGCGTGCTCTCCTCGCCGCAGCGTGGGCGAACGCCCGTGGTCTACACTCTGCACGGGGTCTGGGCGCGGGAATACGCTGTGGAGATGGCCCAGGTCGGCGGCACGGGGCCGCGGGCCTGGCTGCGCCGCGGGATGGTGACCGGCAATCACACCCGCCTGGTGACTCATATCCTCCTGAGCGCTCGCCAGGGTGTGATTGCCGGTCAGGTGGCCGGCACCCTGGGGCTGATGCGCCTGCTGGAGTGGCTGGCTTTGCGCGCCAGCGCGCGGGTGCACGTCCTGAGCCAGTTCATGGCCGAGGAGGCATGTACCTTCTACGGCGTCCCGGCGGGCAAGCTGGTGCTCATCCCCGGCGGTGTGGACAGTGAGAAGTTTGCCCCCACGCTTTCCAGATCGGAGGCGCGGCAACGGCTGGGGCTGCCGTTGGATCGCCCGCTGCTGCTCACCATACGGCGGCTCTACGCCCGCATGGGGCTGGAGAACCTGGTGGCAGCGATGGCGACCGTCGTCCGGGAGCAACCGGCGGCGCTGCTCCTCATTGGCGGCGCCGGGCCACTGGAGGGGCGGCTGCGAGAGGTGGTGGCGGCTCAGGGGCTGGGCGAGAACGTGCGACTCCTGGGCTACATCCCTGAGGAGCAATTGCCGCTCTACTACCGCGCCGCCGACCTCTTCGTCCTGCCCAGCGTGGAGCTGGAGGGATTCGGGCTGGTGACCCTGGAGGCTCTGGCCTGCGGCACGCCGGTGCTGGGCACGCCGGTAGGCGGCACCGTGGAGATTCTGGCCGGGCTCGCCCCGGCGCTCCTCTGCCGTTCGCCGCAGCCGGCCGATCTGGCGGTGGACATCGTGCGCTTTCTAGCCGATCCGGCCCTGGCGCCCTCGGCGGAAGCCTGTCACCGCTACGTCCTGGAGCACTACTCCTGGGACGACATGGCCGCTCGCCTGGAGGCCCTGTTCGTCACCGTCGCTGGCCAGGACGCCGATTAACGCAGGCTGCGCACGCAGATTTTTTGATCAAAAAAAGTCGGGAATCAGTGTCTATCTGCGTGAATCTGCGTCCAAAAATGTTGCGATGCGTATCTGCCTTGATCTCTCCCCTGTCGTCCAGCGCAAGGCCGGGTTGGGCACGTACGCCCAGCGCCTGGCCGAGCACTTGCTGGCCATAGATCGGAGCAACACCTACCTAGCTTTCCACTACGGCCAGCACCCGCCCGCACCTTTGCGCCCACCGCTGGACGCCCTGCCGCGGCGCGCGGTGCTCTGGAGCGCACGCCCCTGGCGACTGGGCGTGGCCGCCCGGCATTGCCTGGGCCTGAACATGGACAGCACGTTCCCGGAAGTGGACATTTTCCACGCCACGGAGCACCTGTTGCCACCGCTGCGGCGCGTGCGCACCGTGTTCACCTTCCACGATGCCATCTACGTCCTCTTCCCGCAGTATCACCTGCCGCTGAACCGCCTCTTCCTGGGCCTGATGATGCCGCGCTTCCTGCGGCGCGCCGACGCCATCGTCACCATCTCTGAGTGCAGCAAGGCCGATGCCGTGCGCCTGTATCAGATTGACCCCGCCCGCATCCGTGTCATCTACGAGGGCGTGGATACCCGCTTCCAACCAGTAGCTGATCCCACTCGCCTGGCGCAGGTGCGCGCCCGCTATGCCCTGCCCGAACGCTACATCCTCTACGTCGGTACCATCGAGCCGCGCAAGAACCTGGTTGCGCTGCTAGAAGCGTTTCACGTTCTACGTTCCAGGTTTCACGTTTCACGTTTCACGTTTCACGCCGCACAGGACACAGCCCTGAAACTCGTGATCGCTGGACAGAGGGGCTGGCTGTACGAGGGCTTTTTCAGCAAATTGCGGGAGCTGGGGCTGGAAGATGAGGTGGTGCTGCCCGGCTACATCGCCGACGACGACCTGCCGGCTGTGTACAGCGCAGCCAGCGTTTTCGTCTTCCCCTCCTTGTACGAAGGCTTTGGTCTGCCGCCACTGGAGGCCATGGCCTGTGGCACGCCGGTGGTATGCTCTAGCGCCTCCAGTTTGCCGGAGGTGTGCGATGAGGCGGCCTTGCTGGTGGCACCGACAGACGTGTCGGCCCTGGCCCAGGCGATAGAGCGGGTCTTGAGCGATGAGCCTTTGCAAGCCACGCTGCGTGCCCGTGGCCTGGCGCAGGCAGCGAAGTTCTCCTGGGAGCGAACAGCGCGGGAGACGCTGGCCATGTACCGAGAGGTGTGCCGGTGATTAGTGAGTCGGCGAATGAGCGAATTGGCGAATCAACGAATCAGCAAATCAACAAATCACAAACCGCAAATCGAAAATCGGCAATCGCCAGCATATTGCTGCTCGTGCTTGTGGCCGCCGGGCTGCTGTTCGTCAGCGTGCCGGGACGCAGCCTGTGGATAGACGAGCTATTCACGGTACAGGTGGTGGCTGAGCCATCACTCCCTGCCTTGGTAGAACATGCCATCCAGACGGAGCGGCGACCACCTCTGCACTACCTGGCCCTGCACGTCTGGTCGGGTCTGGTAGGATCTGGCGAGACGACGCAACGCGTTTTTTCCGTGACCTGCCTGCTCCTGTCCCTGCCGCTGGTTTATCTCCTGGGCCGTCGCCTGGGCAACGAAGCCGTGGCGCGCTGGAGCCTGCTCCTCACTGCCGCCTCTCCATTCCTCGTCTTGTACGGGCCAATGGTGCGGGCCTACTCCCTGACCCTGCTCTTAGGCTGCCTCTCCACCGTGGCCTTCTTACGCTGGCGAGATCGTCCCACCGTGGCCGCCTGGCTGGGGTACGTGGTTGCCACCCTGGTCCTGATTTACACCGATTATGTCGGCCTGGCTCTGGTCCTGGCGCAGGGGTTGCTAGGCATCAAGCGTTCCATGTTCCATGTTCCATGTTCCATGTTCCAGGATGCTGATTGCTTGCCGCGTCTGTCCGCGTTCGTCCGCGTCCAATTTTGGGCCGCCTTCGGCCTGTTGGCCCTGGCCTACCTGCCCTGGCTGGGCGTGATCATGGCTCAGGTGGGGCGGCCAGTGCTCCCCGCCGATTTTGCCCAAAGCCTACCTGGGTACGTTCTCAAGATAGCCTATCCGTTCTATTCGTTCGCTTTGGGAGAGACGATCTTCCCCTGGCACCCGGCAGCAGTGGTGGGTGGTCTGGCTGTAGCCGTCCTGGCCGTTAGGGCTTTAGCCTTCTGGCGAGAGAGGCCAGCCAGCGCGTGGACGCTGGCCCTCTGCCTGGGTGTGCCGTTGGCTTTCACCATCTTCCTGCTGTCCACCTTTGCTACGGACATCACGTTTCTCAATGTAGCCAGCCGCACGGCCCTGGCCGCACCTTATTTCTACATCCTCCTGGCCGGGGGACTGGCCAGACCTCCTAAACCTGACAGGTTTCTAAAGACCTGTCAGGTTTGGGCAGTAGCCTTGCTCGCCGTCGCCTGGGTAACGAGTCTCGCCAACCTCTACACTGGTCGCCAGTATCACAACCCCATCTACGCCGTGCCCATGCGCCAGATCGTACAGCAGGTGATGGCCGACTCCCGCCCTGGCGATGTGGTCGTGGCTGACCCGGACAGCGTTTTCGACTACTATCTGGCTCAGACGAGCAGCACTTTGCCCCTGCTCTCGTCGGTTGAGGCGGATACTTTGCCCCGCCTGCAGGCGGTGCCGCCAACTCGTCTGTGGCTGGTAACCCTGGGGCGGGATCGTACGCGGGCGATGGAGCCGACCGCCCTCCTATCCTGGCTGGCGGAGAACTATCGCTTGGCCGAGAGCCGGGGCTACGTGCCGCAAGACCCCCTCTACCAGCGCTTCAAGCAGCTTTTGCTGCACCGGCCTGACTACGACTACAAGGCCCTGGTGCGGTTGTACGTACGATGATGGTACAAGTAACGAATAGACAAACAACAAGTAAACAAGTAGTATGTGCGGCGCTGTTCATCCTGACTGCCGTAGCACTGGCGCCGCGCTTGTATCTGTCCTGGCAGGACGTACCCACGCTCATCGCCAAGGTCAACGCCGATGATTTCTACTATTATCTGACCATCGCCCGTCACTTGAGCCTGGGCCACGGCGCAACCTTCGATGGGCTGGGCCCCACCAACGGCTTCCACCCCGTCTATACCCTGCTGCTGGCCGCTATTTTCCATCTTTGGCCGTACAGTCCCGATCTGGGCGTTCACCTGGCGCTTTCTTTACTCTCGCTGTGCAACGTGCTCACTGCCTGGCCGCTATACGGCATTGGCCGGCAGATGGCGGGGCCACGGGCTGGACTGGCCGTGGTGCTGTGCTGGCTCTTCAACCCCTGGACGATGCTCATCACCCTTACGGGAGTGGAGGCGGCAGTCTACGCCTTACTGGCCGCCAGCACCATCTGGGCTTATCTCCGTAGCCGGGTTGCCATGGGGGTCGCGTCTTGGCCTCTATGGGGCCTGACGGGACTTCTGGCTGGGCTCACCATGCTGGCGCGCTCCGAGGGCATACTGCTGCTGGGGGTGATAACTCTTGACCTTCTTTGGCAATCGTGGAACGGCCGGCGACATGGTCATGGCTGGCGAACGGATGTGGGACGCTTGGGTCTGTGCCTGGCTGTCGCCACCCTGACCATCCTGCCCTGGCTGGTCTGGAGTCTGGTCAATTTTGGTACAGTCGTCCAGGTGAGCGGGGCGGCCATCCTGTACAATTACCATCACAACGTGCCAACATCACTAGTCGCCCTGAGACGTATATGGGGCTGGATCGTTGGTAAGTTTATTCTGAGGAGCGGCGTGTTTGGCTTCCAGCTATTTGCCCTGGGACTGCTGGTGGCCATCACTATGGTCGCCACTGGTAAGCGTGGCCGGAATGCCTGGCAGGAGGCTCTATCTGTAGCCAGGCCGCTGGGCTTCGTCGCTGTCTACGGGCTGCTGGTGGTGGGCTGGTACGTGCTGATCTTCTGGCAGTTGCAGCATTGGTATTTCATCGCCATGCTACTGGGCTTGACTATCTTCGTCGCTCCGGCTTGGCGTGCCCTGGAGGTTTTGCTGCGCGGAGCCAACAGTTTTCTGCGGCGCTGGGCTCTGCCTGCTCTGGCGATCTTCCTGGTGGTGAGCTTCGTGGCGGGCGCGGCCGCTTTCTGGCCGCGCGGCTTTTACCCACGGCAGGCTGGCGGTTATCGTCTGGCGCAGTGGCTGGCCCAGAATACCCCGGCCGAGGCGCGCATCGGAGCCTGGAATAGCGGCATCATCGGTTACTTTAGCCACCGCACGGTGGTCAACCTGGATGGCGTGGTGAACAATCGCCTCTATGCCTATGTGCAGGCCCGCCATGCGACGGTACTTCTGGACGGCATAGTAGATTACCTGCGGCAGGAAGGCATTGACTACGTCACCGACTACGAGGATCTGTTATCCGACCAGCCCGAACAACGCTGGCCTGACGTTCTGGAGTTGATCTACCAGTTCCCTGGCACACACATCCGCGTCTACGGGGTGCGAGCTGACTGAAGGGACAGCGGACCTTTCAGGACTTTGAACTTGAGGCTTCGGACTTCCCTATGCGCATCGGCATTGACGGACGATACATTCAGGATCACTTCCCCGGTATTGGCCGCTACACCTACAGCCTGATCGGGGCGTTGGCGCAGGTGGCTGGCGATGAGTCGTTTATCGTTCTACACAACCCGGCGCTGCGCAACACCCGCTACGACCTGGCCGCCCTGGCGCGGCATCCCAACGTCACCCTGGTGCCCGTGAACGTGCCTACTTTCTCCACGGCCGAGCAGACACGGCTGCCGTGGATCGTCCGGCGGCTGCGGCTGGATGTTCTGCACTCACCGTACTACATCAAGCCCTACCTGCTGCCCTGTCCCTCCGTGGTCAGCCTCTACGACCTCATCGCCGCGCGCTACCCGCAGTACCTGCCCTCGTCCTGGGCGCGACTGGCCTTTGCCGTTACCACCCGCCTGGCCATCACTACCGCCCGCCGCCTCATCACCCTGTCCGCGGCCTCCCGGCGCGACCTGGCGGAGTTGTACGGCGTGCCGCCGGAGCGGGTCGCCGTCACCCCCCTGGCCGCTGATGAGCACTTCCGGCCTATGGGGGAGATGGCAGCCCTGGAGAATGTGCGCCGCAAATACGCCCTGCCAGAGCATTTCGTCCTCTACCTGGGGAGCAACAAGCCACACAAAAACCTGGTACGGCTGATCCAGGCGTGGTTCCTGGTCCTCAGTCCTCAGTCCTCAGTCCCCAATCGGCAATCGGCAATCGGCAATCCGCAATTGGTTATTGCCGGCCACTGGGACCCCCGCTATCCGCAAGCGCAGCAAAAGGCGGCCGAGTTGGGCCTGGAAGAGAGTGTGCGCTTCCTGGGCGACGTATCGGAGGCCGACCTGCCAGCGTTGTATAATTTAGCTACCGTCTTCGCCTTCCCTTCCCTCTACGAAGGCTTTGGCCTGCCGCCGCTGGAGGCCATGGCCTGCGGCACGCCGGTGGTCTGCGCCAACACTTCCTCGCTGCCGGAGGTGGTGGGGGACGCTGCTTTGCTCTTTGATCCGCTGGACGTGCCAGCCCTGGCGGCGGCCCTCGCCCAGGCGCTGGGCGATGCCAGTCTCCAGGCGGCGCTACGCCCTCGTGGCTTGGCGCGGGCCAGGCTCTTCTCCTGGGAACGCACAGCCAAGGAGACGCTGGCAGTGTATCGAGAGGTGGCAGGAAGGTAAGGAAGTAGGGGTAACAAGGGTACAATGGGTAACAGAACAGACAGGACAGAGGTGCACTTGATTTTGTGGGCCAGATGTGTTAAGGTATGGATGAGTAGGGATTGATCATGTCTTCCACTATTGCTGTAGCCCATGGCAGAATTACTTAACCGTCTGACCATCGAGGAGAAGAGGGAATTATCCCGGCTTATTGACTGGGAAGAGTTCCAGCCTAGGAATTGGCAGGCTGGCTGGAGGTGCATTCCGCAGCCTGGCGTGACGGCTCTTTAATGATCGAGTTCGGTCCACATACCCTGATCTCCGGTGGTGGGGGTTGCCTTTCTCTAGCCCTGGCTGGCAGCCCTGGCTCCCTGCGCCGGACTATCGCCGAGCAGGCCCTGGCCATCTGCGGCTTCCGGCACACCTTCACAGGGGAACGGTTCGCGGCCATCGTCAAGCGAATGCTTCTGCCTCTCTGCCGCGGCTTCTCGGAGATTGTGGCTACTGGCACGAAGAACGATGCCTGGGAAGCAATTGACGGTTTTGCCCAGGAGTGCCGAAAGCTGCGGAGCGAATAGCGAGGGTGCCCCAATAGCCGAAATGACCGCTCTGGAACGGTGCAGGGTGCGTCTGGGCCCCGTAGACGAACTGAATATCCGCTTGCTGTTGCGCGTCTCTCCGGCCCAGCGCCTACGGACGATGCTGGATTTGCAGGATATCCTGCTGGATGGGCTGCGCTCGCGCCTGCGCAAAGCCCACCCTGACTTGTCCGACTATCAAATCGGCCTGCTGATGTTTCAACGTCTGAAGCAGAATGGCTAAACAACCCGCGCGCGTCCTCCATATCTACAAGGATTATTTCCCCGTCCTCGGCGGCATTGAGAACCACGTCAGGTTGCTGGCGGAGGCGCAGGTGCAGCGGGGGCTGGCGGTCACCGTGCTGGTCACCAGCCTCACGCGGCACACCACCGTGGAGACCATAAACGGCGTGCGGGTGGTCAAGGCGGCCCGCCTGGCCACCGTCGCCTCCACGCCCCTCAGCCTGAGCCTGTTCGCCTGGGTGCGCCGCCTGGACGCCGACATCGCCCACCTGCACTTCCCCTACCCCATTGGCGAGATGGCGCAGTTGTTCCTGGGACGATCTCAGCGCACGGTGATCACCTATCACAGCGACGTGGTGCGGCAGCAGGGCCTGCTGCGCCTGTACACCCCGTTCCTGTGGCGAGTGCTGGCCAGAGCTGATCGTATTCTGCCTACCAGCCCGCAGTACGTACAGACCTCGCCCTACCTGAGCCGCTTCGCCAACCGCTGCACCGTAGTGCCACTGGGGATAGACCTGCAGCCCTTCCTGACCGCCGACCAGGCGCAGGCCGCCGCCCTGCGCGCTCGCTACGCCGCAGCGAGTCGTGTGCTTCTGTTTGTGGGGCGACTGCGCTACTACAAGGGGTTGGAGTACCTGATTCAGGCCCTGCCCCAGATCGCTGGACAGCTTTGGGTAATAGGCTCTGGGCCGATGGAGGACTCGTGGCGGGCCTTGACGCGTGATCTTGGTCTGGGCGACCGCGTGCGCTTCCTGGGCGAGGTGCCTGATGCCGATCTGCCCGCCCACTACGCCGCCGCCGACCTCTTCGTCCTGCCCGCCAGTCAGCGCAGCGAGGCCTTTGGCGCCGTGATGATAGAAGCGATGGCCGCGGGTCTGCCTGTAGTTTGCACTGAGCTGGGCACGGGCACCAGCTTTGTCAATGTGGATGGTGTGACGGGGCGGGTGGTACCGCCGCGCGATCCGACCGCCCTGGCTGCGGCCATCAACGCCCTCCTGAGCGATGAAGCCATGCGCCGGGCGATGGGGGCGCGGGCGCGGGAACGAGCCCAACAGGAGTTCTCCCTGGAGACCATGGTGGATCGTGTGCTGGCGGTCTATGAAGAAATCTTGCCGTAGGGCAGGTCTACGAAGCAGTGTTGTCGTAGGGCAGTGCCCGTGGCCTGCCGCCCAGATGCGCAGAACAGGCGGCGGGCGCCGCGCCCGCCCTACCTCGAATGAAGCGCCAACCCCTTGATTTTAGACCCCAGATGTGGTAAGGTTAGGGCGATTTGAGATTGCAGATTTCAGATTGCAGATTGGGGAGGCATGTGGATAAACCTGCAATCTAACTGGAACCTTAGATTCTCATAGGATTATGAAGGGCGCAAAGTGCGCCGGAGGATACTGATGCAAACGAAGCTGAGTGTCTTTTGCGATAAGGTCATCGAAGCCGGGTGGATTATCGCCGCTATCGTGGCACCGCTGTTCTTTGACGTTTACACCGCTGAGGTCTTCGAGCCGGATAAGATCACCCTGGTGCGTTCCGTGGCCCTGGTGATGGTGCTGGCCTGGATCGTCAGGGCGGTGGAGCAGGCCCTGGGCGGCAAGCCCGCCACGACGAGTGCTGAAGCGCCATCACGGTCGTTGGGCGACTGGGTGCGGGGCCTCCAGGCGCGCAACCCCCTGGCCCTGCCCACCCTGGCTTTGGTGCTCGTCTATCTGATCGCTACCGCCTTCTCTGTTACCCCGGCGTTCAGCCTCTGGGGTTCCTACAAGCGGCTGCAGGGCACCTATAGCACTTTCTCCTACATCGTGATCTTCTTCCTGGCGGCCAGCACGATCCGCAGCCGCGCCCAACTGGAGCGCGTGGTGACCGCGGTACTCCTTACCAGCCTGCCGGTTTCCCTGTACGGCCTGATCCAGCACTTCAAGATGGACCCCCTGCCCTGGGCCGGGGACGTGGTCTCCCGTGTGGCTTCCAACATGGGCAATCCGATCTTCGTGGCCGCTTATCTGATCATGCCCGTGCCTTTGGCCATTATGCGCTTCCTGGAGCGTCACGAGCAGTGGCTGCGCTCCATGGGCCGTCTCAAGTCGCCCGCTGGCCGAGCGGAGACCGCGGCGCGAATGCCTTTGGCCAAAGGCCTGACGGTAGAGACGACCCCAGGAGGCGGCAGCGGGCTGGCGCGCTGGGGCTATCTGGCCCTGGCGGGCGTCCAGGCGTTGGGGCTCTTCGGCCTGCTCTGGCAGGCGCTGCGCTTCGGCGAGGTGCAGCAGGAGATTCGCCTGGCCGCGCAGGCGGGCAAGGCGGCACCCGCCTTCGGCCTGGCCGACTGGGGTCTGATGCTGGTGTTTTTGGCCCTGCTGCTGGTGCCGTTTGCTTTGCGCAAGGGGGCGTATGCGCCCTGGGTCGGGGTGGTGGCCTACATCTTCCTCCTCCTGACGCAGCTCATGACCATCGTCTTCTCTCAGAGCCGCGGGCCGTGGATTGGCCTGGCGGCTGGCCTTTTCGCCTTCTTCATCCTGCTCATTGCGCAGTTGCGCGACCAGCGGGTGCGCCGGACGATAGGGCTGGCAGTGGTGGCCGTTGGTTTGTTGGGCGTCGCTTTTCTGGGCATCTTCAACCTGCCGAACACGCCGTTGGCCCCACTGAAGAAGGTGCCTTACATCGGCCGGTTGGGCACCTTCGCCGAGGAGGGCGGCACGCGCAAGGTGCGTGAGCTCATCTGGCAGGGAGTCAGCGACATGCTGCACGCCGATGTGGGCCGCACCCTAGTGGGTTATGGCCCAGAGGCCATGCACGTGGCCTACAACCCCTACTATCCGCCGGACCTGGCCCACTACGAGGCGCGCAATGCCTCGCCAGATCGCTCCCACAACGAGACCTACGATTCCCTGGTGATGACGGGGATCATCGGCTTCGCTGCTTACTGGCTGGTGTTCTACAGCTTTTTCTACTATAGCCTGGACCTGCTGGGGTTCATCGCGCCGCGCCATCGTCGCACCATCTTTGCCGCCTTAATGGCCGCCGGCCTGGTGGCCTTTCTGATCCTGTACCTGCGCCCCTATCTGCCTCCCGCACTGGCCCAGCCTCTCTTGTCCCTGTCCTGGGCCGTGCCGCTTTTGGGCGTGGGCGTGCTACTGGGCTACCTGGTGCTTTCGGCCATCTTCCTGCCGCATGAGCCACAGGTCGAAGAAGGGCGCTTCCAGCTTCTGCTCATCGCCATGTTCGCCGCCGTGATGGCGCACTTCACGGAGATTCAGACGGGCATCGCCATCGCCTCCACACGCACGCACTTCTGGCTCTTCTTGGGTATGACCGTAGCCATTGGGGCCATGCGGTCTGCGGCGGCCCGCACTGCCGTGGCCGCACCTGCCGCGGCGCCGGAGGTGGCGCAGCCCGCAGCGGTGCCGACGAAGAAGGGCAAGAAGGCCAGGGCGAAAGCGGCGCCGGTTGCGCGTAAGGAGGCGCCCAGCAGCCAGTGGTGGCTCTCGCCACTTATCTTATCGCTCATCGCTGGCATCGTCCTGACCACCATGGTCTTCGACATGCTTCCCCTAAACCAGGGGCTGCCGCTGCTCACCGCCCTGTTCATCGCCGGTGTCTGGCTCTTCGGCGGGGTGTTGGCCTTCGTGGAGGGTGATAGCCAGAGTGACCGCCTGTCGCAACTTCTGCTGTATGCGCCACTGAGCCTGGGCTGGATGTTGGTCTTCGTTTTGTTAAGGACTATCTTCGCCCTCACTCGCTTTGGCACTGACCCCATGGGCGGCCTGCTCGCTACGATCATCGTCTATTACGTCTCGGTGGGGCTGTTAGCGCTGGCCCTGGGAGCGGTGCTGCTGTGGCGAGAAAAGACTCTCCCCGTGCGCCCCTGGCGTGGCCCAGTGCCGGCCGTTGGTTACGCCTTCCTAGCTCTCTTGACGATTCTGGCCATCTGGAGCACCAACCTGCAGGTGGTGCTGGCCAACGTGTATTACAAGCAAGGCGATGCTCTGAGCAAGGCGGGGCGTAATGATGCCGCCGCGGCCATGATCGAGGAAGCCATCAGGCGGCAGCCAGATCAGGATTACTACTACCTCTTCCTGGGCAAGGCCTACCTGGATTGGGCGGTTACCGTGACGGACACCAACAAGCAAGCGGAGTTGGTTAAAAAGAGCGAGCAGGCACTGCTGCGCGCCCGCGATTTGAACCCGTTGAATACCGATCATTGGGCCAATCTGGCGCGCGAAAGTAAGATGAAAGGCGACCTGGATCAAGCTCTGGCCTACTATGTAGAGGCCACCAGGCTCAGCCCGCACAATGCCCAGATCTTCAATGAGTGGGGCCTGATCTACGTCCAAAAGGGCATGTACGATGAGGCCATCGCTAAGTTCGAGCATTCGCTGACCCTCGACCCCATCTTTGCCGATACCTATCTGTACCTGGGGGAGGCCTATCGTCTGCAGGACAAGGCCGAGTCGGCCATAGATGCCTATAAAAAGGCTGTAGAGCTGAACCCCAACATGGCTCAGGCCTACACTGCCCTGGGGGTGCTCTATTCCCAGCAGGGGAAGCTCCCGGAGGCGCGGCAGGCTTTTGAGAAGGTTGTCGCCCTGGCGCCCAAGGACATGGTTGGCCATCGCAACCTGGCCCTGACCTACCAGCAATTGGGGATGATCACCGAGGCCATCAGCGAGACCAAGCTGGCTCTGGAACTAGCCCCCAACGACACCACCTTGCAGCAGTTCCTGCAGCAATTGCAGCAGCAACTGGGCCCGCAGCCGAAGCCCTAAAATCTGCAAATCCGCAAATCGGCAAATCAGCAAATTGTTGATTTGTGATTTGCTGATTTGTGATTCCATTTCACCATGACCATCTACATTTTGATCTTCTTTGCCGCCCTCTTCGTTTCCCTGGCCGGGACGCCCCTGGCCCGGCGAAGCGCCGTGCACCTGGGGGTGGTAGATATGCCCAGCGCCCGTAAGGTGCACGCCTCCCCCATACCTCTGTTGGGCGGGGCCGCCGTGTACCTGGGCTTTGTGCTGGCGCTGCTCCTGTTCCGGGACGTTCTGGCGCTGCCCGGCCACGTGGAGCAACTGGGCGGCATCCTGGGCGGCGCCACCATCGTGGCTCTCTTCGGCTTTTGGGACGACAGTCGCGGCAAGCGCATGCGTCCGCTGGTCAAGCTGGTGGGCCAGTTGCTGGCCGTGACGGTGCTCATCGCCTCTGGCATCCGGGTGGAGTTCCTGCACTACACTGTCCCCAACCTCTTGATCACGGTGCTGTGGGTGGTGGGTATCACCAATGCCCTGAACTTCCTGGACAACATGGATGGGCTGTCCAGCGGCATTGCCGCCGTGGCCGCGGCCTTCTTCTTCCTGCTGGCCACCACCAACGGGCAAATCCTGGTGGCCAGCCTGTCGGCGGCGCTGCTGGGGGCGACCCTGGGCTTCCTGCGCTACAACCTCACCCTGCGACCGGGCAACCAGGCCAGCATCTTCCTGGGCGATACGGGGGCGCTCTTCCTGGGCTTCGTGCTGGCGGCGGTGGGGATCAAGCTGCGCTTTGAGAACGTGGACATCGTCACCTGGATGATCCCGGTGATGGTACTCGGCCTGCCGATTTTTGATATGACCCTGGTGACGATTTCTCGCCTGCGGCGAGGCCTGAGCCCCTTCACGGCGGGCAAGGATCACGTTTCGCATCGCCTGGTGGCTCTGGGACTGACGCCGCGGGAGGCTGTGCTGACGCTCTACCTGGTGGCCGTGGTCTTTGGCCTGTGCTCGCTGTTTCTTCTCAAGGCCAGCATCCCGGAAGGGTATTTCACCGGCAGCGTGGTGGCGCTGTGCAGCCTGGCCGGGCTCATCTGGCTGGAGAAGACGAGGTAGGGGCGAAGCATCTGCTACTCCGATGAGGACGTGCTCTGATTTTGCTGGGCAGATGCTTCGCCCCTACGGAAGGGGTGTGCTTTTGGGTCTGCAAGAGAAGATTGCCGACCGGAAGGCCCGCATCGGCGTGATTGGCCTGGGGTACGTGGGGCTGCCGCTGGCGGTGGAACTGGCGCGATTGGGCTATCACGTCACCGGCATTGACGTGGACGCCAGCAAAGTGGCGCGCCTGGGGCGTGGCGAGAGCTACATCCAGGACGTGGCCAGCGCCGACGTCGCCGCTCTGACGGCGGCGGGTCGTTTGCAGGCCACGAGCGACTACGACGCCATCACTACCCTGGACATCGTCTTCATCTGCGTGCCCACCCCGGCCACGGCGGAGAAGGCGCCCGACGTGTCGTTCATCCGCAGCGCGGCGCAGGGCATCGCCCCCCGCCTGCAACGCGGCCAGCTCGTGGTGCTGCAGAGTACCACCTATCCCGGCACGACCGAGGAGCTGGTGCTGCCGATCCTGGAGCAAGCGGGACTGCGGGCGGGGGTAGACTTTCACCTCGCCTTCTCGCCGGAGCGAGTTGACCCTGGCAACCGACGCTTCACGGTGCGCAACACCCCCAAGGTGGTGGGAGGAGTGACGCCGGCCTGCGCCGCGGTGGCCAAGCAGCTTCTGGAGCAACTCACGCCACAGGTGCAGGTGGTGTCCTCGCCGCGGGCGGCAGAGATGACCAAGCTGCTGGAGAACATCTTCCGCAGTGTCAACATCGCCCTGGTCAATGAACTGGCGCTCCTCTGCGAGCGTATGGGCATTGACATCTGGGAGGTCGTCGCCGCGGCGGCCAGCAAGCCCTTCGGCTTCATGCCTTTTACGCCGGGGCCAGGCGTTGGTGGCCATTGTATACCCATAGATCCATACTATCTTTCTTGGAAGGCGCGTGAGTACGACTTCTATACCAAGTTCATTGAGCTGGCGGCAGAGGTCAACCAGAGCATGCCCTACCACGTGGTGCAGCTTGTGGGGGAGGCGCTGAACGAGCAGGGGAAGATCCTGCAGGGGGCCAGCGTGCTGGTGCTGGGGGTGGCCTTCAAGCGCAACGTGGACGATCCGCGCAACTCGCCAGCGCAGCGGGTCATCGAGCTGTTACTGGAGCGTGGGGCTCAGGTGGCCTACAACGATCCTTACGTGCCGCGCTTTAGCGTGGGCCACAACGCCCTCTATCGCCCGGCGGCCACCTTCGAGTCCGTGCCCCTGGACGATGCTCGCCTGGCCGCCAGCGATTGCGTGCTCATCGTCGCCGGGCACAGTGCCTATGATTACGCCCGCATCGTGGCTCAGGCGCCACTGGTGGTGGACACTGTGAACGCCACGCAGGGACTGGTGGCGGCGCCCGGCAAGATTGTGCGGCTGGGGGCGCCGCGCTGAGCCTTAACCAGCCAGAAGTTGACAGTGGCCGTGGTCTTTGTTATACTGCGTACACGGAGAGGTGACCGAGCGGTTGATGGTAGCTGTCTTGAAAACAGCCAGGCGCGAGCCTCGTGGGTTCGAATCCCACCCTCTCCGCCAATGATAGTCTCCTTCTGGAGTGTTGTTGAAGGAATAACGACCACTTGGAACCGCCCCGAAACGGGGGGCTCGGTGAACCGGCCCAGAGCACGCGGAGACCGCTGAGAAATAGAAAAACTCTGCGAACTCGGCGTTCTCAGCGGTAAAATGCTCAGCAACACTCTACGGGGAGACCGCCCAGCCAATAGAGAACCAAAATGACCGGAGGTGATTTGACAAACGCCTCCGGTTTTTCGTTTACAGAAGTTCCCAAACATGCTATAATGACTCCGGCACCTACCAGGCAATCTGCAATCTAAAATCTGCAATTCGCAATCCCTTCCGTGGAGGTGTACCATGCAGTTTTCCACCTTTGTGGGCTATCTGGCCCGCCTGGAGGCTACCACCAAACGCAACGAAATGGTGGCCATCCTGGCTGAGCTGTTCCAGCAGGCCGGGGCCGAAGAGATAGACAAGATCATCTACCTCTGCCAGGAACGCCTGCTTCCAGCGTACGAAGCCCTGGAATTTGGTATCGGCGAGAGTCTGGCCGGGGCCGCCCTGGCCAAGGCCAGCGATAAATCGCCCGCTGAGATTCGCCGCCTGTACAAGGAGAAAGGCGATTACGGCGCTGCCGCCGAGAGCCTGCTGCCGGCGCAAGGTGCTGGCCTTACCGTGGCCCAGGTCTACCAGCGCCTCTATGAGGTGGCCACCGCCAGCGGCGAGGGCACGGTGGAGCGCAAGACCGGCCTCCTGGCCGACCTGCTGCGCCACCTCTCGGCGCAGGAGGCCCGCTACGCCCTGCGCATCCCCCTGGGCATGCTGCGCCTGGGCATCGGCGATCCGACGATGATGGACGGCTTATCATTCGCTAGAGCCGGCGACAAATCGCTGCGCCCCCTCATCGAGCGGGCCTACAACGTCTGCTCCGATCTGGGCTACGTGGCCCGGCTCTTCTGGGAGCGCGGCATCGCCGGCCTGGAGCACATCCAGGTGCAGGTGGGCAAGCCGGTGCGCATGGCCCTGGCCGAACGGGCCAAGAGCGTCGGCGAGATCATTGAGCGCCTGGGCACGGCGGCGCTGGAGCCCAAGTTCGACGGCTTCCGCTGTCAGGTGCACAAGGACGGCGACAGCGTGCACATCTTCTCCCGCAACCTGGAAGAGACCACACCCATGTTCCCGGACATCGCCGCTGGCGTGCGCCGCCAGGTCAAGGCCCGCTCCATCATCTTTGAAGGCGAGGCCCTGGCCTACAACCCAGACACGGACGAATTCTTCCCCTTCCAGGTCACCGTGCAGCGCAAGCGCAAATATGAGATTGAAGCCATGCAGGAGAAGCTGCCCCTGCGCCTGATGGCCTTCGATCTGCTCTACCTCGACGGTGCCGATCACACCCACAAGCCCTACACCGAGCGCCGTCGCCTGCTGCGGGAGGCCATCGGCCCCGGCGAGACGATTCAGGTCACCGCGGCCCTCGTCAGCGGCCAGGCCGATGAGATCGAGCGCTTCTTCACGGACGAGGTCGCCCACGGGCTGGAAGGCATCATGGCCAAGCGCCTGGACAGCCCCTACCAGGCCGGGGCGCGCAACTTCAACTGGATCAAGCTCAAGCGCAGCTATCAGGGCGAGCTTTCGGACACCGTGGACTGCGTGCTCGTCGGCTACTGGCGCGGTCGGGGCATGCGCACTGCCCTGGGCATCGGCTCGCTGCTCTGCGCCATCTACGACCAGCCGAACGATCGCTTCCTCACCATCGCCAAGCTGGGCACCGGCTTCTCCGAGGAGGAGTTCGTGCAGTTGAAGGCCATGCTGGACGCCATCGCCGTGCCAGAGAAGCCGGCGCGCGTGGAGGCGACCAGCAACCTGCTGCCCGACGTCTGGGTGGAGCCGAAGTACGTGGTGGAGGTCCAGGCCGACGAGATCACCAAAAGCCCGGTGCACACCGCTGGCCGGCGGGGCGGCGATGTGGGCTACGCCCTGCGCTTCCCCCGCGTGGTCGGCTTTATCCGCACCGACCGCCTGCCCGAAGACGCCACCACCGAGGATGAGATTCTGGAGATGTACGCCAAGCAGGGGATGAGGGAATCAGGAAATCGGTGATCAGGGAATCAGGCTTCCTTCTGAGACCTGATTCCCTGATTCCCCGACTCCCCCGTCCCTAAGGAGGCCCGCATGCCCAAAGAGGAAGTGCCGTTAAACCGTGCCCTGCGTCTGATTAACAGCGGCCCCGTGGTGCTGGTGACGGCCGCAGCTAAGGGCCGGATGACCGTCATGGCTGCCGCCTGGGCCACGCCCGTGAGCAGCACGCCGCCCCTGGTGGTCGTGGCCATCCACCCGGCGCGCTTCACCCACGAGCTGATCCAGAAGAGCGGCGAGTTCGTGCTGAACATTCCCCACGCTGACCTGGCTGGGAAGGTCAATTACTGCGGCAGCGTTTCCGGCCGCGACCACGACAAGTTCAAAGAGGCCGGGCTCACGCCCGTAGAGGCGAAGAAGGTGGGGGCGCCGTGGATCGCGGAATGTATTGGCCACCTGGAGTGTGGCGTGGTGGCCGCCCACGTTACCGGCGACCACACCCTCTTCGTCGGGCAGGTGCTGGCGGCCTGGGTGGAGAGCGGCACCTTCGAGCGCGTCTGGCTGGTGGAGAAAGAAGAGGCCAGGCTCCTGCACCACCTGGGCGGCAACTCCTACTGCGTGTCCAGCGGGCGATTTGAAGTGTAGTCCGCAGTCTTTAGTCCGTGGTCTTTAGTCCGTGGTCCGTAGTCTTTAGTCCTTGGTCTGTTACGGACTATCCGACCACGGACTATGGACCATTCGACCACGGACTACGGACCATTCGACCACGGACTACGGACTATTTTATGCTGACCATTGATGGTTCTCACGGCGAGGGTGGTGGCCAGGTGCTACGCAGCGCCCTGAGCCTCTCCCTGCTCACCGGCCAGGCCATTTGTATCGAGCGCATCCGGGCCAGGCGCCCCAAACCGGGTTTGCAGGCTCAGCACCTGGCCGGCGTGCGCGCCGCGTCGCAGGTGGGGGCGGCCACAGTGGAGGGCGCCACCTTCGGCTCAGCCACGCTGAGCTTTGCCCCACAGGGCATCTTCCCGGGCAAGTACGCCTGGAACGTAGCCGAGGAGCGCGGCAGCGCCGGCGCCACGACCCTGGTGCTGCAGACCGTGCTGCTGCCGCTGGCTATGATGTTCCAAGTTCCAGGTTTCAAGTTCCAAGTTCCACGCCACACGCCGCACGCAACACGCAACACGCAGCACGACACCTCCCGCCTCACCGTCCGCGGCGGCACCCACGTTCCCTGGAGCCCGCCGTACCACTACATTGAACAGGTGTATCTGCCCACGCTGGCCCGGCTGGGGCTGCAGGCGTCGGTGCAGATCGAGCGTTGGGGCTGGTATCCGCAGGGCGGCGGCCGGATCGAGGCGCAGGTGGTCGCTACCGGCCAGCCGATGGCCGGCCTCGACCTCACCGAGCGGGGCCGGCTACTCCGCCTGCGTGGCCTCTCCGCCGTCTCCAACCTGCCGCGTTCCATCGCCGAGCGGCAGCGAGCGCGGGCGGAGGGCTTCCTGCGGCCGCGTGGCTTCGACCCGCACATCGAGCTGGTGGAGGCGCCGGCGCGGGGGCCAGGCACCGTCGTCTTTCTGGTCGCCGAGTACGAGCAGGCTATCGCTGGCTTCACGGCGCTGGGTGCCCGGGGCAAGCCGGCGGAGAAGGTCGCCGAGGAGGCCTGCGCGCAGTTCATCGCCCATCACCAGAGCGGCGCTGCCGTAGACCCGCACCTCGCCGACCAGCTCATCCTGCCCCTGGCCCTGGCCGCCGGCCCCTCGGCCTTCACCACCTCGCAGATCACCCAGCATCTCCTGACCAACATCTGGGTGGTGGAGCAGTTCCTGCCCGTGCGCTTCCAGGTTGAAGGGCAGGAAGGCGAATCCGGCCGGGTCAGTGTGACGCCCAGCCAATAAAGAACTTGGAGGACCAAAATGTACACCAAAGAAAGCGACCTGTGCAGCTAGCGTTGAGATATGCTGTACGCAAAGGGAAGGCCGTTGTAAACCAATATGGGCCAATGCCCCGATTCCTACTGACAGGACTTATACAATCATATGTCAAGTTACGAACCGCTCGCGGCTTCAGTTAGCACCCGGTAGAAGGCGTAGTCAGGCCGTAGAATCAGGCTGGGCTGGCCATTTATGCTCTCTACATCACAGATGACATGGATGAAGTCCTTTATGAGTTGGGCGGCCATTTTGGCCAACCCGGAATGCCGCAGGCGGATGACCGTCAAGAGCACGTGAAGCAGGTAGACGTGAGCCACGTGGCCACAGATCCCTTGGAATGACTGCATCTGGAACCGGCCCAGACCCAAGTACTGTTTATCATCCCGGTGGAAAACTTCTACCGGCCACCGGCCCTGGTAGCGGGTGATTATCTCGACGAGGCTCAGATTGCACTGACCGGTAAGGAGGGTCTTGAGCTTGCGGGCCTCTTCCTTGGTTTCGCCACTCTCGTCGTCCCCTTCGCGGAGATGACGGACGACCACAAACTTGGCCGGCAGAGGCGGTCGCTTTCTATCGTAAGCAGGGGGCAGCAAGTAACCCTGATAGGCGGCGGTGTCAACGCCCAGCTCTGGGATACGTTCGAGAGGGAGCGCCGCAGCGAATGCACCCACGGCTCCCACCTCACCGTCCAGGCGGCGCACCTGGCGGTCATGGCGGATCTTGCCGATCCACCACAGGTCCAGTGCTTGCAGTTCGTGCAGGAACCAGAAGACGCTCCACCAAGCATCGAAGACCAGGTAGCGGGTGGCGATTCCCGTCTTCACAGCCCAGCGTAGCATCGTCAGGGCGAGGTCGAGCTTGTTTTGCACCTCTGGGTCAGCAGAAGGCTCACCCTCAGGCCGCTTGAAGCCTGCAGATAACTCCTTCTCGCTCTTGATACGGAAGCGAAAGGCCAGGGGCAGGAACTTCTGGGTGTCCGCATAGCCCAGGTTGACGATGTCGTAAGCCGTCCCGGTGTGCCCGGTGCATGGATCCTTCAGGTAGGCCAGGCCCTCCATCTTCTCAGCGTACCACTTGGGCACGACCACGTTGTCCAAGACCATCTGGCCCTGGGCGGTGGGAGTGGTCAGGGGGCGAGCTATGAGCATCTCAGTGACGACCTGGGTGAGGCCATACCAGTCAAAGCGCCAGTCCTCCAGGTAGCGCCGGTAGGTGTACCAGTCAGGGTGACGCTTGAAGAGCATGGCCAGCAAAGCGTCCTTACTCTGGGCAGCGAACCTCTCCGCCACGGCTTTCATGGTGAAGGCACCGACCAGTGGTCCGGTGGCGTAAGTGAAGCCCATGATTTCCGGCGGTTCCCCACCCCACTGGGTGCCGGCGTCACGTTGAATCTGGTTCACGTTCAGCCAGTCCCAGGCATCCCTGACGGCCAGGAGGCCTCCATAGTGGGTGTGCGGGGCGGCTCGGTTGTTAAAGATCGACCGGACTTCGTTCCGGTAGTATGGTGGAGAGAAAGTTGGTTTCGGCATGGCCGCTCCCCCTGACAAGATACCCCATTGTACCACAGGGGAAGCAAGGCCATTTCAATCACGACTCAACATAACATTGTATAAGTCCTGTGAATGACTCTCATGGAAGCGCCTCAGGGCAGGGTACATCTGCTGGCAAGCCGGACAGGTAGTTGCTGAGAACGCGAGCAACACGCACTGCCCGGCGAAGTCCGGCAGTGAGACCAGCCGCCCGTCCGTGTCGGCCAGACGGAAGTACGGCGCCTGGGTCCCCGCGGTGAGCCCTGTCGGCCGCTGGAAAGGCCGCAAGGCCTGAAGCACCTGGCTTTGCAACTGGTTCATCCGTAGGAAGAGACCCAGGTTCATCACCAGCAACAGAATGACGATGCCCATCAACATCAGAAGCAACTTGTCGGTCTTGTCTGTGCTCATCGCGGCCCACCCCTTGGCGCCAGCCCCCATCTTCTAATCCGGCTCTGGGCATCTTATTCATCCAAGAAAGTTGCCGTAGGAGCAACTACCCACACGGACCGTCCCCTACCGCACAGATGCGGCCACGCGCAGCGTTTCCTCGCGGGGTAATGTGCTCCACAGGCTGAAAACCATGTCCCCATCTTCCCAATTCACTATATAGCCTTCCCAGACCACTATATAGCCCTTCTTCCCTGGCCAGCGCACCCCCCTCCAGCCCTGCCCGGTGGCCAGGATGGCCGGCTTTCTGTCCAGGAACAGGAGAATTTCTTCGCGGGTTCCCTCTCCTACCTCAAAGAAGAGGTCTTGTTTTTCTCCTTTTATGTTGAAGCGTTGGAATTGGAGGATACTGACCAGTCCGAAGCCATATCTATCATCCAGATATCGGTAATCGGCAACGACTGCTGATGGCTCCAGCACCCGAACGTCCTTCAAGTGACAGCCAGGTGGCAGATAAGCTGGGACCCGAATCGGGAAAGCCACTACGGCCTGCGCTTCGGCGACGGTGAGGTACACCTCCGCCGTCTTTTCAGGTAACTTGGCCCCAATGCGGAGTCGGTATGCTTCCTGCATTAATAGCACTACCTCTTGTTTCCGTAGCCGTAGTAATCTCACCACCCCATCCTCAGCCAGTACCGTAGAAGCTGATCTCCAGCCCAGGACGATCCCGCCCACCAAGAGCAGCACCAACAGGCCGCCTAGAGCCAGACGCCAGCGTGCCGTGACCAATGCAGCACGTGGGGCGTACTGGGGTCTCTGCTCCTGGCGTGGGAGCAGAGCCCGTAGACGCTGTTTGAGTCCAGCTTCTGGCGCCAATTTCCTTTGCAGCGACTGCTTTAGGCTAGCCTGGAACGATGGATCTGGGCGGAAGCGCGTCCTGGCCAGCCTCTCGGCAAATTCCAGGTTGGCCCGATACTCGCCGCTGAGGACGTTGCAGTCTTCAGCCCGCGCCCCCCGCAACAGTTCGTCCACGTTGCGCGAGAATTCAGTGCTCATGTCTAGTTGGTTTTCCTTCATCGTTCATTCTCCTCTTCAAATCGTCTCCGCAATTTGCCAATGGCCCGGTACAGGATAACGCCCACGTTCTCCGCCGAGAGGCCTACCACCTGGGCAATACGCGTGTTCGGCAACTCGGCGGCGAATTTGAGGGCGATAATCTCCCTCTCCCGCTCGGCGAGAGAGTTCAGGCCGGTGTAGAGCCTGGCCAGCTCCTCTTGCCTGAGGTACTGGGCCTCGGGCGTCCCCGGCGCAGCCGTCTCGTACAGGTCGTCCAGGTTCACCATCTCTGCCCGGGCTTGCTGGCGCAGGTGATCAACGATGACGTTGCGGGCGATGGTGAACAGCCACGTGGAGAAAGCGCCCCGATCACGCCGGTAAGTGGCTATTCTGGTCAGCGCCTTCTCAAAAACCGTGGCGGTCAGGTCCTCGGCCAACTGCCGGTTGCCAACCCGATAGATCATGTAGTTGAAGAGTCGCGGCAGGTAGTGCGCATACAACTCTTCGAAAGTTGCTTCATTTACTTCGGCCATCTGGATCCTGGCCCATGGTAATCTTACTGACAAGGTCGTCTCATCCACACCAGGCCCTCCCTCAGCCCCTAAACAATTATACGGCAATAATGCGGTTCCATTACACCTGCAGAATGGGAGCGTTGCAGCATGGGGACAAGGTTCCTCAATAAGGGTGGCTTCTGCAGAGCCATTTGGGATGCGGCGCGATAGGTAAAAGTGGGCTCAAAGTGGTCTGGTGGTGGGGTATAAAAAGGCACGCT
>Ga0315268_10000098_pt1 | contig 99768 bp, 85 predicted proteins | sample C1_top_MG_FD_204535 | JGI IMG/M metagenome (GOLD analysis project Ga0315268, IMG submission 204535) | Sediment microbial communities from Yellowstone Lake, YNP, Wyoming, USA - C1_top | ecosystem: Environmental > Aquatic > Freshwater > Lake > Sediment | place: USA: Wyoming | collected 2017-08-01
ACGTCCCTTCGTTGGCCCAGGTATTAGACATGCTACTCAGCCCGCTGACACCAGCGCTAACAGCGGTGCCTAATTATTAAGGGCCCAAAAAGTGTTACCTTATCTCAAGTGAGAATTGAACCATCCCCTTTGTTATTCTAGCAAAGCATCTATGGTGGCGAATGGCGACCGGTAGCCGTTGGCGATCATCTGGCCGAGCAGGGCATTGGCCTCGTCAAGCGCCAACAATCTACTTCTGACGGCCTGGACGAGAACGCCTAGCGTGCCAGACAACTCTACGCCTAACTCGGTCGCCAGCGTTCGGGCTGCTTGGTCGTCTGTCAACAGGAGCCAACCACGCTGCTTGGCGATAGCCATACAGATCGCCTCGCCAGGGTGTAGCTTCTCAGAAAGCTGCCCAAACAGGTCGAACTCGGCACCCCCTTCCGGGGCTATCAAAATGATCCAACCATCTACAAAAGGGGGAAAGATAGCTGCTTCCACCTGCGAGAGGAATAAGTAACCCTCCTCTATCCCGACCTGGATTTCCGCGTATACCTCTGTGGGGATGTACAGGTTACCAAGCACAGCGCGTAGCAGATCAATTCGCCCCACACGGCCAAAGTTGGAGAGGACCGTGGTGTTAGCGATTGCTTTCATGCCAAGACCTTCTCCAGTGTGGCTACCTCTGCTCGCGCCTCTGCCTCACTCTCAGGCCCCAGGCGAGGCTGGACACCGTGGCTGAGCAGAATCTCCTTCATCTGCTCAAAACTGACGCCGGCTAGCCGGGCAGCCTTGCCCACAGAGATGTCCTCCGTCTTGTAACGATGGATGGCCAACTCAATCTTGAGGTTCGGGCGAGCCTGGATCAGGTGCCGCAGGGCATCTTGCACCACCTCTTCTTCGGTCTTATAAAGCTTGGCTTCCACAAGGTCGCGAATTGTAATCATCGTCTCGCCTCCTTGATCAATACAAAGTGAGCTTCTTGAACGCCTCGGCGTACTCGTAGCCGGGCTTTTCGCCCATGCTCTTGGTCCACTGGCGGATGCGCTCCTCCAGTTGCGCCCCGCGGTCACCCACCTGGCTCTGATGGCGCTTCAGGGCAGCGATGCGCCGGTCAATACAGCAGGTAATGTCCTCCCAATAGTCGGCGTTGTCCGTCCAGAAGAGATATACCTCCTGCACACGCCAGGGCTGGACACCGTCCACCAGTTGCTCCGGGAAGACATACCACTCGCGGGCGGCATAGATGGCATCCAGGGCGGCCTGGCCGGCAGCGCGATGGTCGGGATGGAGCTGGTAGTGCCGCCAGGGATCAATGGTGAACACGATGTGCGGCTGGCGCTGGCGGATCAACTCCGTCAGGCGACGGCGCAGATCCATGGTGTTTTCCAGCATCCCATCCGGGTAGTGCAGGAAGAGGACTTCCTTCACGCCCAGCTCCTGCGCCGCTGCAGCCTGCTCTTTCTCCCGCATGGCCGCCACTGCCCCGGGGGTGATCTCCGGGTTGTGGCTACCCTTATCGCCACTGGTCAGCAGGACGTAGGTGATCTCCTTGCCTTCGGCGGCCCATTTGGCCATCGTACCAGCGCAGCCGAACTCCGGGTCGTCCGGGTGGGCGCCGATGACCAGGACTCGTTTTGTCTCTGTCATCGTAATCAGCGATCAGGAAATCAGGGAATCAGGAAATCAGGAGAACCCTGATTGCCTGATCACTGATTCCCTGATTCCCTCATTATTCGTCGGGCAGGCACCACCGCGCCCAACTCCTGATACACGGCCAGCACGCCTTGGGCCACCAGGCGCCAACTATAAGCGGCGGCGCGCTGAATGCCCTGCTGCCCCAGACGGGCGGCCAGGACCGGATCGGCCAGGAGTTGGCTGAGGCGCTCGGCCAGGGCCTGGGGGTTGCGTGGCGGCACCTGGTAGCCGGTCTCGCCGTCCAGCACGGTGTGCTGCAAGCCGCCCACCCGGGAGACGACCACCGGCGTGCCACAGGCCATGGCTTCGATGGCCACCATGCCCAGCGACTCGGCGTAGGAGGGCATGGCCAGCACGTCCGCGGCGGCGTAGTAGTACGGCAGCAGGGGCTGCTCTACCATTCCCAGCAGGCTCACCCGCTCGGCGATGCCCAGGTTGGCGGCCAGTCGCCGCAAGCTCTCGAACTTGGGAGCCTCTTTCGCCAGATCGCCGCCGACCACGAGCAGGCGCGGTGGGCGAGAGAAGTGCCCGTCCACCTGGGTAAAAGCCTGGAAGAGCGTATCCAGGCCCTTCAGGGCCTCCAGCCGCCCCACAAACAGAACGATCTTCTCATCCAGGCTGAGGCCAAGACGCCCGCGCGCCTCGGCGCGAGGGATGGGGCGGAATAGCTCGGTGTCCACACCGCAGGGGACCATGCGGATCCGGGCCGGATCGGCGCCGTACAACTCCACAAGCTGATCCCGCTCAGTGGTATCGGCGGCAATGACGACATCCGCCTGGGCCACGATCTCCCGCTCGTGCTCGATGCGCAGTCGCGGCTCGCGCTCATCTTCATCCCCGGCGGCCAGGTTCTTGACCTCGCCCAGGGTGTGGAAGCTCTGCACCATGGGAATGTGCCAGGCGGCCTTGAGTTGGGCAGCTATCCAGCCGGAGAGCCAGTAGTGGCCATGCACCAGCCCGTAGCGCAGGCCCTCTCGCTGCACAAAGTCTTGCAGGCTGTGCAAGAAATCCGGCAGGTAGCCAAATAGTTCTTCTTTCTTCACCCAGGCCACCGGCCCGGCGGGCAGGCGAATCACCCGCGCCTTTTCTTCCAGTTCTACCTGAGGGGCCTGGTCTATGCCGCGCCAGCGGGTGAAGATGTCCAGGGCCACGCCCTGCTGGGAGAGTGCCCGAGCCAGCTCGCGCACGCAAACGTTCATGCCGCCGGCCTTGACACCACCTGGCGTCTCCAGCGGGCAGGTGTGCATGCTGATCATGACGATGCGACCATCCAAAGCGATAAACGACCTTTCGAGGTTAGTGATCAGGGAATCGGGGATCAGGGAATCAGGCGGCTGACTTTGATGTTGTAGACAGCTAAATCCCTGCCTCCCAGATCGTACTTGTAGGGTTCAGAGCCTTGCAGGAAGTCAAAGCAGCGGCGACCGGCCAGGACGGCCTCTTGCAGGCAAAAGACCACGGCCAGCCAGCCCACGCTCAAGAAGCCGTAGGTAGGGTCGTAGCCGGAGTTGTACAGGGACACCGTGCCGTTGTAGTCGTAGGCGAAGGTGCCGGCCACGCGGCGCCCGTTCACTTCCAGGAACAATAGCCAGAGCCAGCCCGCCTGCAGCATGGCCTGGGCGTTGGCCAGGAAGTAGGCTTCCATGGCCTTATCCATGAAGACACGCTTGTCGCGGCTGCTCTGGCGGTGCAGTTCGGCGAAGGTGGCTACGGCGGCCGGGAGCTCGGCGGGATCGTGCACGGTGTGCCAGTGGTAGCTGGCCTCGGCAGCCAGGCGGCGTAGCTTGCGCCGCAACTCGTGGCGATTTTTACCGCTGAGCGACTCCAGGTAAGCCTCCCAGCTCGCCGGAAGGTCGAGGCGTGGGCAGACGTCTTCACGCAGCGACTCGACGTGGTAATCGCCCCTCTGTCCCAGGCGATCCAGGATCGGCCGGCTGGGCGAGGTCTCGGCGATGGCGTGCAGGTCAAGCTGCTCCCAGGCGACGCCGGCGAGATGGTGCAGTATCGCCGACCAGACTGCTTCTTCACGACCACGAATGGCGATGACGTCCAGGTAGTCGGCCACCTCCGTCCCGCCGAGGAGGCGCAAGAGCCGCTGGCCAGCGACCACTTCCAGCATGAATGGTGCCAGCCCCACCAACTCTGCGCCCTCACGCACGGCCAGGAGATGCAGTTCGTGGCCGTCGCCGAAGGAGTCCCACCAGACCTTCTGCCATTCCCAGGTGGCGAAGACGGTGTCTACGGCGCTGGCCTGCACCAACGGGTTCCAGGCCTCCCGCAGGACAGCGAAGCCCGTGACATCATGGTAAGCCTCAACCTGCAAACCAACCTCCTGGATCAGAACCAGTGCAGCCTGCTGCTACTCAGTTGCGCTCGAATGAATTCGGCTTCTAATCGGCTACACCTGTTTCACGCCATTAGAAGCGGAATTCATTCCCGCGCCGGTCTTCCCACAACCAACTCGCCCTTCCCACACAAAGCTGGGTAACGGCAAGCTTGTGCAGGCATAGTATACCACCTTATCTATGCCGCGCGCAAGTGGGAAACGGCGCGGCGAGAGGACGCGGATAGACGCAGGCTGCGCATGCAGATTTTATTGTAGACAAGTAAACAAGGAGTAAGTAGACAAGTACACAGGGAGTAGATAAGGAACAGGTAGACAAGTCCTTCGTCCTTGTCTACTTGCTCCTTGTCTACTGACAAAGAAATGCCCGCCGCGCGGCGGGCATTCTCGCTCTGTTCGTTAGGCCAACAGCGGGCTAACCTCGCCGGGTCACCTGCCGTACGGCCGTGGCAAAGACGTCCAGCCCCAGCTTGGCCTCCTCCTGGGTCAGGATGAGGGGTGGGGCAAAACGCACCGTATTTTCGCCGCAGCCCAGAATGATCAGGCCATGCTCGTAGCAGATCTTGGTCAGGGCATCGCGGCTCTCCTTGTCCTTGGTCTTGCCGCCCTGGTCGGCCACGATCTCCGCCCCCAGCATGAGGCCACGCCCGCGCACATCGCCAATGATGGGGTATTCCTCTGCCAGGTCGAACAGCCGCTGGCCGATGTATGGCCCCACGGTGTTGACGTTGCGGAGCAGATTGTTCTCCACCAGGTCGAGGGTCGCTTGGGCCGCGGCGCAGGCCAGCGGGTTGCCGCCGAAGGTGTTGGCGTGGGCGCCTGGCCCCCAGTCGCGCTCGTCGGAGCGATAGATGGTGAGCCCCAGCGGCAGGCCAGAGGCGATGGCTTTGGCGATGCAGATGATGTCCGGCTCGATGCCGGCCCATTCGAAGGCAAACATCTTGCCCGTGCGGCCGATGCCACTCTGCACCTCATCCACAACCAGCAGGATGCCGTGCTGGGCGGTCAACTGGCGCAGGCCCTGCAGGAAGTCGTCCGGGGCGGGGACGTAGCCGCCCTCACCCTGGATGGGCTCAATGAAAACCGCAGCCACCTCCTGCGGGTCCACCAACTTGCGGAAGACGGTCTCCTGGATGTAGTCCAGGCAGGCTAGCGAGCAGGAGGTACGCTCCAGGTTGAAGGGGCAGCGGTAGCAGTACGGATAGGGCACGTGAATGATGCCCGGCAGCAGTGGCCCGAAGCGCGTGCGCTGCACCGTCTTGCTGGCAGAAAGCGACATGGCCCCGTAGGTGCGGCCGTGGAAGGCCCCGGTGAAGGCGAGGACGTACTGCCGCCGCGTCTTGTAGCGGGCCAGCTTCAGAGCCGCCTCGATCGCCTCGGCCCCAGAGTTGCTGAAGAAAACTCGCTTGGGGAAATCACCGGGCACCAGAGCCGTGAGGCGCTCGGCCAGGGTAGCCTGCGCCGGATCGAAGAAATCGGTGCCCGAAATGTGGATCAGCTTGTGCGCTTGCGCCTCGATGGCGGCGACTACCTGGGGGTGGCAGTGGCCGGTGGCGCAGACGCCAATGCCGGCGGCAAAGTCCAGAAAAGTGTTACCGTCTACGTCGGTGACCCAGACGCCCTGGGCGCGCTCCACGACGACTGGGGCTTGGGGATCGCGAGTGTAGGACTGAGAGATGACGCGCGCGTCCCGCGCCATGGCCTCCCTGGCCTTTGGCCCCGGCGGTGGGGTCTTGATGGTGATCGTCATTGATCATTCTCCTAAGAGTCACCCTGAGCGAAGCGAAGAGCCTGCGCTGAGCCGTAGCCCTGAACGAAGTGAAGGGTCAGCGAGGGGGTCTCTTGCTAGCCGCACAGAGATTCTTCGCTCCGCTCAGAATGACAGAATTGTGCTCTGCTGAGCCTACGTGGGTTCTCCCAGTTGCTCTACGGGGGTGCCACGGTACTTGTCGCCTTCCTCGATGAGCATCACCGGGATGTCATCACGGATGGGATACTTGCGCCCGCAGTCGTGGCAGACCAGCCACACCTCCCGCACCAGGTCCAGGCGACCGGGGTCGGGCACGTCGGTGCGACGGGTGGGGCCGGTGACGCAGGCGGGGCAGCGTAGGATGGCCAGCAAATCTGCACTCACAGGCATGGTAGAGACTCCTTCCAGACATTACACCCAAAGAAAAGCCGCCAGTGGCGGCAGGGCATTTCCAGTATAGCACACTGGCGGCAAAATGGCAAGCTTTTGCAGACGTGTTGCGTGCTTCGTGTTCCGTTCGGCGTTACGGGACACGCAACACGCACCACGCAACACTTCCCCTACGGCACCTGGATGCTGCTGCCCAGGATGATGCGCAGGTCTACGCCAGCGGCGGGGTTGTTAACCCGGCGCACGTTCTGCGGGGTAACGCCCAGGAGCTTGGCGATTAGATCGCGGGTGAAGGCGTGGCGCCCAGTGTAATCGTAGATGATGGTTTGGGTGTAGGTGTAGCGATCGGCGTCGCCGATGCGCACTACGTTGACGCCGCGTCCCTGCAGAAAGGTGCGCGTGCGGGCGGCCAGGCCCTTGGTGTTGGTGCCGTTGAGGATTTCCACCCTAGCGCCTTCCTGGGCCAGTCGGGTTTTCTCGTCGGTAGCCGAGGGGGCCGCGGTGGGCGCGGGGGTCGGTGCTGGCTGCTTAGTGGCTGCTGGCACTGGGGTCGGAGCAACTGTTGGCACCGGGCTGCTGGCCACGGCTGCCGGGGCGCTGGAGAACACCTCGCGCACAGCCTGGCGGATGGGCTCCCACTTGGGAAGCAAAACACTGGCGCCCAGCGGCGTACGAGAGGAAGTGACCATCGTCTCGTCAATGACGCGGTTGTGGATGTTGCGCACGTCTATCTCTTTGGCGATGGGAGCCAGAGCCAGGACATCCGCCGGGGAGAGGTCGGTGCGGATCGTGCCCCACATGGCAGGCAGGAGGGCGGGGAGCTTGGACACGATATCGAGACGCAGGGCCTTCTCGCGCAGGGCCATGAGCACCTGCTGTTGGCGACGTGCCCGCCAGAAGTCGCTATCGCCCAGGCGCGAACGGGCGTACCAGAGGGCCGTCTCGCCGTCCATGTGCTGCATCCCGATGGGCATGTAGAAGTTGGCCGCCTTATCGTTGACGGCCTTCTCCACATTGATGTCTATGCCCCCCACGGCATCCACGATCTTCACCAGGCCCGCAAAGTCCACGGAAACGTAGTAGTCAATGGGAATGCCGAAGTTCTCGTAGATGGTGCGTTTGGCCAGGGCCGGGCCACCACCGGGGTACTTGTACAGATCGCCCCAGACGTGGGCCGTGTTGATGCGATCCTGAGTGGGCTTGGCCTGGCCGGGGATGGTGACCATAAGGTCGCGGGGGATGGTAATCATCCCCGCCGTCTTGTTCACCGTATCCACGGTAACGATGGTGATGGAGTCGGAGCGTTGAAGACCGCCGCGGGTGGGCTTGTCCAGGCCCAGGAGGAGGAAATTGACCCGCCCCCGCTTCTCCCAGGTGGCCGTCAGGCTGCTGTCCGTGGACGAAGCCGCCTGATCTGTTTGCGGGGCGGGTTGCGCCGCGGCGCTGGCACTCTGGCTTACCGGGGGCGAGGCGGCGGAGAAGACACGGCCCAGATTTAAGGAGAGCCCCACAATGGCGAACAAGGCGAGTACAGCCAGGGCCACAAACGCCAGGCGCTTGAGGGGGAAGGTGCGCGCTGGCCGACGCACGAAACGCCGGGCTCCTGAAACAGGCACGACAATCACCTCCTGTATCTGCGCTTATTATAGCACATCCCTCGGCAGAAATCAAGTCCCTCGGAGGCGATTTCTGGCCTATTTTAGCGCTTCCTACCTGCAATCTGCCCTACCGGTGCGCTTACCGTACATTGCAGTATATTCGCCTCAAGGCGTCTGCTGGCGCGCTTTAGCTTCGCTGGCGTTTGGTCAGTTTGTAGATCAGGGCCAGGCCCAGGGTCAGGAGGGCCAGGCCCACGCTAAAGAGGAGAACGGGGCTTGTCTTGTCCAGGGGAGGGGGCAGAGGCCAGGTATCCGGCTCCACCACCAGGCGAGGGCCGGGGGCGGCGTGCCGCTGGGCGCGGGCAGTAGTGAGGAGCTCGGCACGCAGCTCCTCCTCGAAGTCCGGCGAGGGTTGCACGGGGGGCAGCGTGCGTTTGAGGCGCCGGGCCGTGGCCAGCAGGGGTGCCAGATCCTCGTCCACGGGTGGTGGCGGAGACTGCCCCAACTCGTTACCGCCCCCGTCGCCAGCAGGGGAGGACCCCCACCCCGCCCCTCCCCCGTTTGCGACAGGGGAGGGAGAATCGTTCTGGAAACAGTCAGCTTTCATCGTCTGAGCCCTTTGGCGCGGAGTGCTTCCCGCAGGTCCAGCAGGGTGCGATGCAGGAGGGCCTTCACCGCACCCTCGCTGCACCCCATGATCGTGCCGATCTGGGCGTTGGACAGCCCTTCCACGTACTTCAGCAGGATGAGCTGTTGGCGCCGCGGCGAGAGATTGGCGATGGCGGCTCGCAGTACCTGTTGCTCCTCCTGCGCTTCCGCTTTGGCTACGAAATCGACGCGCTCATCCGCCGTGGCGAAGGCATCGTCCAGGGAGAAGGTGCGCCGACGACTCTGGGAACGGTGCCAGTTGGCCACCAGGTTGTGGGCGATGCGCAACAGCCAGGCGGAGAAGGGCAATCCTTTAGGACGATAGTCCTTCAGGTGCGCCAGCGCCTGATAGAATATGCGGGCGACCAGGTCTTCGGTGTCGTGGATGGAGCTGACGCGGTAGTAGACATAACTGTAGACCAGCGACAGGTACTTGCTATATAGCACGCCGAAGGCCTCGGGGTTCGCCTGTGCCTGCCGCACCAACTGCTCGTCAGCGTCTGGCGTGGTCACAGGCGGCCCTCCGCACGTTCTCTAATCAAGATAACACCTCAAAGGGCAAAAGGATGCGCAGACGGACGAATGACGAAAGACGAAGGACGAAAGACCAAGGACCAAGTTCGTCGTTCGTCTTTCGTCAGCATCTTGTGGGGAATCCGGCATCTGGGATGCCTCGTTCCTCTATGCAAAAATGTTATACACGGATTTCAATCAAACGTCAAACGTCAAGCGGCAATCGCCAATCGTCAATCGGCAATCATTAGTGTGAACTTAAGATGGAGTGCACGCCTTAGCGTGCGCTAACAGCGGTCTGGCGACCGCACTCCGGAGCTAAAGTTCACACCAATCAATCGGCAATTGTCATTCGGCTGCCCAGGCGATGTCCAGCTCCTGCAGCTTGGCCAGCGTGGGCGCTGCCGTGTTCGGGTCCCAGCCCATCATCCGGTAGTAGGTGTCCTGCGCCGCCGCCAGCGCCGCGGGGTCAATGGCCTGGCCGGCCAGGGGGCCGTCGCGAAAAGGCTCGAAGAAGCGCCGGGGCAGGCGCTCGTCGCTGCGGGTGAAGCCTTCCCGGACGTTGAAGAGGCGTGCCAGGTTCAGCGCCCGCTCGCCCACCTTCATCAGCTCCCAAACCGTGGTCTCCCACCCTGTCACGGCATTGACAATGTCGCGCACCTGGGCGTAGTTGTAGGGCAGGAAGTTGCAGATGAGGGCGCAGTTCGTGAAATGCCGCCAGGCGGTCTCGTAGACGAAGAGGCGCACCTTGCGCGGCCCCAGGTCGTTGGCGGCCAGAGGCTCCAGGATACCCAGGGCCTTGACGTCGGCGATTCGGGCCTCTGTGGTGTATTCCGTGTCGTGGATGTTGTGCATGTGGTCGGCGCCGGTGGGGGAGACCATGTAGCCCAGCCCCAGCCCCTGCTTGCCACGCGGCTCGTGCATGGGGATTTCCTGGCCCTTGACGTGCATGGCCAGCTCCTCTGCCCCGCGGCCAATCTGTCGTGCCGCTCGCGCTGCCCCCTCGGCCAGCAAATCGCCAATCCCCTCCCGCCGGACGATCTTGTCCAGCACCGCCAGCATGGCCTCGGCCTGGCCAAAGCGCAGCTCCAGGCCGTCCGTGTCGGCAGTGGTCAGGAGGCCATTCTCAAAACAGTCCATGGCGAAGGCGATAGTCGCCCCGGCGGAGATCGTGTCCAGGCCATGGGCGTTGCAGACCTCGTTGGCCTTGGCGATGGCCTTCAGATCGCTGATGCCACAGTCCGACCCGAAGGCGGCTATCGTCTCATACTCTGGGCCGCCGTACACGCGATCAACCCGATACGGTTCCTCGGCCACCTCCACCACCTGCTTGCACCTCACCGGACAGGCGTAGCAATTGGCCCGGCCGACCAGGATGGTCTGGTGCATGGTCTGGCCGCTGATGGCCTCGGCCCCCTCAAACTGGCCCTGCCGGAAGTTGCGGGTGGGCAGCAGGCTGTGCTCGTGCAGCCACATCAGGCCGCCAGGCGTGCCCCCTTTGACGGCCCACTCTGCCTCCGTCTTGTAGTTCTGGGCCAGCCACCGGGCCACGCTTTTCAGCCCCGTGGGGTTGGCCAATGGCGGAGCCTGTCGCCCGCGCACGGCGATGGCCTTGAGGCGCTTGCTGCCCATTACTGCCCCCAGGCCAGTGCGGCCGGCGGCGCGGTTGACGTCGTTGATGAGGCAGGCAAAGCGCACCAGACGCTCGGCAGCCGGGCCAGCTTGGGCCACCTTGATCTGGCGATCGCCCCGCTCGCTGCGGATGGCGGCCTCTACGGCGGCAGTGGGCTGGCCCCAGAGATGGCGAGCGTCGGCGATCTCCGCCTGGCCATCATGCACCCAGAGGTAGACCGGGCTGTCGGCCTGCCCCTCCACGATGATGGCGTCGAAACCGGCGCGTTTAAGCTCGGCGCCCCAGAAGCCGCCGGCCTCGCCATCGCCGTAGCCGCCGGTGAGGGGCGATTTAGCGCCCACGCTGTGGCGGCCACTCCCGCCGATGGGCTGACCCGTGACCGGCCCGGCGGCGAAGATGAGCTTGTTCGCCGGCCCCAGCGGATCAATCCCTGGCGCCAGCTCCTGGAGCAAGGTGTAGGCGATGAACCCGCGGCCCCCCACGTAGCGCCGGTAGAAGAGGTCGCCAGGCTCTTCCACGGTGCTGCGTCGCTCCGTGAGATTCACGCGCAGGATGCGGCCATGATAACCGTAGGACATGGTAAGCCTCCCCGGAATAATTGCCGATGGCAGATGGCCGATGGCCGATGGCCGATGGCTGATCGCGACCTGGTTAATTGTAGCAGGTGACTGGCGGTTTGTCAATCAACAAAACTAGCTCGTGGTTACTCAGTTTGTCGTAGAGGTGCGGCGCACCTGACGTGCGCTCGAATAAATTCGGCTTCTAAACCATTACGGATATTTTACACCATTAGAAGCGGAATTCATTCCCGCGCTGGCACAATTCAAAGGCCGCTCATCGGAAGTCTGAGCAAGCACCACGGGGCGGCGTCGATTTTGACGCTTTTCATGATAAAAACTCTTGACAAGCACCGGCGGTCGTGCTATGATGAGCCTGACGGATGAAACATGAGCAATGGAGGACGGATGACGAAGGACGAACGACTAAGGACAAATGTGGATGGTCTTCTCTTCGGCACGGGGGGCGTGCCTCTCAGCTCACCCAAGCCCAGCACAGAGGCCGGCCTGGCCCGCCTGCGGGAGCTGGGACTGGACTGCATGGAGCTGGAGTGGGTGCAGAAGGTGAGCATGGGCCCGGAGACCGCCCAGGTAGTCCGCCGCACCGCCGAGCAGCAACGCATCCACCTCACCGTGCACGCCCCGTACTACATCAACCTCAACTCCAAGGAGCCAGATAAGCTCCAGGCCAGCAAGCAACGGCTGCTGGCCGCCGCCCGCGTGGGCGCTTTGTGCGGGGCCACCAGCGTGGCCTTCCACCCCGCCTTCTACCACGACGATCCGCCAGCCCAGGTGTACGCCACAGTCAAGCACCACCTGACGGAGATCATGGACACTCTGCACACCGAAGGTATCACCATTCAGGTGCGCCCGGAGACCACGGGCAAGGACAGCCAGTTCGGCAGTGTGGAGGAGATCCTGCGCCTGAGCCAGGAGATTGACGGTGTTTTCCCCTGCCTTGACTTCGCCCACCTGCACGCCCGTAACATGGGCAAGATAAACACCTATGCCGAATTTGCCGCTATCCTGGCCGACGTGCGCTCAGCGCTGGGCAGCCAGGGCCTGAGCGATATGCACATCCACCTCTCCGGCATCGCCTACGGCCCCAAGGGGGAGCGCGAGCACCTCATCCTGGCCGAGGCCGATCTGAACTATGCGGCCGTGCTCCAGGCCCTTAAGGATGCCGGCGCCTGTGGCGTCGTCGTCTGTGAGAGCCCCAACCTGGAAGAGGATGCCCTGATTATGCAGCAGGCTTATCGGCAGCTATCAGTTACGGGGGAATCAGGGAATCAGTGATCAGGTAATCAGGACTCATCAGGAGACCTGATTCCCTGATTTCCTAATTCCCTGATCACTGATTCCCCACCACGGAGGTCCCCATGCAGAAAAGCCGTGCCGAAATCCTGAACATCCTGAAGCGCCGCGACGAGGCCACTCTGGAGGAACTGGCGGCGAAGTTGGAGCTGGCGCCCATAACCGTGCGCAGCCACATGGCTGTGCTGTTGCGAGACGGCCTGGTAGCCGTGACCGAGGTGCGGGGCCGGGTGGGGCGGCCACATTACGTCTTTACACTCACCGATAAAGCCCAGGAGCTTTTCCCCCAGAGCTACGACGTCCTGGCTAATCGCCTCCTGGAGGCTGTGCAAGCCGCCGAGGGGCTGGAAGGCGTGGCTCGCCTCCTGAATCGCCTGGCCGAGCGCTGGGCCGCCGAGCACGCCCCGCAGGTGGCCGCCCGCAGCCTAGCCGAGCGTGTGGCGGTGGTGGCCCGCCTGCGCGATGAAGAGGGCGCCATGGCCCGCTGGGAACCATTCGATGACGGCTATCTGCTCTACCAGGGAAACTGTCCCACCTACCGGGTAGCTCGCCGCTACCCCCAGGTCTGTCGCGCTGAGCTAGCTTATCTTACCCGTCTCCTCGACGCCGAGGTCGTGCGTCTGGAATGCCAGCTTGACGGTCGCGGCCAGTGCACTTACCTCATCAGGAAATCAGGGAATCGGTGAGCAGGGAATCAGGCCTGTTTAGCAAGGCATCCCAGATGCCGCATTCCCCGCCCAATGCTGCTCGTAGGGCAGGTTGCCAAACTGCCTCTGCACAGGCACACGCACCAGGGGGTGCTCGCTCCTCCCAATTATGCCCAGATCTCCGCTATTACCCCTTGATACCGCCGGCCGCCAGCCCGGTGACGATGTCGCGCTGGACAAAGATCGTCAACAGGAGCGAGGGCAGGGTCACCACGAGCGCCGCCGCGGCAACAGGCCCCCACGACAATTGCTCGAACGTCATGGCGTTGAACACCGCTACCGGCAAGGTGCGTGTCTCCCGACCCGCCAGCACAACGCCAAACAGAAAGTTGTTCCACGATTGAATGAAGGCGAGAATGGCAGCGACGGCAATGCCAGGTCGCGCAATCGGCATCGCCACGCGATAGAAGGCCTGCCAGATGTTACAGCCATCGGTCAGCGCGGCTTCTTCCAGTTCGGGATGAATGTCCTCAAAGAAACTGATCATTACCCACACGACCATGGGAATCGTGATGACCAGATGGCTGATCATCAGCGCGAGCAAGGTGCCGGAAATATGCAAAAAACGGAAGAGCATGAACAGCGGAATCAAGTACGACAAGCCGGGCGTGATGCGCGCCACCATAATCAACATCCCCAACCCCTGCGCCTTGCCTTTGGCGATGCCGTACCCCGCCGGTACGCCGACGATAAGGGCGATTAGTGTCGCCATGCCGGAGACGATGACGCTGTTGTACGCAAACAGGGCATAGTTGCTCTCGCGAAAAATCTTGAGATAGTTAGCGAGCGTCGGCGGATTGGGAATAAAGACCGGCGGATAGGCAATGTTGTCAATTTCGTTTTTGAGCGAAAGCGATAACATCCAGAAGAACACAAAGACCGCTGGCGAGATGACGACGATCACCGCAAACCACAGGGCTATGCGCCCAAGTAACTTGTTCAGACGATAGGATATTGCCAATCTGCGCCTTTGAATTACCGATTCCATCGCAGTCTCTCCCGTGCGTAGAGTAGAGTCAGTGCCAGCGCCAGAATGATGACAAAGAAAACGATCACGACGGCAGAGGCGTGTCCGATACGCAAGAAGGCGAACGCTTGCAGGTACAGAAAGATGTTGATCGTTTCCGAGGCCGTACCTGGTCCACCTTGCGTGATGACATAGATGATGTCGAATGATTTGAGCGCGTCAATCGTCCGGATAATCACGGCGATCATCAAGAACGGGAGAATCAGCGGGAAGGTGATGTAGCGAAACATCTGCCATTGACTCGCGCCATCAATCACCGCCGATTCGTACGGTTCGGTCGGCAGGGCGGCCAGACCGCCCAGAACGATCAACATCACGAGCGGCGTCCACTGCCACACCTCGACCAGGGCGAGTGTCGGAATCACCGTGTCAGCAGAATACACCCACAACTGTTTTGGAATTCCGATAACGCTCAGCAAATAATTCAGTACGCCAAGTTGCGGGTGAAACATCATTGTAAAAACAAGGGCGATGGCGACTGGCGTCGCCATCATCGGCATAATGTAAACACCGCGCAACAGACCGCGCAACGGAAAGCGTTGGTGAAACACTTCGGCGGCAAAAACGCCGAGAATCACCGGTAGGAGCACGGCGAGCACGGTAAAGTACAGCGTGCGCGGAATCGTGCTGAGAAAGCGTGCATCGCCGGAAAGCTTGGCGAAATTCCCCAAGCCAACAAACGAGTTGCTCATCCCGATCTGCCAGTCGTTCAGACTCATCCACAGCGTGAAAATCCACGGGAAGACAATCACCGCAAAGATCACCACAATTGCCGGGACGATAAACCACAGGTAGACCCGCTGGCGGCTGTATGCCTTTTGGCGCTTCGCTCCCAGTGAGTTGGTTTTGGCCACATTCACCTCACGTGCATGTTCGAGAGCCGCCGCTGGGGGGCGGCTCTCGAACGATTAGCAACAACCTTGCGAAGGTTTCAGAACCTTCGCAAGGCCAAGGCTTTCAAACCTGTCAGGTCTGAATGCTCTAACCCTTCTCGCTCTTCTCCAGGATGGGCTTGAACTCTTCAGTCGCCTTCTTCAGTTCCGTCGCCGGATCCGCGCCGCCGATCATGTTGTTGAGCGCCACACCGAAAATGTCGCGGAACTCGGTCACCGGCACGATTATGGGCAAAGCGGGACGCCCAATCTTGCTCGAGGCGACCACCGTGTCCACCCATTCTTTGGGAACGACCAGGTTCTTCAACGCCTCGGGATCACTGTAGACCGAGATGCGCGGCGGCGAACCAGCACCAACCGAGAGCGAGCGAGCCTGAATCAATTTGCTCGTCGCCCACATGCAGTAGTACCACGCCGCGCCCTTCTTCTTGCTGAAGGACGAGATACCCATACCATCGCCGGTCATGCCTGCCCATTGCGCTTTGGGTCCCTTGGGCTGCACGACATAGGCAACCTTGCCGACGACCTTGGACGACTTGGGGTCTTCAAGCGGCGTGGCAAAGCCCAGACCGTCCATCCACATTGCGGCTTGCCCGAGGGCGAACGTAGATTGACTTTCATTCCAGTTAAAACCGCCGACGCCAGGCGGCGCATAGTTCCTCATCAAGTTCTGGTACATCTTGGCGCACTCAATGGCTTCCGGGGACGTGGTGTTCAGGTTGAGTTGGCTGTCAATCACGTCAATGTCCCAGCCCAGCAACATCCAGCACCACAGCATCGTGTTGGCGTTCTTGAGACCGCGCCCGACAAAGCCATAGATGTTCTTGCTGGGATCGTGCAGTTTTTGCGCCGCAGAAACGATGTCGTCATAGGTCTTGGGGAGCGGAACACCTTTGGCGGCGAAGATGTCCTTGTTGCAGTAGAGGATGCAATAGTCAATCTTGTTGCAGACGGCGTCAATGCGACCATCGGCTTCGGCGGACCACGCTTTGCCCGCCGCCGAAAAATCGTTCCAGTCCCAGTCCGGGGCGACCATTGACGGGTCATTGAGGTAATCGCGCACGTCAGCGACCCACTTGTTCTTGCCGAAGAGACGCTTTTGCACGTGGAACGAGTAGTAGACCACGTCGAAGCTCGTTTGACCCGAAGCGAACTCTACCGCCAGTTTCTGCCGCTGTTGCTGCTCTGGAGGCTGATCCACCCCGACCGTGATGCCCGTCAGTTCTTCGAACTCTTTTTGATACTGCACGAGCACGTCGCCCTGCGTGTTCTTAATCAGCAGGGCCTCAATGTGCTCACCCTTGAACCGCTTCCAGTCGAATGCCGCCGCCGTGGGTTTGGCGGGAACTGGGGTAGGCGTGGGTGCAGCCGCCGGCGCACAGGCGTTGAGCACCGGCGCAGTGGCCAGGCCTGCTCCTACCAGGGCTGACCACCGGAGAAACTCTCGCCGAGACAATTTGCCGGCCATGTTTTTCCTCCTTAAATGATGCTACCAACCGACTTGTAGCCTAGGGTCTTGTGCCCGTTACGATGAGCTATGCTATGTCAACACACCCCCTTTCCGTAACAGGCTCTCCAACGCTTTTCTCTGCGCTGCATTACAGGCGGGGATGGGCGCAGCCGGCGGGCCAGCCTCCACGCCCAGCAGTTCCAGAGCGCATTTCAAGCCTGCAATGAACCCATCAAAGAACGACTCGGTAAGAGCCACGCGGTAGATGGCCTTCAGATCGCAAACCTTGGTGAGGGCAATGCGGCTACGCTCCCACTGGCCCATCACGGCCGCTTCATAAGCTTCTACCAGCAGTGGCGCAATCACGTTACTGATGGATGGCACTACGCCTTGGGCGCCCAATAGCACGGCCACGTCTGCCAGAACGTCGCTGCCCAAGAAGAGGCGAAAATCTTGACCTTGTCCACGTAGTAGGTTGATCATATGGCGGAACTCGGTGACATCGCACAACGAGTCCTTCGCGCCCACCACGCCCGGAATGGCGGCCAGTTCGGCGTAGGTGGACAACGCCACTGAGGTCTTGGCGATGCCGGGAAACTGGTAGATCATCACCGGCAACGTTGTAGCGGCAACCAGGGCCTGGAAATGCCTTACGATGTCGGCCTGGCTGGGCGGCACGTAATAGGGCGGCAAGGAAACAACCACGTCGGCGCCCAGTTGTTCGGCCTGGCGCGCCCGGGCCACAGCGCCGGCCGTTGACGGGTGGCTGACGCCAGCGTAGAGGGGCACACGTCCCCGGCAGGCCTCCACGGCGAAGCGCACCAGCCGCGCCCATTGCTCATCGTCCAGCGCCCACGCCTCTCCCGTGGTGCCGCCGACGAAAAGGCCATGCACGCCCTGCTGGACCAGACGCTCCACGAGTTGCTGCACGCCAGCCTCGTGCACCGTCTGCCCGTCTTGGCGCAGAGGTGTCACCATGGGCGTTACGATTCCCCTTAGACGACTTCGTTCGATCAAAGCACCTCCTGTCCACTGCCTTCTGCGTCTTACAACGCATCACGCTTGCTCTTCCAGAGTACGGCATATGTGGAGCAGTTCGTTTACCCGGGAATCGGGAGTTGTCGCCTGGATATCGGCCATGACCACGTCACAGGGAGATAGTTCCCGGTAGATCCTCTCCATGTCTTTTCGTATTTCCTCTACGGGGGCATCCTGTAGCTTGACGGGGGAATACATGACGGCGCGTCGGGCCTCTGGAAACAGGGCTCTGGCTTTCTTCATGTCGGACATCATCCCCATATCCAGATACCCCACCTTGGGCAATTTACGCAACTCTTCCAGGTACGGCGTTACATTCCAGTTACAGGTATGTACGCCAAAGCGCTCAAAGCTCTCGGCAATCCGCTTGTCGTACGGAAAGACGAACTCACGGTAAGCTCGCGGCGAAATCATGTTCATGACGCAGTTGCTGACGTCAAGTTGATTGATGTAGAAACCGGATCGCCTTTGACGCTCCTGCACCCTTTCCGCCAAGACGATCATCACGTCGCAGATCAAGGAGAAAAATCGCTGTACCAAATCCGGCTGGTCAGCCATAGCCAAGAAGATCGCTTGCCCACAAATGTGGAACGCATTGTTGAGAACTCCCTGCCAATTCAGATACCCATGGATCTTGCCGGCGGCCGATTCGATGACGTCTATCTGCCGGAAGAGTTCTTCCACAAAAGGACCTGAGAGTAGAGAAGCGACGTCCAGTTTGGCCAGCTCTTCCAGAGAAAGTGCGGGCTTGGTGACAATCACCGGCCAGCGGTCGGGCGCATACCGCAAGGCACAGCCAAAGACCCGCGGAATAACGTAGGCACCGTAGCATCCCGATAGTGTCCAAAGATCATCTTGGCAGCTCAGATCCCAGTAGGTGACACTGGGGAAAGCCCGGCACAGTTCTTGCTTCATTCTGGCCAGAGTGTCGTAGCGGTAATACGGGTCGCTATGCCATCGTTCCGTAAAATCAACGCCGCAGTGCTGCTGAAACCAGGCCGGTTCAAAGCCCAAGGATAGGCGCATAGCCGATTCGCTGCCATCGGCCGGTTCTCTGCGGGCAGGTGCGCTGATGGGAATATGATTCCGCAACTGCAAAACGGCCATCTCTCAGTGCACGGGTGCGGCTGTAGAGCCGCGAATGATCAGCTCTGGTTGCAGGACAATCATCTCAGTTGGTTTCTGTGGCCCCTCCTGCAGCCGGCGGAACAGGAGTTCGGCGGCCTCTTTACCAATCTGGTACGTAGGTTGGCGCACCGCCGTCAGGGGTGGCGCCAACAGGGGAAGCCAGGGCATATCGTCAAAACCGACGACGGAGACGTCCTGTGGGATATGCACGGCACGCTCCTGCAGGGCTTGCAGAGCGCCCATGGTCATGAGGTTGTTGGCGATGAAGAGGGCAGTGGGGGGATCAGGTTGGGCTAGCAGCTCGCTGACCAGGCGGTGGCCGCTGGCCTCCTTGAAATCGCCAATGCGCAGCAGGTCGGTGGGCACAGGCACGCCGCGCTCGGCGAAGGCGGCCAGGTAGCCGTCACGACGCTCCCGGCCAGTGGTGACGGTTACGGGCCCGCCAATGAGCCCGATACGCCGATGACCCAGGTCCAGAAGGTGCAGCACAGCCTGCCGTGCCCCGGCTACGTTATCTACCACCACCGTATCTACGGCCAGATTGGACACCCGGCGGTCTACAGCCACCCAGGTCAGGTAAAATTCCCGCAGCGCCTGGCAACAGGTCTCGCTGGTGCAGGCCACGATTGCCCCGGCCACCCGTTCGGCGCGCAGCACCTCCACGTAGAGGTGCTCCTTGGCCGGGTCCTCATCGGCGTTACAAAGGAGGATGGAGTAGCCGTTCTGGTAGGCCACGTCCTCCACGCCGCGCACCAGGGAGGTGAAGAAGGGGTTCTGGATGTCCGAGATGATCAGGCCAATGGTGCGTGTACTTTGGGAACGCAGGTGGCGCGCTAGGCGGCTGGGGCTGTAGTGCAGTTCGGCGATGGCGGCGCGGACGCGTGCGCGCAGACGAGGGCTGACATTGGAGCTCTCGTTGATAACGCGCGAGACCGTGGCTGTGGAGACGCCAGCGCGCTCGGCTACCTCCTTTATCCGCGCCATCCTGCCTCCTCCGGGGGCAATCTGAAACCGATTACATTATAAACGATTTCTCGCCTCCTGTCAAGCACAGTTGGATGCGAATATGCTCGCCGCAAGTCTGGCGCTGGTGACCATATCTTGTATTCTATCTAAGCCGCACATACAACATATAGACAACATAAATTGCCACAACGCTTATACCGAAATTTCAACAGAAAAAGTGCACAACACTTGACAACAGCTACGAAGTGTGGTATAATATATACAAATAGCGGTTTAGCCTTCTTTGGGGCTGAGAACGACTAAGGCCAACTGCTTCCATTCCTCCTTACAACACCATCACTACAGATACCAGCCATTCCAGCCACCTAGAGTGGCAGTCACTTTTTGCTCAGTACCGGTTAGCCAAAAAAACTTGGATGAGGAGGAACCAGATGAACCGGTTAAGTCTCTTGGTCCGTGGGGGCCTGATCCTGGTGCTGTTGGGCCTGGCGCTCATTGCTCCGGCCAATGTCGCCACTGCCAGCCAGAACCAGGAGGGCGTCGCCGCACCCGCCGCCAGCACGAGCCTCGCCCCCTGCTGCCCCAAGGTGTACTACCGCTGGGTGTGCGCCTACCGGGGTCTGCACCTGCGCGCTGGCCCTGGGCTGGGGTACCACATCTGTGCCAGCATGCCCTACTGCAGCCGGGTCAGCGTGATTGGCGGGCCAGTGTCCGCCAACGGCTACAAGTGGTACAAGGTCATCTACGGGCGGTACATTGGCTGGGCGGCTGGCAGTTGGTTGTGCGGGTGGTGCTGCGACCCCTAGTGCTGTAATCAGGCAGCACTTACGTCCAGAAGCAATCATGGCCTGAACGTCCTCGCCAGAGAACGACGAAAGGCAGGGGAGAGTTTTGTCTTCCCTGCCTTTCGTTTTGTCTAACACCTTCACTCGCCTAGCACCTGCTGACTGCCCTTCATTAGCCGCTGCGCTTTAGCTTCCCCGTGCGCTTGGCGTAACGTTCGCCCCAATTAAAGATAGCCATGCCAATGGGCAGGCTCACCAGCCCGATAACGAGGAGAATCAGCAAGTAGCGCACGAGTTGGTCCAGGCCCAGCCCCTTCAACAGGCTGTCTCGCATGCCCTCCAGGACGTAGGTGGCCGGAGAGAGCCGGGTGATGGGCTGCAGCCAACTGGGCAGCACGTCCACCGGGTAGTAGACACCGGAGATCAGCAGCAGCACGGCCTGGATGATGTAGGTCATCTGCGAGCCTCGCTCTGTGAAGAGCAGGGGCAGTACGCTGGCCATGATCCCCAGGCCAACGAAGGATAGGCTGCCGGCCAGGAGCACCAGCAGGCCGCTCAGCAGGTCGGCGCGGCCCAGGTCCAGACGGAAGAACAGGGCGACGACGATCAGAATGACCACCGTGTGCGCCAGGCCATAGACGATGGCAAACAGACACGTGCCCAACATCTGGGTGAAGCGCCGCACCGGGGCCATGAAGGTGTACTCGATCGTGCCCTCCCAGCGTTCCCACGAGATCATGGAAGAAACAGTCTCAAAGACTACCGAGAGGTAGTGCCACACCAGCGTCCCCACAGCCAGGTAGAGGATCAGGTATTTGGTGTCCAGCTTGGCGCCGCTGATCTTCTCCATGCCCGCCCCGATGTAGGTAATCGCCAGGGCATTAACAATGGAGTACACGATCCACACCAGTTCCCAGCCCCAATAGCGCCGGACCAGGTTGAAGTTGCGTTCCACAAAAGCATAGGAGGCGCGCGCCTCGTGTCGCAGGGAAGCCATAATTATTCTCCTTCACCAAGTTTACATAATGCATTGCCGTCAATTTGGCTTGACTTTTGCTGGGCTGTTCTGTATAATGGATTTGCCTGGACAATGACCGTCTACGCCATTGTACTCGATTTGCCGGGAAATTTCAAGCACAGTCTGCAAGCTTTCGCGATATGCTTGTTTAGGCAGGTTGAGATGTCGTTGGTGGATAGAAAACTCGTTGCACCTGTCGTCAAGCTAGTTTTGACCCTTGAGCACCTCCTGGCACAGGTGACCGGAGATAACCTGCACCGCGAGGTTGACATCGGCCAGGCGCTGGAGAAGAATTTCCGCTTTTAGATGGCCAGATTGGCGAGTCGCTAAATCTGCAATCTGAAATCGTAAATCTAAAATCCTCTTAGGCCATTGACAAACGCCGCTATCTTGGCTATAATTACCCTGCACACGTCACCTGGACGTAATATCCTGGCTAAAGCCGTGGTCGTCGGACTGACAATGGCGTCCTCCGATTCACCGGCATCCCCCCGGGAGCGGTGAACGATACGGTGTGGGGAGCAATCCCCACGCCCGCCAGTGCGCAAAGGAGGCAGCCCAGTTTTGGGTTGCCTTTTTGGTTTGTCTCCACATCAAAGCAAAGGTGGCCATAATGACCCTAGACGTTTGTCTGTACGGTTCGCTGGCCCAATACGGCGGCGAGGCCGCCCAGAGCTTCTACGCCCAACTTAGCCCCACCGTCCCGCCAGGCACAACTATGCGCGACCTCCTGGCTAGCCTGGGCATCCCCTTGGAGGAAAAGGGCATCACTTTCATCAATGCCGTGCTCACGGACATGCCAGGCTTGCACGCCGACCTGGATTTGGTGCTGCAAGACGGCGATCACATCGGCCTCTTCTCACGAACGTACATGTGGCCTTACCAGTATCGCTTTGGCGTCCGCATGAGCCCTGAACTGGAGCAGGCGTTAAAACAGCACCCGGACGGCGGCCTGCATCATTCCTATGCCGAAGGCAAGTAAGCCGCTCAGTAAAAACCACAAGGAGGTGGTGCCGCAGCGAAGATGTAGAACTCCAAGTAGCGAAATTCCCACCATAACGAAGAAAGGAGGACAAAGCAATGAGCAAAATCCTGCGCGTTAACATGACTGACCTGACGGCCAAGTACGAAGACCCGCCGGAGAAATATGCCCTGTGGGGCGGGCGAGGCTTCACCTCGGCTGTCGTGTTCAACGAGGTGCTCCCCACCTGCCATCCCCTGGGGCCATTGAACAAGCTGGTCATCGCCCCGGGCTGGGTCAGCGGTACGGCGGCGCCCACCAGCGGCCGCATCTCCGTCGGCGGTAAATCGCCCCTCACCGGCACGATCAAGGAGTCCAATGCCGGTGGCCTCGCCTCGCAGAAGATCGCCCGCCTGGGCCTCAAGGGCATCATCGTGGAGGGGCTGCCCAAGGAGCCGGGCAAGTGGTGGACGCTGAAAATCACCAAGGACGGCGCCACCTTCCTCCCCGCTGACGACATCGCCGGCAAAGGCATGTACGAGGTGTGCCAAATCCTCGGCGAGAAGCACGGCAAGGTCGCCATCATCGGCATTGGCCCGGCGGGGGAGATGAAGCTGACCATGGCCGGCATCTGCGTCAACGATACGGAGAACACAGCGGGACGCTATGCCGGGCGCGGCGGCCTGGGGGCTGTCATGGGCTCTAAGGGGCTCAAGGCCATCGTCGTTGACGATACAGGCGGCCCGGGTGTAGCGATTGCCAACAAGGAGCTCTTCGATCAGGGCCGCAAGAAGATGGCCGATTCCTCCCGCCAGCATACCATCACCAAGAAGGACGGAACCCTGAACACCTACGGTACCGCCGTGCTGGTGAACATCATGAGCGAGGCCGGTGGCTTCCCCACTCGCAATTTCTCCAGCGGCCGCTTCGAGTTGGCGGCCCAGATCTCCGGTGAGGCTATCAACGCCGGGGTCAAGGAGCGCGGCGGCGTGGGCCGGGTGGGGCACCCCTGCCATCCTGGCTGCATCATCCAGTGCTCCAACATCTGGCCCAAGCCGGACGGCAGCTTCCACGTCTCCGTCCAGGAGTACGAATCGGTGTGGGCCCTGGGCGCCGACTGTGGCATCAGCAACCTGGATGATACCGCCGACCTGATATGGCTGTGCAACGACATCGGCCTGGACACTATCGAGGCTGGCAACACTATTGCTATCGCCATGGAGGGCGGGCTGCTCCAGTTCGGCGATGCCGCGGGGGCCAAGAAGCTCCTGGCCGAGGTGCGCACGGGCTCGCCGCTGGGCCGCATCATCGGCAATGGTGGCGTCTTCACCGCCCGCGCCCTGGGCGTGACCCGCGTGCCCGCGGTGAAGGGCCAGTGCATGCCCGCCTACGAGCCCCGGGCAGTCAAAGGCATCGGCATCGTCTATGCCACCAGCCCCATGGGTGCCGACCATACCTCTGGCTACACCATCTCCCCAGAGATTCTCTCTGTGGGTGGCAAGGTAGACCCCCTGGCTATCAATAAGGTGGACCTGGCGCGGTCCTTCCTGGCCACCACAGCCTTCCTGGACGCCAGCGGCTACTGCCTTTTCAACACCTTTCACATGTTGGACACCCCGTCAGGCATGGAGGGCATGGTGGAGTCGGCGGCTGGCGTGCTGGGCACCGATTGGAAGGTGGAGGACATCGCCAAGGTAGGCATGGAGATCCTGAAGATGGAGCGGCAGTTCAATGCGGACGCCGGCTTCACCGCTGCCCACGACCGGCTGCCAGACTTCATGACCTACGAGAAGCTGCCGCCGCACAATACCGTCTTTGACGTGACCAACGAGGAACTGGACAAGGTGTACGGCTAGCGGCGGCCCCACAGTAGGGGCGACCCTTGTGGTCGCCCTAAAGGGCCAGAAAACCACGGAGGCACAGAGAGCATACGTAGGGGCGACCCTTGTGGTCGCCCTGTAGGGTGATTCCTTGTGGTCGCCCTTTAGGGTGATTCCTTGTGGTCGCCCTAAAGGGCAAGAAAACCACGGAGGCACAGAGAGCATACGTAGGGGCGACCCTTGTGGTCGCCCTGGGCAGCCACAAGGTAGGCAGCCACGAGGGCTGCCCCTACGCCGTGTTCTCCGTGCCTCTGTGGTTAATTTTCTGTCGTAGGGCGGGCGCGTCGCCCGCCATCCCGCCTACTGGCCAAGGGAAGTAATCATGATCACCGTGCAAGTCCGCCTCTACGCCACCCTGCGCCGTTATCGGCCGGAGGTGAAGCTAGGTGAGTCGTTGCCCATGGAGCTGCCCGAAGGTACTACCGTGGGGCAGCTCATCGAGCGGCTGGGCATCCCGGCCGAGGTGGTTAAGAACATATTTGTCAACCACCGCCAGCAGGGCCCAGAGTACGTCCTGCAGGCCGGCGATGAGGTGGCCATCTTCCCACCCGTCGCCGGTGGCTAAGGAGAAAGTCATGAGCACGCGCCGCGACCTGGCCGCACGACTGCGCGCCGCAGCAATCTCCGCGCTAGGCCCCGATGGGCAGGAGCGCCGTATCATCTCCCTGGCCGCGGTGCAGCGCATCGCCCAGCAGACTGGCGCCTCGCGGCGTGAAGTGGAGATTGCCGCCTTGCGGGAGCACATCTTGCCCGCCCGCTACGAGCGCAACCTGGGCACGGTGGGCTGGGAAGGACAAATCAAGCTGCTGGAGTCCACGGTGGCCGTGGTGGGGGCCGGGGGGTTGGGGGGCTGGGTTATCGAGGGGCTGGCGCGCATGGGTGTAGGCCGGCTCATCGTCATTGACGGCGATTTGTTTACAGAGAACAACCTCAATCGCCAGGCCCTGTGCACCGAGGCCATGCTAGGCCGTCCCAAGGCCGAGGTCGCCGCAGAGCGGGTGGCCGCCGTCAACGCCGCTGTGGAGGTGACGGTGTACGTCCGCCTGGCCACCGCTGAGAACATGGCCCATCTACTGCAGGGCGCACAGGTGGTAGTGGACGCCCTGGACAGCTTGCCCATGCGTCTGGTGCTGCAAGACGCCTGCCGGGTGCTGGGGGTGCCCCTGGTGCACGGGGCCATCGCCGGATACATGGGGCAGGTGACGACGATCTTCCCTGGCGATGCCGGACTACGGGCACTGTACGGGGACAAAGTGCCAGAGCAAGGCATCGAGCGCCAACTGGGCAATCCAGCAGGGACGCCGCTGATGGTCGCCGCCTGGCAGGTGCAGGAGACGATCAAGCTGCTCCTGGGCAGTGGCGAACCGCTGCGTGGCCGCCTGCTGCTCCTGGACGCCGAGGCGGGGACGGTGGAGATAGTGCGGCTGGGGTGAGATAATTTCGAAATTCGAAATTCGAAATTTTTATTTGCGGTGGTTGCGAGAATGCCAGACCAGAAGCCCAATTACCCCCAGGATCGCCGCCCAGAAGACCAAGGGTTCCGCCATGTCTAGAGCCTGGGCGGCCAGACGCCAGCTTGCCCCCAGAACACGCCCCACGAGCACAAAGGCGAAGCACCAGGCAAAACAACCCAGGAACGTAGAAACGATAAAACGCAGCCAGGCCAGGTGGCTCAGGCCAGCGGGGATGGAGACATAGATGCGCGTGCCCGGCATCAGCCTGCCCAGCAAGGTGGCCAGAGCTCCCCGTTGCTGGAACCACCCCTGAAAGGTGACCAGCCGCTGCTCGCTCAAGGCCAGGTAGTGCCCGTAGTGCTGGATAAACTGTAGCCCACCCCGGGCCGAGAAGATATACAGCGCCAGTGCCCCTAGGGTAGAACCGCTGGCGGCCACCAGCCCGGTCACTAGTAGATTCAGTTCCCCCTGCGCGGCATCGCTTCCGGCCACAATCAGCAGGATGGGGCCGGGAAAGGGCAACGGAATGCCTGCGGCCTCCACAGCCATCAGCAGGAAGACGCCGGGATAGCCCAGGGACGATAAGGCCGCCAGCAGATCGCTGGATAACTGCCGCACAACGTCTGGCAAATCATCACCCCACTGTTCGTAAGGGCGAGGCATTGGGTGAATGCCTATGAAGCGCCATCATGCCTTACTTCCCGAAATGATGGCGCTTCATTGCCCCTGCTACCCTGCCTCGTCCTCGGCGGGCTCGTCGAAGGCGCCACCAGCCCGGCGATAGCGTCGGCGAGGCGGCGGTTCGGCCGAACGGGCCCGCTGGCGGCGCGCCGCCTCGATCTCCCGCAGCCGCTCGTCGCTCAGCCCAAAGTAGTGGCCGAGCTCGTGCATGACCGTGTCTCGCACCGTCTGCACGATCTCCTCGCGACTGCGGCAGCAGGCTTCGATAGGCCCCTGGTAGATGGTGATGCGGTCCGGCAGGACGTTGCCGTACCAGACGCCGCGCGCCGTGCGCGGCACGCCGGTGTACAGGCCAAAAAGCGTGCCCGACGGGTCAATGCCCGCCCGCGCCAGGTCGTGCCGGGAGGGCCAGCCTTCAACGACAATCTCCACGTTCTCCAGCCTCTCCCGGAACTCCGGCGGCAGCTCTTCGAGAGCAGCCAGCACCAGCTCCTCAAAGACTTCGCGGCGCATAGTTCAATCGTCAGACTTCCGAAGTATCCAAAAACTCCAGAAGTTTTGTCAGTACCAGATTTTTACCGCAGAGCACGCCGAGAATGCAGAGATTTCTAAATATTCCTCTGCGCTCTCAGCGATCTCCGCGGTGAGCCATTACCGACTGCGTAAGTCTGGTCAGCTTGCTAAACCAGCTCAACACTCATGGCCACAGCCCCGCCACCACCCAGGCACAGCGTGGCCAGGCCGATCTTGCCACCATGCTGCTGCAGGGCGTAGAGCAGCGTGGTGAGGACGCGCGCCCCGCTAGCCCCGATGGGATGCCCCAAAGCTACCGCCCCGCCGTGCACGTTAACCCGGCTCCAATCCCAGCCCAGCTCGCCCAGCTCTTTGCCATCGGCCAGGACCTGGGCGGAGAAGGCTTCGTTGATTTCAATCAGGTCAAAATCGCCCAACTTATAGCCCGTACGCTCCAGCAGTTGGCGCACGCCGAGTACAGGGGTGTAGAATACCCACTTGGGTTCTGTGGCCGCACTGGAGTAGCCGGTGATGCGCGCCAGAGGCTTGATTCCCAGGCGATCAGCGGCGCGCTCTGCCATGACTACCACGGCCGCCGCGCCATCGGTGATGCCGGGAGAGTTGCCAGCGGTCACCGTGCCGCCCTCTTTGAAGGCCGGCCTCAGCTTGGCCAGTGCCTCCAGGCTCGTGTCCGCCCGTGGGCATTCGTCCGTGTCGAACAGCAGAGGCGGGCCCTTGCGCTGCGCCACCTCCACGGGGACGATTTCCGCCTTGAACCAGCCTTCGGCGATGGCTTTGAGGGCCTTCTGGTGGCTGTTGTAGGCGAACTCGTCCTGCATCTGGCGGGTGATGCCAAAACGCTCGGCGATAGCTTCTGCCGCCAGCCCCATGTGCTTGTTCTCAAAGGCGCACCACAGCCCGTCGTGCACGGTAGCGTCAATGAGCTCGCCGTTGCCCAGGCGATAGCCCGTACGCGCCTGCTTGAGCAAATACGGCCCCAGGTCCATACTCTCCATGCCCCCGGCGACGATGATTTCGGCGTCGCCAGCCTGGATGGCCTGCGCGGCCAGCATGACCGCCTTGAGGCCGGAGCCACACACCTTGTTGATCGTGGTGGCAGGCACCTCTGGGGGGATGCCAGCGTAGATGGCCGCCTGCCTGGCCGGCGACTGCCCGATGCCGGCGGAGACCACGTTGCCCATGAGCACCTCTTCTACGTGCTCAGGCTGCAAACCGGCGCGCTGGATGGCTGCTTTGATGGTCACTGCCCCCAGTTGCGGGGCAGGGATAGTGGAGATCGTCCCTTGAAATCGGCCAATGGCCGTGCGGGCCGCGCTGGCAATGACGATCCCCTGCTTCTTGCTCCCCATTAACCTTCCTCCTTGAAGATTTGACTACAATGTACTCCCCACGGCATACCCCGCCTTCACGGCCTCGAAAACTCGGCCGGCGGCAAAAGCGTCGCCGATTTTGTGCACCTCCGGCGCGGCCTGGGCGCGCACGCAGGCCTCGTACAGGCTATCGTCGGGGGCGACGCCGGTGGCCAGCACGACCAGATCGGCGGGCAGCGTCATTTCCTGCTCCTGCACTTTGATCGGCCGGGCCAGGGGATTCTTGACGTTCTCCGGCAGCAGCGGCGCCCAGGTGACGTAAGGATCGGGCACGGTGCGGGAGACGTTGCGCGCTACGGTCACCGCCCCTTCCTGGATGCGCGCCAGCCGGGTGCAGTTCAGCAGGGGCACGCCCTTTTGCTCCAGGTAGTGGATCAGGTAGCCGCGGTTGGCCGTGCAAGTGCCTTTCATGAACGCTGGCAGCATCTCAATGACTGTGACCTGCTTGCCCTTCTCGTAGGCCAGGAAGTAAGCCGTCTCGCAGCCGACCGTGCCGCCGCCCACGACGAGCACCCTCTGGGCGTTGTCAGCCATTGCCGGGTTACGCAGCAAATCCACGGCCTGCACTACGTGGGGCAGGTCGATGCCCGGCACCGGTGGTACGAGCGGCCGCGCCCCGGTACAGGCGACAATGGCGTCGAAGCCTACTTGCTTCAGACCCTCTGCCGTGGCCTCAGTCTGCAGCCTGACGATTAGCCCGTGTTCCTGGACGTGCCGCGCCAGCAGATCGTTCAGGTAGGCCAGGTAGTTAGCGACGTCGAACTTGATGCGCGGGACAGAGCCGGGGACGAGCATGCCGCCTACGCGGTCGTACTTCTCGAACAGGGTCACGGCGTGGCCACGGCGGGCGGCAGTACAGGCGCAGATGATGCCGGCCGGACCAGCGCCGACCACGGCCACTTTCTTACGCCGGGCGGCGGGGGGCGGATCGGGGGGTATCACATCCTCCAGGCCGGTGCGTGGATTGACGGCACACTGGATGTGCCCACCCTCGAACAACTGGTTGAGGCAGCCTTCCTGATCGCCAATGCAGGGGATGATCTCCTTGACGCGTCCGGCGTAGACCTTGTTCGGCCAGTGGGGATCGGCCAGGAGCGGGCGGGCGAGCATGACCATGTCGCACAGGCCGTCACGCAGCGCCTGCTCGGCCAGATCGGGATAGCCCAGCTTGCCCACGGCCACCACGGGCACGGGCAGGCCAGCATTCGACCGGATGCCCTGGGCCGCAAAATACTCCTTGACGAGCCGGGCCACAGCCAGGTAGCAGCCGGGCGGCATGGGATCGGGCGGGTGAGGCAGCCACCAGTTGTCGTAACACCCCAGGTCTACGTCGAAGATGTCCACGCCAGCCTGCACCAGGTTGGCCATGTAGTCCAGGGTCATGGTCACCGTGCGCTCGTTTCTGAACTTGCGCAGGCTGCCCACGGTGTGCATACGCTGGCCGTAGGTGGCGTTCAGGGCCAGCGAGAGGTCTATACGGTACATGATGGGGTAGCGGTTGCCGGTGCGCTTTCTGACCTCTTTGACCAGATCCAGGCCAAAAGCCTGCCAGGCAGCGAAGCGTCCTAGCGGGCGGCGATTGAAAGCGGGGTTGGTCATCTGCTCCAGCAGATAACCCTCGTGGCCGTGCAGGTAGACGCCGTCAATGAGCAGCGCCTGGGCATCGGCGGCGGCCTGGCCGGTGCGGGCGATGATTTGGCGGCACTCGCCGTCGGTCAGGGGACGGCAGGGGACGGCCGGCATGTAAAAGCTGGGGTTCCAGGAGGAAGATATGGGCAGGCGGTACTTCTTGAGCAGGCACTCCGGCGAGCCGACTCGCCCCAGCCCGGGGGTCAACTGGATGAAGAAGTGGGCGCCGTGGGCGTGGATGTTCTCCGCCAGCTCGCGCCAGCCAGCAAAAACCGTGCGTGAACGATCAATACGCGGGAACAGGCTGCGGTCGCCCGGCTCGGTCACTGAAGGGTCAATGCCCTGACTGACCGGCACCAGGCCGGAGGTGATCAGGCCTACGCCGCCACGGGCGCGCTCCACGAAGTACTGGATCATGCGGTTGGACGGACGCCCCATCTCGTCGGCCATGGCCACGTTGCCCATAGGCCCCATGACCAGGCGATTCTTGAGCCGGAGGCTGTTGACCTGGAGGGGCGAGAAGAGCATGGTGTAGGGATAGAGCTTCTGCGTCATCCGGCCTTGCGCGTAGGCCTGTTCATCCTGGAACCAATCGCCGAAGCTTTGCAGCAGCCCGTCCAGCAGTTGTTCGTAGTTGTCTTTTATGGTGGTATCCTCCGCAAAATGAAGCCCCGGGGTTAACCCCTGGGCTGAAAGCTAAAGGCGGCTGGAAGCCGCCTAGTCCGACAACGAAGCAAACCCACGGCCTGATGCAGGAAGTATGGGCGAGGCATTATCCAGAATATCCGGCATGTCCCCAATGCCTGCGCAACGAGGATACAGGGGAGTTGAAACAACCTAGAAGGAATGCCTCGCCCCTACAAACTTGCCCCTTGTCTCCCCGTCTCCTTGTCTCCCTTTCTCCTCGTCCCTCACCCCTCGCTCAATACCCCTTGCCTTGCAGCATCACCAGTGGTGTGCGCAGCATGATCTTAATGTCCAGCCAGAGCGACCAGTTCTCCACGTACCAGAGGTCGTAGCGGGTGCGCTCTTCAATAGAAGTATCACCCCGCAGCCCGTTGATCTGCGCCCAGCCAGTGATGCCCGCTTTTTCACGATGGCGCCCCATGTAGCGCGGTACAATCTGCCGGAACTGCTCTACGTACACGGGGCGTTCCGGCCGAGGCCCCACCACGCTCATCTGTCCGAAAAGGATGTTGATAAACTGTGGCAGCTCGTCTATGGAATAACGGCGCAGTAGCTTGCCCAAGGCGGTGCGGCGAGGGTCGTCTTTGGTCGTCCAGCCAGGCCCATTGGCCTCGGCATCAACCCGCATGGAACGAAACTTGATGCAGGGAAAGGGCTGTCCATCCAACCCCACCCGTTCCTGGCTATAGAAGACAGGGCCGGGCGAATCTAGCTTGATCAACAGGGCCACCAAAAGTAGAAAGGGCGAGAGGAGCACCAGCAGCGTAGCGCTGAAGACCAGGTCTATGGCCCGCTTGACCCCCAATCGCCAGCCGCGCAGTGCCACATCGCGCATGCTCACCAGGGGCAGACCATCCAGGTCGCCGATAGTGACCTCGGAGGCCATGATCTGGAAGATGTCCGGGAAGACCTTAATACTGACGTGCTCCAGTTCGCAGCGGGAGATGATGTCCAGGATTTCCTGGTGCGAGGCGTGCGGCAGGGCGATGATCACCTCGCCGATTCGGTGCTCGCGGATGTTCGCCGCCAGCGTGTCAATGGACCCCAGCACCGGAACGCCGTCTACTTCGTGCAAGTGGGGGTCGTTGTCAATGAACCCCACGGCTTTATAGCCCAGCTTCGGCGTGCGGCGCACGGCCTGCAGAATCATCTGCCCCACTCGTCCGGCACCGACGATGAGCATCCGCTCTTCGCCCACGCCGCGGGCGTACAGCATCGCCTGCAGGCTGCCCACCAGCCAGCGTCCCAGGCCCACCAGGGCGATGGTCAGAAGCCAGGCGTAAGCCAGCATCAGCCGTGGGTAATCTAGCTCCTTCAGCACCAGCGAGGTGAGGGCAATGGTGATCAGGGTGCCCACGGATACGGCGACGAACACAGTGTACAGCTCGTCAATGCGTGAGGCTGCTCGCCGGATCAGGTAGAGCTTGTAGATGCCAAAAACCACCACCAGCACTATTACCTGGATCAACAGCATCCCCAGGTAATCGCTGAGAGGTGGGATTTTCACCGGCGGCGGGTATTCCGTGCGCAGCCGGAGATGGTAGGCCAGCACGAAGGCCAGGGTGATCATGGCCGCGTCCACCACGACCAGGGCGGCCATGAAGAAACGAACCGTCTTGCTCCGCATATCCTTGGAGGAAGTAGACAAGTAGGCAAGTAGACAAGTAGCAGGTAGACAAGTAGCAAGTAGGCAAGGCCATGGCCATCTGGCACTTGCTACTCATTCCTTGTCTACTTGTCTACTTTTTACTTGTCTACTCGTTTCCTTGTCTACTCCACTAGGCGCTGCCCACCCGGCGCTGATCGGCGGGACGTAGCCGATTGCGCAACTGGGCAACGCCACCAAAGAGGAAGATGCCAGCCGTAATCAGCCAGTTGCCCAGAAAGAAGGTGTTCTGGGCGTAATGCTTGCGGTGAAACAGCAGCATAGCCCGATAGAACTCGTAGGTGGCTTTGTCCGCCAACTGTTTGCTGGCTTGCCCCTTGTAATGCAAAACCTGCACCGTCGGATAATAGTGCACCTGCCAGCCGCACTGCTTGAGGCGATAGCAGAGGTCCAGGTCCTCGCCGTACATGAAGAACGCCTCGTCAAAAAGGCCCGCCTGCTCCAGGGCTTCCCGCCGGATGAGCATACAGGCCCCCACGCCGGAGTCCATCTCCGTCGGCTGGTCAGGATCAAGATAAGTCAGGTTGTAGCGGCCAAAGCGGGGGCTGCGGGGGAAGAGCCTGCTCAGCCCCACCAGCCGATAGAATGAGACGGCCGGCGAGGGGAAACTGCGGCGACAGGCCAGATCCAGGCTACCGTCGGCGCGCACCAGCTTGGGACCCACCACGCCAGCTTCAGGATGCTCGTCCAGGAAGCGCACCAGGCGGGCCAGGCCGTCGGGCGGCAGGACTGTGTCGGGGTTCAGCAGCAGGACGTAGCGCGGGGCCTCGGCGGAGGCTAACACGTGCCGTAGTCCCAGGTTATTCGCCGGCCCATAGCCGATGTTGGTCGGGGCCTCCAGGACAGTGACCTGGGGGAACTCGGCGCGCACCATCGCTGCACTGCCATCCGTAGAGGCATTGTCCACGACGATGATTTCCATGTTCCACGTTCCATGTTTCACGTTCCAAGTTTCATGTTCCACGCTCAACAACCTGGAACTTGAAACCTGGAACTTGGAACTTAAGATCAGCGCTTTCAGGCAATCGCGCAGCAAGTCGCGGGTGTTAAAGCTGACGATGACGACGGCCAGGTCAGGCATACGCTTCTGCTTTCCCCTTCATTGCAGCGTTCCGGGCAACCTTGCAGGCAACCTTGCGAAAGTTCCGGAACCTTCGCAAGGTTCAAGGTTAGCTCCACCTTTCACCTCGGCACAAGCGGCGTCTCCGCAGGGCGAGATCTTGCGCTCTTGTCTTTGCTCAGGAGGTCAATCCCGTGCCGAACCTGCGCCATGATCTTGCCCAGCTCGCCTTCCAGCGTCGTCAGGGTGTCCAGGGCATATTCGTCTGCTCCGGCCTGCGTCTCTCGTGCCTTGGCCCGCGCCTCTTCAATGATAGCCTGCGACTTATCTTCGGCAGCCTTGAGCAACTCCCTTTCCTGCATGATGAAATTCGCCTGCTCGTGCCCCTGATCCACGATGCGCTCTGCCTCCAGCCTGGCCTGAGCGAGGATTTGCTCCTTGTCTTGCAGCACCCGTTTGGCCTGCGCGATCTCCTGCGGGATAGCCACGCGCATCTGGTCAATAAGATCCAGACAACGGCGCTCGTCAATGACGGCTTTGCTGGTAAAGGGAATGCGCCAGCCGGCGTTCAATAAGGCCTCTAGACGATCCACAAGGTGCAGGATGTCGATTTGCGGTCCCTCCCTTCGTAGTGGAGCGGGGAATCAGTAATCAGGGAATCAGGAAATCAGGAGTTCCCTGATCGCTGATTCCCTGATCACTGAGTTCCTAATCCTTAATCGTGCATGAGATGGGCTGGCGGCCCACCCGTCTCCTCTCGCCCATGGAACCTGTCCGCCAGGGCACGCGCCACGTGGACGGGCACAAACTGCTCGACGCAGCCCCCCAGTGCCGCTACCTCCTTGACGATGGTGGAGCTCACAAAGGCGTACTCCAGGCTGGTCATCAGACAGACCATGTCTATCTCCGGGGCCAGCTTGTGGTTGGTGAGGGACATCTGATACTCCAACTCAAAGTCGGAGATTACCCGCAGGCCCCGAACGATGACTTTGGCTCCCACCTGGCGTGCAAAGTCTACCGTCAGCCCACGGTAGCTGGCCACCTGGACGTTGGGCAGCGATTTTAGGGCCTGGCGCATCATTTCCACCCGTTCGGCGGTGGAGAAGAGGAGGCGCTTGGATGGGGTATCGTAGATGGCCACCACCAGATGGCCGAAGAGGCTGGCCGCGCGGGCGGCGATGTCCACGTGGCCATTGTGTACCGGGTCGAAGCTGCCGGGATAAAGAGCGGTAATTATTTTACCCCTCCTTCAACGGGCGATTCACGAATCGCCTCTGCGTTGTTAACCGTTTCCTGTAGGGGCGAGGCATTCCTTGGAGGCTGTTTCAACTCCACCGTATCCTCGTTGTGCAGGCATGAGAGACTAATGCCGGATATTCTGGGGAATGCCTCGCCCCTACTACTGGCCAGGCGATAGATGGAAACGACGGTGTCTCCGTGGCGGCGCTCCTTGAGCCGCACCAGTTGGCCATAGCTGGCGGCGAGTGGGGTGCGTTTGGAGTGTTCCGCCACTACCAGGGCTCCTGGCTGCAGCAGCGCGCTGCTTGCCAGACGCTCCAGTAGGCCAGGTAGTCCCGGGTCGGCATAGGGTGGGTCCAGGAGTATTAAATCATATTTGCCGGGAAAAGTCCAGAGCGCCTGCTCCACCGGGCGGCAGTGCACCTTAGCTCGCTCGGCTAGCTTGGTGTGGGCCAGGTTCTCGGCGATCAGGCGGCAGCAGCCAGCGCTGGCCTCCACCAAGTCTGCCCAGGCCGCCCCGCGCGATAGCGCCTCGATGCCCAGAGCGCCGGTGCCGGCGTACAGATCGAGCACCCGCGCCCCCTCCAGGTCCAGGAGCGACTCCACCATGGCAAAAATAGCCCCACGAATCTTGTCGGCCGTGGGACGTGTCGCCAGGCCGTGGGGGGCTTTGAGATGATGGCCTTTGGCCTCTCCGGCAATGACTCTCATTGCTGGTAGGGCGGGCGCGGCGCCCGCCAGCGACTTTCTAGTCCACCACAGAGACACGGAGGACACAGAGATTTTTATATATACCCCCTCTGTGCTCTCTGTGCCTTTGTGGTTAGATACCATTTGAGACTTCAGCTCAGATCGCCTTCGCCCTTGACCTGCCAGAAGGCGGCTACCTTCTGCGCCAGCAGGCGGTGTTCCGGCCGCTCCAGCTTGCGATCCTGGGCGAAGAGGGTCAGGGCTTCCGTCCGGGCCTGCTCCAGGATGCTCACGTCGGACAGCTTGGCGATCTTCAGGTCGGGCAGGCCGCTCTGCCGCGTGCCAAAGAACTCGCCCGGCCCACGCATCTTCAGGTCTTCCTCGGCCAGGGCAAAGCCGTCCTGGGTGCGCGTGATGGCCTGCAGGCGCTCCTGCCCCTCAATAGACGGCGAGTCGGCCAGGAGCAGGCAGTAGGACTGATGCTCGCCGCGCCCCACCCGGCCGCGGAACTGGTGCAACTGCGCCAGTCCGAAGCGGTCGGCCCCTTCGATCAGCATAACCGTGGCGTTAGGCACGTCAATGCCCACCTCCACCACGGGCGTGGATACCAGGATATCCAACTGCCCCTGGCGGAAGGCGTTCATGACCATGTCCTTCTCGTGGGGGCGCAGGCGACCGTGCAGCAGGCCCAGGCGCAGGTCAGGGAAGATCTCGCTTTGCAGGCGCTCGTACTCGGCCACGGCGGCCTTAGTCTCCAGGAATTCCGATTCCTCGATGAGGGGACAGATGATGAAGGCCTGACGGCCGGCGGTCACTTCCTTGCGAATAAAGGTGTAAGCTCGCTCCTGCATGCGCGGGGTGAGCCAGTAGGTCTTGATCTCCCGGCGGCCCGGCGGCAGCTCGTCAATGACCGAGATGTCCAGGTCGCCGTAGATGGTCAGGGCTAAGGTGCGGGGGATAGGGGTAGCCGTCATCACCAGCACGTGGGGGCTGGTGCCATTGCCGCTGGCCAGTCCCTTTTGGCGCAGCGTCGCCCGCTGCATCACGCCAAAGCGGTGCTGCTCGTCTATGACGATGAAGCCCAGACGCCGGAAGTCCACCTGCTCCTGAATCAAGGCATGCGTACCCACCACGACGTCCACGGTACCGGCGGCGATCTCGTCGTGCAGGCTGGTTTTATCGCTGTTGCGCAGGCTGCCAATGAGAAGACGCACCTTGGGGGTCACGGCCAGATCGCCCTGGCCCTGGCTCCTGCTCTCGGCCTCGGCGAACAAATTGGTGATGGTTTTGTAGTGCTGCTCGGCCAGAATTTCTGTGGGAGCCATGACCGCGGCCTGGAAGCCGTTGTTTACCGCCACCAGGATAGCGGCTGCCGCCACCACGGTCTTACCGGAGCCCACCTCGCCCTGCAGTAGCCGGGCCATGGGCTTGGACTTCTGCATGTCGGCCAGGATTTCGCGCAGGGCTCGCTCCTGAGCGCCGGTGAGGGTGAAGGGCAAGGAGTCCACAAAGGAACGTACCAACCCGTTATTGGCCTGCATGGCGTTTGCAGGCTGCCCATCCTGCCACTCCTGCTTGCGTTGCAGCACGCCAAGCTGGATGAGGAAGAACTCGTCGAAGGCCAGGCGCCGCCGCGCCCGTTCCAGGGAGTCTTCACTGTCCGGGAAGTGGATCTGGCTAAGGGCCATGGGCAGGTCCAGCAGATTGGCCCGCTGGCGTAGCATGGACGGTAGGTGATCTACTACTTCCGGCGTCCAGCGATCTACCGTGCGCTTGACCAGACGGCGCATCCAGCGCGGCCCTATTCCCTCGGTGAGCGGGTAGACGGGCACCAGACGCCCGGTGTGGATGAGGTCTTCCGATTCCAGGAGTTCGTACTCCGGCGATTGGAAGACGGCTTTCCCCAGGAATTGATCCGTACGGCCACTGATGACGACTTGCGCCCCACGAGGCAGGCTCTGGGCCAGGTAGGGCTGGTTGAACCAGACGGCCTCCACTTGGCCCGTCTCGTCCACGATGATGGCCGAGGTGCGCATGGTCCCCCGGCGGGTGGGGATGTTCTGCACCTCCTGGATGGTGCCCACGATGGTCTGCGGCTCGCCGCCGATGCGTACCTGGCTGATCTTCTGCATCTTGCTGTAGTCGTTGTAGCGGCGCGGGAAGAGATACAGCAGATCGCGAATCGTGCGCACGCCCAGGCGATGCAAGCGGCCAGCGTAGACGCCACTCACCCCCGGCAGGACGTTGACCGGCGAATCGAGGCTGAGCACGGCGGGCCGGAAGGGTGTGGCCCGATAGCCTCCAGGCGGTGGCGGTAGCGGGCCGGCCTCGGCGGTAGGCTGAGCAACGCCGGGAGCGACAGCACTCCCTTCGGGGAAGGGCGGCGCTGCCTCGGACGGTACTTCCCCGCCGACAGCAAAAGCCTGGCGCGGGCTGCGCCGCTCACGCTGAGGCGGGGCCCACAGGCCCTTGTCGCGCATTTCCGTCAGTTGACGTTGCGCCTCAGTCACGGCTTTCTCTCGCCCGGCCAGGTCTTGCTCAAAGTACCCCTGGAATAGATTGGCTATGGAATCAATTTGCGCAGCTTGCTCTGCCCCTGCTTCTAACTTGGCCTCGGTGGCCCAACGCTGGGCATACTGCTCTAATCCACCGATAACTGATCTTGCCTGGTAACCCTTCTTCTGCTCCAGATCCAAGATCTTCGCCAATTTGTAGAACGCTGATTCTGGAATCCTCAAAGTAACCTCCACATGATTCTCTTTGGCGGCTGGCCCACTTAAAACTGTGTTTTACTGCGTCTGGTAGGCGTGGTGCGTGTTGCGTGTTCCGTTAGGCACCAACGCAACACGCACCACGCAACACGTTTCACGCTTCACTTTTCACGCCTAGCCGCCTGCAAGCCGCCAATACCCACGGCCCCTGGTCCAGCGTGGGTGCCTAACACTACACCGATCTCACCGATGACGATACGCTCCCGGGGATGCCAGGCCGCCAGCATATCGGCTACCTGCTGCGCCACCTCCGGGGCGCGGGCGTGCATGACCGCCACCTCTTCGTAGGGAGCCAGGCTGGCGCCGAGCTCCACCAGCCGCTCGATGGCCCGGCTGCGGGTGCGTACTGTCCCCAGCGGCAGCAACTCCCCGCCACGTACCTCCAGGAGTGGCTTGATGCTGAGCAGCATGCCGAGCAGGAACTGTGCCTTGCCGATGCGCCCGCTGCGCTGGACGAACTGTAGCGTGTCCAGAAAAGCCACCAGGCGGGCCCGGGGGACCAGCGCCTGTACCTGCGCCACGATTTCGTCCAGGGAGTGACCAGCGGCGGCCAGGCGGGCGGCGACGACGCATAACCAACCGATGCTCATGGACACCTGCTGGGAATCTATGGCCACCACCCGCACGGCCGGTGCCGCCGCCTCCGCCCCCAGGCGAGCGGCGTTGTAAATGGCGCTGAGGTTGGCTGCGGCGTGGATGGTCACGATGCCTTCCAGCGGAGCGCCAGCGGCCTCTGCCTCTGCGGCCAGACGGCGGTAGGTATGCTCAAAGATGCCCACTGCCGGGGCGGACGTGGTGGGCAAGATCGGCCCGCTGACCAGCCGGGCGTAGAACTCCTCACGGCTCAGGTTGATGCCGTCCAGAAACACCTCCTGGCCGAACTGCACGTTGCAGGGTATCACCGTGATGCCCAGACTCGTGGCCAGGTCCACAGGCATATCGGAGACGCTGTCCGTCACCACCCGCACCCGCGGTGGCTGCTGTGTGGGCAAGGCATGCTTCACGTCTTTACCTTCGTAGGGCGAGGCATTCTCTATTGTCTGGGGCAGGTTAGTCCATGAGCGAATGCCTCGCCCTACAGCTCTTCTCCCTCGTAGACAACGACGGCCATGGCACCGGGCCCCACATGCACCCCCAGCACCGGACCGTACGGCAGCAACTGGATGCGCTGGCGAGGGAAGACGGGGTCAATGCGCTTGGCCAGGGTGTTGGCCTCGTTGGGGGTGGTGCTGTACAAGATGGCCAGTTCCTCAATCTTGGGGAAGTCGGCCACAAACTCGTACAGGCGCTCCAGGGCTTTGGCCCGCGTGCGCAGACGCTCCACCGGTTGGATCTCACCGTCTTCCAGGCGCAACAGAGGCTTGACGTTGAGCATGTTATTCACTAACGCCTGCGCCTTGCCCATACGACCGCCCTTCTGCAGATAATCCAGCGTGTCCACAAAGAACAGGATGTGCGTTTGGGGGATCATGCCCCGCACCTGCTCGGCAATATCGTCCAGAGACTCACCGGCTGCAGCCGCCTTGGCCGCGTTCAGGGCCATGAAGCCCAGGGCCATAGAGGTCAGCGTGGAGTCCACAATGACGATGCGGCAGCGGTTAGTGAGGGCCTCCCTGGCGGCCACAGCCGCAGCGTAGGTGGCACTGAGCTTGGACGAGATGTGCACAGAGAGAATAGCGTCGGTCGTCTGACTTAGCTTGGCGTACACATCCTGGAAGGCCTTGACGGATGGTGGTGACGTTGTGGGCAGTACGGGACTAGTGGTAAGCCGGGCGAAAAATTGCTCCTCGTTTATGTTCACCCGGTCCAGATAGGTCTCGCTGCCGAAATGAATCAGCAAAGGCACCACCGTGATGTCCCATTCCTTGATCAGGGCGGGTGGCAGGTCTGATGTACTATCGGTGACAACTCTAACCCGTGCCATACCCAACCTCCCTGCTATTCCACCGAGATGATGAAGCTGTAGTGCGGCTGTCCGCCGTCTACCAGTTCCACCTCCTGCCGGGGATAGCGCTGTTGAATCTCTTGCCGCAGAGCCTCTGCCTGGGAGGGTGCCACGCCCTGCCCATAGTACAGGGTGATAATCTCACGCTCCTGGGCAGACATCTGCTCCAAAAGGCTATACACTACTGCCTCGGTGCTTACTCCTGTGGCCGTCAGCACCCCGTTCAGCAAGCCAATGACCGCGCCCGCCTGAACCTGTAAGCCATTGACATGCGTGGTGCGCACGGCCGTGGTGACCTCGCCCGTCTGCACGTGGACCATGGCCCGCTCCATGGCCTGGCAATTGGTCTCCAGATCGGCCTCGTAATTGAAGGCCAGGAGAGCGGCCACGCCCTGGGGAATCGTGTGGGTGGGGACGATAGCCACCTGCTTCTTGGTCAGTTCGCGGGCTTGCTGAGCGGCCAGGACGATGTTCTTGTTGTTGGGCAGGACGATAACCTGATCGGCCGTCACGTCTTCAATAGCCTGCAGAATATCCTCGGTCGCCGGGTTCATCGTCTGGCCGCCGGGGATGATGCGACTGGCGCCCAGGCTCTGTAGCACGCGGCTCAGGCCTTCCCCGCTGGCCACAGCCACAATGGCGATGTTGCCGGTGGGCATGGGCACGGGCACAGGCTGCGGCACCACGGGGGCCGGAGCAGCGTGGTAGAGCTGCTGGTATTGGGCCTGCATGTCCTCCACCGTGACCTTGCTCAGGTGCCCCAGGCTGGCTCCGTAGTCCAGCACCGGCCCCGGCTCGGGGACGTGGACGTGCACCTTGACCGCCGTGTCATCGCCGACCACCAGGGTGGACTCGCCCATAGCGGCGATCTGCGCCCTGATTGCCTCCACGTCCAGGCTCTGTCCCTGAATGACGAACTGTACGTCGTAGCCGTAGCCCCCGGCGGGGGCGCCGATGTCGGCGGCGACCGCCAGCTCTGGGGCCGCTTCCAGGGTCTCGCCGTGGAGGAAGCGCAGGGCCCCTTCGAAAAGTACAAACAACCCCTGGCCGCCGGCGTCTACCACCCCCGCCTCACGCAACACGGCCAGCAGCATAGGCGTGCGGGCCACGGCCTCGCGAGCGGCACAGACCACCTGCTCCAGAACGTAGCCCAGGTCATCGTGCTCTTTGGCCGCGGTGGTCGCCGCGGCGGCGGCTTCCCGCACCACGGTGAGGATAGTGCCCTCGACAGGTTTGATCACGCCCTTGTAAGCCGTCGCCGAACCTTCTTCCAGGGCCAGGGCAAAATCGGCGGCGGTCATGGTCTCTTTGGCGTCCAGGCTGCGGGCCATGCCTCTGAGAATCTGCGAAAATATGACGCCAGAGTTGCCGCGCGCCCCCATCAGTGCCCCATGGGCCAGGGCCTTGACTACCCCAGAGGCAGAGTTATCGGCTAATCCGTTCAGCTCCTTGCCCGCGGCCTGCGCGGTGAGAAACATGTTCGTGCCTGTGTCCCCATCGGGCACGGGATAGACGTTCAAGGAGTTGATGAGCGCTACGTGTTTTTCCAGCCAGACCGTGCAGGCCTGGAAGACCTGGCGTAGCGTTCGCCCATCGCAGACCCGGATGCTTTGGGCCGATGGCAACTTGTCGGTCAAACTATCCCCCCAGGCGATTTGAGATTTGAGATTGCAGATTTGGTAGTATCAAGAAGATTTCGCAAAACCAGAGGAAGCCCTGCCATCAATCCAATCTGCAATTTGCAATCTGCAATCTAAAATCATCTTTAGTCTACGATTGGTGTGAACTTTAGCTCCGGAGTGCGGTCGCTAGACCGCTGTTAGCGCACGCTAAGGCGTGCACTCCATCTTAAGTTCACACTAATGTTTAGTCTACGTTGCTTACCCGCAGCCCCTGGACGTGGACGTTAACCTGCACCACAGGCAGCCCCAGGGCCTTTTCCACGGCAAACTTGACCGTCTCCATGATGTTGCGCGCTACCTCGCTAATGCGGGTGCCGTACTCAATGATCACGTAAAGGTCAATGGTGATCTGCTCATGATCCACGAAGCGTACTTCGATCCCCCGGTGGGGGGAGTCCCGCTGCAGGAGCACCCCCAAGCCGTCGCGTAGCGATTTGGTGGACATCCCCACCACGCCGTAGCAGCTTAGCACTACGCGGCCGGCGATGGTGGCAATAGCGCGGGGCGAGACCTCGATCTTGCCGCGCTTGACTTCTTTCTCCATGGATTTCACCTCGAAGATAAACCTCACCCCCAGCCCCTCTCCCATAAGGAGAGGGGAGTCAGCTCCCCCTTCCCTGCGAGGGAAGGGGGTCAGGGGGTTAGGTCGTAGCGCCTCGCCAACCCTTGCCAAATTACGGTCTTTGTGGTATGATAGCGCCCGTCGTAAAGACCAGTCTTGCAGTGAAAGGAGTGCCTAAATGGCCGGCAAGTGTGACATTTGTGGCAAGGGACCGCAGTTTGGACATAACGTGAGCCACTCTAAGCGCCGCACCAACCGGATGTGGATGCCCAACATCCAGAAGGCCACGGTAGTCGTGGACGGCGTCCCTAAGCGGCTCAATGTCTGCACCAAGTGCCTGCGCACACAGCAGAAGCTAGCAGCCCAGGGATAAGCCGTAGGTTGAACCACCAAGACGCCAAGGGATTTCGAAATTCGGAATTTGAAAGGCGAATTTTCTTTGCGTCTTGGTGGTAAGTCGCCCACTATCCTGCATTGTCAGCAGGCCTACAGACCTACCATACTTCGACTCGCTATGCCAGAAACATCGCTAAGCCAGCCTTTCTGTAATCGGCTGGCTTTTTTGTTTCTACAGAGTGCCGCGCCCGAAGCTGCCCGCAGGCGGCCTGAATCTCCACGCCGCGCTCGCTGCGCACCGTGGTGGCAATGCCCCGCCGCGCCAACTCGCGCTCGAAGGCCAGCACCACTTCGTGGCTGGGCGGACGCCAGGGGCTCTCGGCGATGGGATTCAGGGGAATCAGGTTGACGTGGCAGAGCATGCCCTCCAGCAGGGCGGCGAGTTGTCGCGCCTGAGCAGGGCTGCTGTTCACCCCGTCAATGAGGATGTACTCAAAGCTAACCCGCCGGCCGGTTTTAGCGCCGTACTCCTGGCAGGCAGCCAGCAACTCGGCCAGGGGATAGCGCCGGGCAATGGGCATGAGCTGAGCGCGCAAAACGTCGTCGGGGGCGTGCAGGGAGACGGCCAGATTCACCTGCAGCTTCTCGCCCGCCAGACGACGTATGCCAGGTACCAGTCCCGCGGTGGAAATGGTCATGTGGCGGGCGCCCAGGCCAAAGCCCGCCGGATCGTTCAGGCGTTCTACGGCGGCCCATGTCGCCGCATAGTTGGCCAGCGGCTCACCCATGCCAGCGAAGATGACGTTGGTGATAGGCGAGGCCGCGGCGCCAGGGGCTCCAGATTCCATTCCAGAATCGTGCCCCTGGAATTGACGGGCGAAATAGAGCACTTGCTCCACGATCTCGCCCGCCGTGAGGTTACGCCCAAAGCCACCCTTACCGGTGGCACAGAAGGCGCAGTCCAGGGCGCAGCCAACCTGCGTGGAGACGCAAACGGTGCACCGGGCACGGGAATCATTGCCCGGGGCGTAGAGCATGAGTACGCTCTCGATGGTGTTGCCGTCGGCCAGGCGGAACAGAACCTTGCGCGTGAGCCCATCGGCGGAGGTCAGGGTAGTCACCGGCTGGAGCGAGCCCACGCGGGCCACCCCGGCCAGACGCGCCCTCAAGACCACGGGCAGGTTGTGCATGGCGGAAAAGTCGTCAGCCAGCGAGCGATAGAGCCAGCGATAGACCTGCCGGGCACGATAGGCTGGTTCGCCCAGGCTGGCCATGAACTCGACAAGTTGCGCTAAAGACAAATCAGTGAGAGTTACCGGTAAATTCTGACTCATTCCCCTAACCGCGTTCCCACGAAGCCACGCTGCCCCCGGGCAAAATCGGCGGCGGGCAGAGGTCGCCGCCCTTCCATCTGTAGCTCGTGCAAAATCAGGATGCCCTCGCCGGTGACCACAGCCAGATCGTCATTGCAGCGCACGACATCGCCAGGCTCCCCCGGCAACCCCTCGAACCGGGCGGTGGCGCGCCAGATTTTGAGCAGGCGTCCCTGCCAGGTAGTGTGGGCGCTCGGCCAGGGGAAGTAAGCTCGCACCTGGCGCGCAATCTCCACCGCCGGACGGTGCCAGTTGATCTGCCCGTCCTCTTTACGCACGGGGTGCGTGTAGGTCGCCTGAGTGTGCGCCTGGGGTTGCGGGACGATTTCGCCCGCCGCCCAGCGGGGCAGCGTGGCAAGCAAAAGCGTTGTTCCCAGGCGAGCCAGACGCTCGCTCAGGGAGGCGGTCGTGTCGTCGGGCAGGATAGCCAGTTGCGCCTGGGCCAGGACGTCGCCGGTGTCCATGCCGGCGTCCAGACGCATGATGGTCACGCCGGTGACGGCATCGCCGGCCAGGATCGCCGCGCTGATCGGCGCCGCGCCGCGGTAGCGCGGCAGGAGCGAGGCGTGCACGTTGAGACAGCCGAGAGGCGGGATGGCCAGCACTGCCGGCGGCAGGAGGTGGCCGTAAGCGGCCACCACAATGACCTCGGGTTGCAGGGCTTGCAGGCGCTCCGCTGCCTCGGGACGACAGAAGCCCTTGGGCTGCCACACAGGCAAGCCGCGAGCCAGTGCCACGCTCTTCACCGGCGAGATGGCCACCTGCTGTCCCCGGCCGGCTGGCTTGTCGGGCTGGGTGACCACGCCCACCACGTTGTACCCTTGGGTCACCAGCCCCTCCAGGACGGGCACGGCGAAGACCGGCGTGCCCATAAACACTACCCGCAATCCGCACTCCTCGTCCCTCGTTCCTCGTCCCTCGTTCCTCGTCCCTCGTCCCTCACTCCTCGTCCCTCACCCCTATTTTACCACACCTGGGCGCTGAGAGCAAGAGGAAAAGGGCCAAATTGACGCTCTGGTTAGGAATTTTTAACCATATTTTGCTGTTGACACGCCACTAGGAATATGGTAATATATACTCAGCGTTTGTATTTGAGGAGGGGACTATGCCACTGATTGAGAAGCTCGGTAGCTTTTTCCTGGGCCGGGAGTACGACCTGGCGGCCAAGAAGGCCCTGCCTGATCGCCCGGTCAACTACGACTCCCGTGACCTGACCACTCACGCTGTCTGCGTGGGCATGACCGGCAGCGGCAAGACTGGCCTCTGCATCTGCTTGCTGGAGGAGGCCGCCATTGATGGCGTGCCCGCCATCCTGATTGACCCCAAAGGCGACATCACCAACCTCCTGCTCACCTTCCCCGACCTGCGCCCCGAAGACTTCCTTCCCTGGATCAACCCTGACGATGCCAAGCGCAAGGGCCTGAGCCTGGAAGACTACGCCGCCAAGACGGCGCAGGACTGGCGCAATGGCCTGGCGAGCTGGGACGAAGGCCCCGACCGCATCCGCCTGCTGAAGAACGCCGCCGATTTCGCCATCTACACCCCAGGCTCCGATGCCGGCCTGCCTGTCAGCATCCTCAGCAGCTTCCAGGCGCCCAAACTGGACTGGGAGACTGAAACAGAGACGCTGCGCGAGCGTATCCTGGGCACCGTCTCGGCATTACTCGGGCTGGTGGGTATAGAAGCCGACCCGGTGCGCAGCCGGGAGCACATCCTGCTCTCCACCATTTTTGAAAACGCCTGGCGGGCCGGCCAGGACCTGGACATCGCCAGGCTGATCATGTCCGTGCAGAAGCCGCCGTTCCGGCAGATTGGCGTCTTTGACGTGGAAACCTTCTTCCCGGAGAAGGAACGCTTTGGCCTGGCCATGGCCCTCAACAACATCATCGCCTCCCCCAGCTTCGCCGCCTGGATGCAGGGCGAGCCCCTGGACATCGCCAACATGCTCTACACCTCGTCCGGCAAGCCGCGCCACAGCATCTTCTACATCGCCCACCTGAACGACGCTGAGCGCATGTTCTTCGTCACCATCCTGCTGGAGCAGATCATCAGTTGGATACGCGCCCAGCCCGGCACCACCAGCCTGCGGGCCATCGTCTACATGGATGAGGTGTTCGGCTTCTTCCCGCCCGTAGCCGAGCCGCCCAGCAAGCGCCCCATGATGACCCTGCTCAAGCAGGCGCGGGCCTTCGGCCTGGGCATGATGCTGACCACCCAGAACCCGGTAGACCTGGACTACAAGGGGCTGACCAACGCCGGCACATGGTTCATCGGCAAGCTGCAGACGGAGCGAGACAAGGCCCGACTGATGGAAGGTCTGGAGAGCGCCATGGCCCAGACCGGCACGCTGACCGATACGAAGGTGCTGGACAAGCTGATCTCCTCGCTGGATAATCGCATCTTCCTGCTGCACGACGTACACCAGCCCGGGCCGGTGGTGTTTAACACCCGTTGGGCTATGAGCTACCTGCGTGGCCCCCTGACTCGCCAGCAGATCAAGCAGTTGATGGCCGAGCGGAAGGCCGCGGCTCTGGCCCAGCCGACCGCCCCTGGTGCTGCCGCTGCTGCCCCCATCGTCACGCCGAAAGCCCCGGCCGGCCTGGTCGCCCAGCCGCCGGTGCTACCGCCGGGCATCAAGCAGGTCTACCTGCCCCTAACCGTCACGGAGAGCCAGGCCCTGCGCGCCCTGGCCGAGCGCGTTGGCGGCAGCATCACCCCCAGCGAAAAGCGCCTGGTCTACGAGCCGGCGCTACTCGGCCTGGCCAGCATTCGCTTCACGGACCGCAAGCTGGGCCTGGACGAGAGCCAGGACTATTCTCTACTGCTGCCGTCGGTGGCAGGGGCGGGGCTGGTCTCCTGGAAAGAGGCGGTGACGTTGGACCTGGAGCCGCGCGACCTGGAAGACAGCCCGGCGGAAGGCGCCTTCTTCGTCGCCGACCTGCCATCGGCTGTCAGCAGCGCCAAGGCCCTGAGCAAAGTAGAGGACGATTTCGCCGATCACCTCTATCGCAACCAGGCCTTCAGCTTGGCCTACAACCCCACGTTGAAGCTATACGCTCGCGCGGGGGAAGCGGAGCGCGATTTCCGCGTGCGTTGCCAGCAGGCGGCGCGTGAGGCCCGCGACAATGCCGTGGATAAGCTGAACCAGAAGTATGACGTCCAGTTGCAGCGCCTGCAGGACCGGCTGGAGAAGGCCCAACAGGAGCTGGAGCAGAGCAAAGCCCAGCAGAAGGGGCGCGCGGCGGAAGAAGTGCTCAGCGATCTGGCTACGGCTGCCGGCGTGCTGGGGGGCCTCTTCGGCGGCCGGCGCAGGGCCCCCAGCCTGCGGGGTCTATCCACGGCCGCCACCAAGCGCCGCCTGACCAGCCAGGCTTCGGCAGACATTGCCCAGACCGAGGCCGACATCGCCCGGCTCAAGGCGGAGGTGGATGACCTCAAGAGCCAGATCGAGGATGAAGCCAACACCTTAACCAAGCAATGGGATGCCGCCGCCAACGACGTCCAGGAGACCAGGATCGTCCCGCGCAAGACGGACGTTGACGTGCAAATGGTTGTGCTGGCCTGGGCGCCCACCTGGGAGGTGGCCTACCAGGATGCCCGTGGCCGCAGTCGCACCGATGCCGTACCGGCATATCCGGTAGCGCAGCAAGCATAGGCGGGCGCGCGCCGAGCAAGAGGCTAAGGCCGCGGCGCGCACCTACGTGGTGCAGTCGGGCGATACGCTGAGCGGCATCGCCCAGGCCATGTACGGCGACGCTGGCCGCTGGCCGGAGATCTTCGAGGCCAACCGGGACAAGATCAGCGACCCGAACCTGATCCATCCCGGCCAGGAACTGCGCATTCCCTGAGCGGTAGAACAAGCGCAAAACAAAAGAGGGGTGTGACGTGCCAAGCATGTCACACCCCTCGTCTTTCATTAGCCGCAGCCAGTTTTTCTTGAAGACGCACCGTCTTCCGCTTAAACCCCTCAGGTGGAGGGGGCGCAAGAGCTGTCGGCGGCGCTGGTAAAGCTGCTCTCGCCGCTCAGCGAACCACCGCCCAGGCCAAACAGGGACAGCAGGCGCTTGACGTGGCTCTGGTGGCAGCGCGGGCATTCCACCTTGTCGGCGTCAGTGCTGGAACGCACCAGCTTCTCAAACTCCTCGCCGCACTCCTGGCAGCGATACTCGTAGATGGGCATGTTTTGACCTCTACTTCTACTGGAAAGCGGACGCAGATGAACGCAGAAGAACGCAGATAAATTCTAATTATTTCTGCGTTTATCAGCGTTTATCTGCGTCCCCTAGAGATTTGTCAACCTCTACTTCTTCTCGTCTGCCGGCTTCCCCTCGGCGGCTTGGAGGACTTTGCCCAGGAAAACGGCCTCCGGCACCGCCCCCTCAAAATGCACGCTCTCGTTGACCACCGTCTTGGGCACGCCATAAATGTTGTACTTCTGCGCCAGGTAAGGGAACTCCTGCACCTCCACCATGTCGGCGGTGATCAGGTCGTGCTCCATGGCCATCTGGTGAGCCAGCCGCACGGCTGACGGGCAGTATGGTCAGGTGGGGGTGACGAAGACCTGGATGTGCACCGGGCTGGCCACCTTCTGCAGAGCCTCTTTGGTCTTGGGCGCCAGGCGATTGCTCCGCCGGGACACGTCCACGATGTCCTCAATCAGCGAGGTGAACTCGTAGCCGGAAGGCACGCCGTAATAGCGCAGGCCGTAGTCCTTGTCACCTTCAATGACTAAGGCCGGGATCTTGTTGATTTTGTATCTCTCTACCGGCTCCTTGTCCAGGACAAAGTTGTACGTCACCAGCTCGATCTTATCGCTGAGTGCGGCCACCTCTTCAGCGAGCTGGCCAGCGATGTGGCAGGTCTCGCACTCCAACTCCTGCGTGAAGAAGACGAGCTTGACCGGCGCCACCAGCTCCTTAGCCAGCTTGTCCTTCAGTAAATCGCGATCTTTGTCTTTGAGTAGAGGCATGATTCTTCTCCTTTCTGCGACCCTTGCCAGGCCTGGCAGTACCCCACTTTTGTGCAGAGCAGACGAGCGACCTGCGACATGTGTCAGCGCGGGAATGAATTCCGCTTCTAATAGCGTAAAACATTTTCTTTTGCGGATTAGAAGCTGAATTTATTCGAGCGCACACCAGGCGTAACACAACTCTACGACAAACTGGGTAACTGCAAGTCACCAGGCTGGGCGATGGAACGCTGGCGATGCACGTCGGCGCTGCAGACCATCCTGCCATCGCCCGCCAGGGCCTTGACAAAACTCCCCCTTCGTGCTACAATGTGGATACCATAGGGGGGTACGGTACATAGGTAGTTTACCACAAAGCCCTCACTTTGTCAAGAGCCAGCCGAGGGAGGGGTATAATTCAAAAGTGTAGGTGATTTTTCTGGACACGAGTACAGCCACTTTGCATGACACAACTGGTGTATGACCGACTACATCTTGTACTTTCCAACGTCAATGCTACAACATGTTGTGGCCGACTGTGGATTCGTTGGCACCTCTAGCTATCAGGCTTTGTGGCATACCAAGCTACCTACAGTTTTGAATTATACCCCGAGGGAGCGAGCATGCCGCAAGCGATCGTTGACCCCGTCCAATGCGACCCCGAGAAGTGCGAGGGCGGGATTTGTCTGGCCAAGAAGACCTGCCCGGTGAAGGCCATCGTGCAGATGGAGGCCCACGATCCGGCCATCGTGGATTGGGCGCGCTGCCGCGGCTGCTCGCTCTGCGTGGCCAGGTGCCCGCTGCGGGCTATTGAGCTGGAATAGGGAATCAGGGATCAGGGAATCAGGGATTAGGGAATCAGGAAATCAGGGATTAGGGAATCAGGAAATTAGGAGGCCTGATTCCCTGATTACTGATTTCCTGATTCCCCCCAGGGAGAAGCTATGGAACCCCAGGACAGTGATGACTTAATTTTGCGCCTGAAGAAAATTGAGGGACAGGTGCGTGGCCTGCAGCGCATGGTGGAGGAGAAACGCGACTGCCAGGACATCATCACCCAGCTCCTGGCCGTGCGCGCCGGCCTGGATCAGGCCGGGCTGCAGTTGATCACCACCCACCTCCACGATTGCCTGAGCGCCGAGCGGATGGGCGACCAGCAGGCGGCGCGCTCTCTGGAGCAGGCCATGCGCTTGTGGGTCAAGTTGGCTTGAAGGAGTTAGGGAGTTAGGGAGTCAGGAAATCAGTAATCAGGGAATCAGGGCGCGGGGGAAGCCTGATTCCCTGATTCCCCGATTCCCCCAAACTCATACCACAGCCACATTCTCCCCCACGAATGTGCCGTAGCACTCCAGACGTCGCAGGTCGTCCAGGTAGCCGTGGGCGCTGTACTCGGCGATGAAGCGCAGCGCCTCCTCCAGGCGGGCGAAGCAGCGCCCGTCGCGGCGGGAGAGCAGCCACTTGCCCTTGAAGCGGGGCGTCGTCTTGGCGATGGCCCGGTTCACCCGCCGCTTGGGCAGGCAGAACAGGTCGAGCCCGCTGTAGACCACGTAGGGTTTATCCCGGCTCAGACGATCCTTGAATAGCAGGAAGGCCAGCGGGCTGTAGGCCAGCACCTTGCGCGCCGAGAGCTCGTCCTGCACCAGGAGGTCGGCTTCCAGGATGCCGCCGGCCAGCTCCACCCAGCGGGGGCGATAGCGTTGCTTCTTCTCTTTAGCCTCCAGGGCGATGCGCCGCTCTTGCCCCTCGATGTTCAGCCAGACGAAGAAGTCCGGCAGGTTCAAGCGCCCGGTGTTATCCTCGTAGCGTAGCCCCTGTCCGGCCAGGTAAGCGCGTAATTCCGCCTCCAGTCCCCGGTCGGCCAGGTCCTTCTGCCAGTGCTCCGGCCTTCGCGTGTAATCCTCCCCCATCACACCTCCTGTGGAGGTACGGGCGAGGCATTTCTCATGGTACCCGGCATTTGCCCCTAATGCCGGCGCAAAGAGGATACAGAGGAGTTGAAGCAGCCTCCGCGGAATGCCTCGTCCCTACGAATCTTCCCTGATTCCCTGATTCCCTCATTCCCTCGTTCCCTGATTCCCTCGTCCCTTACAAATCGAGCTTCAGCTTTTTAGGTCGCGCCGGCTTCTCCACCGGCGGCAAAGCGAACAGCGGCTCCGGCAGGGCCGCCAGGCGCTGGCGCGCAATCTGGCAGTACTCCTCAGAGATGTCATAGCCGATATAGTGCCGTCCCAGGCGCTTGGCCGCCACGGCAGTGGTGCCGCTGCCCAGAAAGGGATCGAGCACCGTGTCCCCCACGCCGGTGTAGAGCAGGATCAAGCGCCGCGGCAGCTCCTCCGGGAAGGGCGCCGGATGCCCCACCCGCTTGGGCGACTCGGTGTCGAAGCGCCAGATGCTCTTCGTCCACTCCACAAAGTCCAGGTTGGCGATGCCGCTCTCCCGCTCGCCGGACTCCAGCTTCAGCGTCTCCTTGCTGAAGATCAGGATGTACTCGTGCACGTCCCGCAAGGTGGGGTTGGAGGGGCGGGCAAAGCTCCCCCAGGCCGTGGAGACGCCTACGCTCGCCCCCTTGTCCCAGATGATCTCCCCGCGCATCAGGAAGCCCAGGGCGATCAGGCGCTGGGCGATGTAGGCGTGCAGCGGCAAATACGGCTGGCGCCAGGTACTGGCGACGTTCACCGCCAGTCGCCCGCCGCGACAGAGCACCCGCTGGCACTCGCGCCACACCTCGTCCAGGTAGGCCAGGTACTCGTCCAGGGCCATCTGATCGTGGTGGCTCTGGTAGGCCTTGCCCACGTTGTACGGCGGTGAGGTGACGATGAGCTGTACCGCGCCATCGGCCACCTCGGCCATGTGCCGGCTATCGCCACAGTAGATTGCGTCCACAGCTACCTGCCAATTGCGAAATGCGAAATTCGAATTGCGAATTTCACGTCTGCCAGCCTAATTGTACACCAAAGGGCACAACTTGCCAAGTGCCCTCAGTTGGGGTATAATGGGCGGGAAGGGGAATCAGGGAATTGGTGAGCAGGGAATCAGGCGACTAGGGAGACTCGATTCCCTGATTGCCCGATTCCCTGATTGCCTGATTCCCTGATTCCCCGGTGACCTGCCTACCTGATTTCCTGGCGTATTGGCTCTTGACAACTGGCCACTAATTGGCTAAACTGAGAGTAGAGAGGGAGGGATGTGACATGGAGGATATGAAGGAAAGCAAAGGAACCTGGGCTGTCAAAAAAGGGCTGGCCCAGATGCTAAAAGGCGGCGTGATCATGGACGTGGTCACGCCGGAGCACGCCAAGATCGCTGAGGAGGCCGGAGCCTGCGCTGTCATGGCCCTGGAGCGCGTCCCCGCCGACATCCGGGCGCACGGCGGCGTCGCCCGCATGAGCGACCCCGAGCTGATCGTGAAGATCATGGAAGCCGTGACCATCCCCGTGATGGCCAAGTGCCGCATCGGCCACTTCGTGGAGGCGCAGGTGCTGGAAGCCCTGGGCGTGGACTACATTGACGAGAGTGAGGTGCTTACCCCCGCCGACGAGGAGCACCACATCAACAAGCACCTGTTCAAGGTGCCCTTCGTCTGCGGCTGCCGCAACCTGGGCGAGGCCCTACGGCGCATCGGCGAGGGGGCGGCGATGATCCGCACCAAGGGCGAGGCAGGCACGGGCAACGTAGTGGAGGCCGTGCGCCACGCCCGCGCCGTCATGGGCGAGATCCGCCGCCTGACCACCATGGCCCCAGAAGAGATGATGAGCTACGCCAAGGAGATCGGCGCTCCTTACGATCTGGTGGTGGAGACGGCCCGGCTGGGGCGACTGCCGGTGGTCAACTTCGCTGCTGGCGGCATCGCCACGCCCGCCGATGCCGCCCTGATGATGCAGCTCGGCGTGGACGGCGTGTTCGTCGGCTCGGGCATCTTCAAGTCCGCCGATCCGGCGCGCCGCGCCCGGGCCATCGTCATGGCCACCACGCACTACAACGAGCCGGCGATCATCGCCGAGGTCAGCCGGGGGCTGGGCGAGGCCATGCGCGGGTTGGAGATCAGCGCCATCCCCAAGGAAGAACTGCTGGCCGGACGAGGATGGTAGGATGAAGATCGGCGTGCTGGCGCTGCAGGGCGACTTCGCCGAGCACCTGACCATGCTGCGGCGTCTGGACGTGGCAGCCACGCCGGTGCGCCTGCCGGCGCAACTCGCCGACCTGGACGGCCTGATTATCCCCGGCGGGGAGAGCACCACCATCGGCAAGCTGATGGCGGCCTACGATCTTATCGCGCCCATCCGCCAGATGGTCGCCGATGGCCGGGCGGTGTGGGGCACCTGTGCGGGCATGATCCTGCTAGCACGAGAGGCAATGGACGGCATTCCCGGCCAGCCGCTCATTGGCGTCATGGACATCGTCGTGCGGCGCAATGCCTTTGGGCGGCAGGTGGACAGCTTTGAACTTGACATAAGCGTTCCGGCCCTGGGCGAGGCACCGTTCCATGCCGTCTTCATCCGCGCCCCCCTCATCCAGCAGGCAGGGGTGGGCGTTCAAGTGCTGGCTCGCCTGCCTGCCTCTGGCGGAGGGGCAGAGGGGCGCATTGTGGCCGTCCGGCAGGGCAACCTGCTGGCCACCGCCTTCCACCCGGAGCTCACCGACGATCTACGCTTTCACCAGTATTTTCTGGGGATGGTAGCAGGTAGACAAGTAGGCAAGTAGCAGGTAGACAAGTAGCAAGAAGGCAAGGGGGCCTTGTCTATCAGAACAGAAGCCCGTTTTCCACGCGAAAACGGGCTTCTTGTCAACTGCTAGTGATACGTGATAGTTAAGAGCGGCGGGACACTCCCCTCACGGCTGCTGAAGTAGCGGAACCAGCCCGAGCCGCTCTCCGGCCCGCGCAGCAGGAGGCCGTAGTTGGTTATCGTGCCCGCCTGCCAGCCGGCGACCAGTGCCGTCAGGTCCCAGGTGACGCTGCCGGCGCTGCTGCCGACGCTCTGGCTGGCGCGCAGGCTGCCGGCGGTCGGCTGGTTCGCCCAGGTGACGCCAGACTCGCTCCAGCTCGCCAGCAGGTCGTAGGCGTCCAGGGTGACGGTGCTCAGGCCATAGCCACTTTCCAGGTTCAGAGTCAGGGTGGCATTATCCACCGTCGCCCCGCCCGGCAGGCCGCTCAGGTTGAAGTACAGCAGGCTGCGCTCCGTCCAGCCGCTGCCGCCGGGCACGTAGACCACGTGCAGGCCCGGGCTGTTGCCGTAGTTGGCCGTCGGATTGCCCGTCTCTATCCAGGCGTCCGCCGCTGGGACGAGGATGACCTGCCCAGGGCCAAAGCCTTTCATGATCAGCGGCAAGTAGAGGCGCCACTGCGGTGTTGGCGGCGTGCCTGTCCGCGTGGGCGATGGTGTGGGCGATAGTGTGGCCGTAGGCGTGCGCGTCGCTGTGGGCGGTGGCGTGCCGGTGGTTGTGCGCGTCACCGTGGGTGTGGGTGTGGCTGTGGCGGTGGGTGTTCTCGTCCCTGTGGGTGTGGCCGGAGCTAAGCTGGCAGGCGCCGAGAACTCCGAGGTGTTGCCCGCACCATCGGTGGCGGTGGCCGTTACGTAGGGGCCGGTCAGCCCGCCGGGTTTGTTGAACGTCCAGTTGCCGGCGGCGTTAGCCGTGGTAGCCCCCTCGTAGATGGCGCCCTCGTCGGTGGCATCGGAGAAGACCTCCACGGTGCAGTTGGCACAGGCCGTGCCTGAGACCTGCGTGGCGCTGGCGGTGGTGATCACCGGTGCCACCAACCCACCATTGCCCCCACTGAGGAGGGCAATGCCTTTGCCCCCGTTGCTGTGGATGCGATTCCTAGTGATAGTGTTGTGGGCTGCCCCGTAGGAGCCGTCAATTTCGACTCCATGCATGCTGTTGAAGGCGATCAGGTTGGCCTCGCCAACGGCCTGATCACCGATCACGTTGTTGTTCGAGACGTTGTATACGCGTACGCCGTCCCCGGTGTTGGGCAAAGCGGCTGTTCCGCTGGCGTTCGTGCCGATGTAGTTACCCAGCACTTTGCTGTTCCCCACGGGCCCAATCCCCACACCCACACAGTCGTTGCCGGCGATGAGATTGCGCGCCTGGGGACTGCTGCCACCGAGCACGTTGTTCGTTGATCCAGGTCCGCCCTGCACGCCACTGATGGAAACTCCGTGGCAGCGATTCCCAAGGTCGGCGCTGCCCTGTACGTCTGTGCCGATGAAGTTGCCCTCGATGCGATTGTCGCTGGCATCCAACACAGAGATGCCATCGTAGAACCGCTGGATCACCAGACCACGCACTAGGTTGCCCGAACTGCGGATGCCCAGGCCGTCGGGCCAGCCCGCAACTTGCGAGCCATCCAGGACGATCTTCAGTGCGGCATTGATCGGCTGGCCAAAGGGATTGCTGTTGGGGCTGGCCCCGGGCTGGGTGTAGCCGTCAATGATCGTCCCCCCGTCGGTGAGAGGCGGCAGCACGCTGGCAGGGCGAATGGTGCACACGCCACTGGCGTCACAGCCTGGGTCAGTGGATGGGATATTGAAGGAGACTGTGTCGGGGCCGATGTGGACGGCCGCGGCATTAAGTGCCTCCCGCAGCGAGCAGTGGGTGGCGTTGCACGTGCCGTCGTCCACGTCGTTGGTCGAGTTGACGACCAGGTTCAGCACCCCGGTCGGTGTAGGCGTGGGCGTCCCGGTGGCGATCACCGTGCCCGTGGGCGTGGCCGTCGGCGTGCGCGTCGCCGTGGGTAACAGCGTGCCCGTGGGCGTGGCCGTCGGCACGGCAGCCGCCTGGGCACCCGGCCAGAAGCCGGCGCTCAGCCGGTAGCCGGGGCCGCTGGATTCGGCCACGATTGGCTGGGCGATGCTGCCGTGCACGGCGTAGCTGCTCGACGCTGCCTGGCCGCCTCCACCGGCGATGACGTGCCACCACAGGTCAAAACTGGCTGCCGATCGCGCCAGGGCCGCGCCACTCAGCAACAGGCAGGCGACGGTGACGAGTAGGATGGTTGTTCGCTTCTTCACGGCGCACCTCCTATTGCAGCGTGGCGAGCATCTTGATGACGCCCGTGCCTTGATCCAGCTTTTCCAGCGCCTTGCCGATGACTGTGCCTTGTGGTGGATTGGGGCCAGCCTTCATGGCGTAGCCAGGGGTGGATGATGTAACCAGCAGGTCGCCGGGGCGAATGGGGCCGTTCTCCGCCGAGACCTTCACCGGCACCACGCCGACGACGGCCAGGGGAATCGCGCCGATGACCTCTCCTTCCACTGGCTGGCCGCCCACGAAGCCGGGTTGAGTGGAGTAGACACCGGCCACGCTAGTCTGGTATGATTCGCTGGAAAGAACCAGCGTTCCGTCCGGGCCGATAACCAGCACATCGCCCGCCTGCAGCCCATCGGCCGCCGGCAGCATCTCGGCGAAGTCAGCGCCACCACCCTGCCAACTGTTAGCGGCACGGCCAATGCCATCATACTGCAGACGGAACTTAGGGGTCCAATTGGCAGTAACTGCCCGGAGGAATTGGCCACCATTAGACTGGAGGACGAGCACCTCGCCGTTACCGAAGTTCTGCAGATGGGCGTTGGCATAACCGCTGTTATTGGTCAGATAAGCGGCCATGCCGTCACCGCCCTTAGAGTTGTCGACGCGCAGGGCGGCCCTGCTAGCTGCGCCCCCGTTTCCATAGGCGTAGAGCGCAATGCCGCCATCAAGGTTAACAAAACAGCCACCGCACCCGTCGGCGGAGGTGCTTCGTCCATACACGCCACTGGGCCCTTCGCCTTCTACCCCATCCCCATAAGCTGTGGAGCTGGTGCCCTTCACGCCGGTCCTGCCCTCACCGAACACGGCGGTGCCATTTGTGCTAGTACCCCAGACGCCGTAGCCGCTTGTGCTCGTGCCATAGACCCCCGTGGGCCCCTCTCCCCAGACCCCATAACCTACGGAGCCAATGCCCTTCACGCCGATCTCGCCATTGCCCTGTACACCGACGCCGAAGCCGCCGCTACCGTACACGCCGATGCCGCTGTAGTTATCGGCGATGCCGATGACGCCGCGACCACCCGTGTTGTCGGCAGTCCCGATGACGCCAGTAATGGTACCACTGGCCTGGACGCCTTGCTGGCCGCTGAAGTAGCCCCCAGTCTGCCCCATGCCCTGTACGCCCGTGCCCTCCTCAGCGTTGCCGAACACCCCGATGTGCCCGAACCAGTAGATGGGGTGCGTCCAGCGCCCGCTGTGGGCGTAGATGCCGATGTTGTCGCCGCTTTGCACGTTGAGCCCGTAGCCTTCCAGGGTCTCCACAGACGCACCGGTGCCATGGGTGCTGGTGAACAGACCACCCAGACTGTTGAGGCTGGTGCCCATCACGCCGATAGCATTATCGCCCGAGCCGTAGACGCCGGCGACGGTGGCCGTCATAGGCGCACTGGTGCTGCCCCGCACGCCGTAGCCCTCGGCGCTATCACCGTACACGCCGACCCAAGAGCCAGCGCCAGACACGCCAGTCAGACCTTCGCCGCCCACACCGACCTGACCATAGCCACTGACGCCAGTCATACCTACGCCCCGGACACCCATTGCCGCGCCCTGGGCATAGAGGGCCAGGTCTAGCGCCTCGTTGGTCACCGTGACTACCGCGCCCGTAGTATCGCCGTTGATCCACGCCCCAGGCCGCAAGCCCAGGGCGTAGGGTACGGGCAGCAGCTCCTGGCGCGGCGAGAGCCACTGGCCGCTCACCTGGATGCGCAGCCACAGCGCCTGGCCGTTGAAGGCGCTCTGCGGCACGTCCAGGTCCACCGTGAACAGGCCGTTGTTCACGGACACGTTGTTCCTGACGATGTTGCTACCCACCTGGCTGCCCGCCGTGGCATCATCCCAGAGCTGGAAGACCAGGTTGTAGCTGCCGGTGAGTGGATTGCCGCCGGCATCGGTCAGGCGGCCCTGGTAGCTGATCTTGCTGGCCACAGTGCCGGCTAAGGTGACGTCGGCAGTGCCCGGTGCTGGTGGCTCGGCCAGGGCCACCATACTCAGCGCCAGGGCCAGGAGCAGCGTAGCCAGGATAAGCAGAATGTTGCGGGGTTTCATTTTGGGTCCTTTCTTTCCGGCGACGGTGACGATCAGGATTGCTGTTCGCCCCTTCATCGTCGCACCTCCTACTGCATGTCCACTAACACCCAGATCAGCCCCTGGCCCGTGGCCAACGCTTCCATCGCCTTGCCAATGACGTTGCCTGGCGCCGCGTCCGCCGCTCGAGCAGGCACGGCGTAGCTGGCGCTGCCTACGGTCAAAGGATCGCCTATCTTGATGGCGCCGTTTCTGGCGTCCACCTTGACCCTGGCCAGGCCGCGGTACACGACAGTCAGATATTCCCCAGGAGCAGCGGGCTCCTCGGTAGGTTGCGCCCACTCGACGACCCGCCCATTGCCACTGACCAACTCAAAGATGTAACGCCCCTCCACCACGCCGACTACCGCCTGCTCAGAGGCCGCATCGGCCTTGCGCACGACGATGACGGGCCGCGTGCCCTGCGCGGAGAGAGGAGCGGCGATGCCGGCGACTACGACGACGTCGCCCGGTTCCAGGGTCTCCTCACCGCCGTTCCTGGCGATGAGCATAGAGGTGCAGCCGACGCAGCCGCCACCGGCGTAGATCTTGTCTGGCGTGTAGAAGCCGTAGCCGCCAGAGACGAAAGTATCACCATACACGGCATAGCTACTGGTGCTCTCGGCTTCTACACCGGTAGCCAGCCCACCGCTGCCATTGGCCCTGGCGTAGACCCCGGCACCGTCGCGCCCGTCGGCCGTGCCGATGACACCCTCGGTCAGGTAAGCCGTGCCGTGCCCGTGGACGCCCTGACCATAGTCGGTGCTGCTCTTGCCGTACACGCCGGTGTAACCAAAGCCCTGCACGCCTGTGTTGTTGGTGCTGCGGCCGGTGACACCGAGGCCAGCGGTGCTCTCACCGTAGACACCACTCTTGTTAGAAGCGGTGGCAATGCCATGCACCCCGTCACCGGTGGCGCTGTTGAGGCCGCGCACGCCGTCGCCAGAACCGGCAGCCATGCCGTAGACCCCGATGCCGGTGCTCCCTTCGGCGGAGCCCACGACTCCTTCGGCATTGTCCCCTTTGCCGACGCCTAAGATTCCCTGGCCGCCGTAGCTGCTGGCCTCGCCATAGACGCCACTCACCGCGCCATAGCCTTGTACCCCGTCACCAGCAGTGCTCGTAGCGTACACGCCAGCGCCGCTCTGACTGGTGCCATAGACCCCCGCGCCTACAGAGCCAACGCCCTTCACGCCGATCTCGCCATTGCCCTGTACACCGATGCCGAAGCCGCCGCTGCCGTACACGCCGATGCTACCGTAGTTATCAGCGATGCCTTCTACTCCCTTGGCGCTCACGCCGGTGGCCGTACCCAGGACCCCCGTGGTATTATCGTTCGTGGTATAGCCGGACACACCGACCAGCCCACCCTGGCCAAACACGCCAGTCACGCCAACACCGCCCACGCCGGCCCCAAACCCGCCAGAGGACTGGCCGTACACGCCAACGTCAAATTGGCTTCTGCCATCGACGCCGTGGCCACTGAAGCTCTCACCATAGACGCCAGCAGCGGCGGTGGCCGTCATGGGTGCATTCGTGACGCCCATCACACCGTAGCCCGTCTCGCTCGTGCCGCGCACGCCGATCAGGCCCAGGCCCTGCACACCGACGTCGCCCTGGCCGCGCACGCCGGTCATCCCATAGGCATCAATGCCCAAACCCCAGCCCTGGACGTAGATGCCGGTCGCCCCCAAGACGTCCAGGCCCACACCAGCGCCGTTAACCTTGATGGCCGTGCCGACGAGCCCGGCGTTGGTCACCGTGATCGCCGCATCGGTACTGTTGCCATTGATCCACGCCCCAGGCCGCAGGCTCAGGGCGTAGGGTACGGGCAGCAGCTCCTGGCGCGGCGAGAGCCACTGGCCGCCGACCTGGATGCGCAGCCACAGCGCCTGGCCGTTGAAGGCGCTCTGCGGCACGTCCAGGTCCACCGTGAACAGACCATTATTCACGGACACGTTGTTCCTGACGATGTCGCTGCCCACCTGGCTGCCCGCCGTGGCATCATCCCAGAGCTGGAAGACCAGGTTGTAGTTGCCGTTGAGCGGATTGCCGGCGGCATCGGTCAGGCGGCCCTGGTAGCTGATCTTGCTGGCGACAGTGCCGGCTAAGGTGACGTCGGCAGTGCCCGGTGCTGGTGGCTCGGCCAGAGCCACCAGGCTCAGCGCCAGCGCCAGGATCAGCGTAGCCAGGATGAGCAGTACGTTTCTGTAGGCTTTCATGACAATACCCTCCCCATGTTCTGGCTTTACATAACCGCCGAGCACGCGGAGATCGCTGAGGTTTAGACAAAATTTTCGACGTGCTCAGCGTACTCGGCGGTGCAAACAGGAAATCCGGCATCAGGGATGCCTGGCTACTCCAATGAAGATGGGCGAGGCATTATTCAGTCAGAATATCCTGCATGTCCCCAATGCCTGCACAACGAGGATACGGGGTTGAAACAACCCCAAAGGAATGCCTCGCCCCTACTAACCCCAACTGTGCTCTATTGGGTATACCTCTTGAACAGGACGGGCAGGTAGAGGCAGCAGCAGCCGGGGCCTTGCAGTGGCTGCACCGGCCCCAGCAGGCGATAGCCTCCGCCGCTGGCCGTGCCGCTTACCTCCCATACTAGACTTGCCAGGTGGTAGCCCCCGCCAGAGGCCATCCCTGGCTGCACGGCGTACCCCGCCGGGCCACGCCCCTCGCCCCAGACCAGCACCGTGCCCAGCAGCAGGAGAATGGCTAGGGCGATGAGTGTGCAGCGTAGAGCGTGGAGCGCGGAACGTGGATCACGGAACATGGAACATGGAATTTTCATCGTCACACCCCCTACTGCAAGGTGACCAGCACCTGGATCACGCCGGTGCCGTCGTCCAGCCCCTGCAGGGCCTTGCCGATGATGACCCCGCTGGGATAGAAGGTGATACCGTTGACCGTGAGCGGGTTGGCCTTCATGGCATGACCTGGGGTGCTGCTGGCCGTGAGCAGGTCGCCGGGGTGGATGGAGCCGTTCTCCGCCGATGCCTTCACCGGCACCACGCCCAAGACGGCCAGGGGAATGGCGCCGGCGACTTCTCCTTCCACTGGCTGACCGCCTACGAAACCGGGCTTGGTCGAGTAGACGCCGGCCACGCTGGCCTGATATGGTTCGGTGGAACGGGTCAGTTGCCCATCGGGGCCGATGACCAGCACATCCCCTGGCTCCAGCCCCTTGGCGGCGGGAAGCATCTCGGCGAAGTCAGCGCCACCACCGTTCCAGCTTCCATCAGCATAAGCATTGCCATTGCCCTCCAGGCGAAACTTAGCATCCCAACTGGAGTCTACAGCCCGAATGAATCGGCCCCCATTGGACTGGAGGATTAGCACTTCGCCGTTACCGGAGTTCTGCAAATGGGCGGTAGCATAGCCGCTGCTGTTGGTCAGATAGGCGGCCATGCCATTCGTGTTGTTAGCGTTGTGCACTCGAAGCGCGGCCTTTTCGGCTCCGCCCCCGTTTGCGGAAGCCCAGAGTGCGACGCCACCACCATCGTTGTAGAAGCGACCGCCCGCACCATTGGGTGCATAGGTCCTGCCGAGAACGCCATTAGCGTAACCGGTTGTGGTGGTGGCTTTTCCGTACACACCATTGCCCCCATAATTGGAGGTAGTCTCGCCATACACGCCGTTCTTGTCGTCCGCGGTGGCGAAACCCTCCACGCCGTTCCCGCTGGCGCTCCTGCCCGCGACGCCAGCAGACTGTTCGCTACCACCGTACACCCCCACGCTGCCAGGGCCTTCGGCATCACCACGCACGGCATTGCCGCCGCCGTTGTTGTAGCCCCAGATCGCCGGGCCATTGCCGTTGTTATCCACCAGGAAGATGCCCGACGACCAGTTTACGTTCCCCTTCAACCACAGGCCATCGCCGGGGCCGGTCCATCCACCCCAGATTTCTCCCAAATGGTTGTGAGGGCAGGCTGGCGCGCTTGTCCGTATGACTGGTGCCGCCGGTGTAGTCGCACTCAACTGCTGGCGCGGGTTCAGGGCGGTGAAGTCGCTCTCGCCTGGCCCGCGCACGCCTATCGCCAGCCAGCGCTCGCTGCCGGCCAGCAGGTCGGCAGGGATGCCATTCACGCGGCCCAACAGGGTAGTGAAGGAGCCACCTTGCACCAGCACGCCCGCCTGGCTCTCCGTCCAAAGCGGCTCCCCATCGGTTGGGGTGGCGTACAGGGCGAAGGTGAAGTCGTAGGCGCCGTCGGTGACGGGCAGGCCGGCCGCATCGGTCAGGCGACCGGGATAGGTGATGGTCACACCGGTCGCGTTGGGCCACTCGACCGGGGGCAGAGCCTGGGCGGGCCCCGCCAGTCGCGGACCCGCCACTGCCGCCAGCAGCAGGGCCGCGGTCAGAACCACCAGCAACGTCTTTTTGGTAGACATCTTGTCCTCCTTTTGGTGATTGGGCTGACACTTGTCGCGCCAGCAGGTTGAGGCGGTAGAAAGTGGGGCATAGGCATCACCTCCGACGTGGTGCGTGTGGCGTGTTACGTTTGGGCACGCAACGCGTGGAACTTGAAACTTGGAACCTGGAACCTACCTCGCCTCCCATCTCCACTAGAAAAAACCCCCACTTTGCAATATAGAACGGTGGGGGAGGTGGAATAGATACAGAAGATTGGATTAGGGATTTGAGATTGACATAATAACGTTGTTGCGTGTTGCGTGTTGCGTGCTGCGTGGTGCGTAACGGAACACGCAACACGCAACACGGTTGTCACCTCGCCAGGATTATCTTGGCCGGGAAGTCTACGGTTTGCGCGTCGTCGGAAGCGGTGGAGGCACCTGCCGGGCAGGAGGCGGCGGTGCATTTGCGCAGGACGATGTTGTCCACGTAGCCGCCCTCCGGGTAGTTGACCGAGCCGTTGCTAGAGAATACCAGTGCCACCCACACGTTGGGCTGGCCCCGCAGGTCACCCAGGGTGTAAACGTTGCTCAAGTCCAGAACCCTGTCCGTCCAGCCGTTCGTGTTCCCGGAGGTGCAGAGTCCGTAGAAATCGCTGCCGTTGAGCGAGGCGAACCGGCAGACCTTATCATTGTCTGATTCGCTATTCAGCCAGAGCTTGAACTTCAGGTCTGCGGCCGTAGCGCCGCTTAGGCTAAAGGGGCCATAGATCATCCAGGAATCGGCGTTGTCCGGGTAGTTGCTGCCACAGGCCAGGGCAGCACCATTGGCCCCGCCGCCTACACCCCAGCCGCTGTTACTCCCGGCGTAGGCCTTGCAGGAGCGTTTGGCCCAGTAGTATTCGCCGTTAGTCGTACCGTCGTTATCATCTACGGTCCACGGACTGGGGAAAGCACCCTCAAAGTCTGTGCTGACGATGGTGATCCAGCCAGGAGTGGCCGTCGGCGTAGGCGTGGGCGTTTCCGGCACCCAGATGACCCACTTCTTCATGATCAGCGGCAGGTAGATCTTGACCGCCTCCCGCGCCTGCAGAACGTTGCCGCCCACCGTCTCGCCATCCACTATCTGGGCGATCTGTAGCATGGGCGCTTCCTTGCCCGTAGGCACGGTCACCTCGAACTTGAGCTGGCTGGTCTCTTCGCCCTCAAAGGGCAGGCGATCAATCGTCGCCTCTACCTTGCTCAGGCCGTCCAGGGCGGAGGCCCCAGAGGCCAGCGGCAACACGTCGAGCTGGATAGAGTTGGTGCCGCTGATCACCTGGCCACCAGTCACCGTGCCCCCGGCCTGCTGCCAGCGCTGGAACATGGCCGGGTCGGTGAAGGTGACTTTGGCGCTGCCCCCGGTGGGGATGTTGTTGGACTTGATGAGCAGCGAGCTGTAGCCAGCGCCCCGGCTGCGATTGCCCACTTTCACCCCCGTGGTGGAGGCACCATCACCGATGATCTGCACGTTCCGCTGGCAGATGTTGTTGTCGAAAGGCACCCAGCCGTCAAAGGTGATGCGATCGTCGGGGGCGGCGATGCGCACCAGGAAGCAGTAGTGGCCCTGCACTACAGGCGTCCAGGCCACAGACACCACCAACTCCTGACCGGCAGACAGACTGGCGATGGTCGCCGTGCCGATCTCCGGCACCCAGTCGTCCGGCCAGCGCAGGTTGGACGCCCCTGGGGAATCGTACAGGTGAACGGTGATGTTGTTCACCGTGGCATCGCCGGTGTTGCGCACCCGCACGTAGACATAGTTGGTCTGGCCGATGATGGGGTTCTGGTGCGTCAGGCCGCCGTCCCGGTTATTGCGCACCCAGATGTCCGGGCTGGCCCACCAGGGCTCACCGTTGGGGTTGGAAGGCACTGCGCCGTTGTCGGTGGCGTGATCCTTGCACATGATCTGGGGGTGCTTGTCCGCCGGCGGCAGCACCGTCACGTAGGGGATGGGGAAGGTCAGGCTGGCCGGCTGGCCGCGGGAATCGGTGTACGTGGCCGTAGCTGAGTCGTTGGTGGGCCAGGTGCCGGCTGTGTTGGTCATCTTCACCCGGTAGCTCCAGAGGCGCGTCTCCAGCCCCAGGCGAGGGATGCGCCAGGTGAGCGTCTTGCCGTCCGGGCTGACGTCCGGCACGGGCAAGCCGGTGAAGGAGTTGGGCACCAGCGTGACGTAGGGCGAGAGCCGGTCCACGATGGTGATGTTCGTCGCTGGCGAGCCAGCGATGGCCCCCGCAATCTGCTGGTAGATGGCATCGAGCTGGCTGCTGGTTGGGGCGAAGAAGTAGTCGGACGGCGAGGAGGCCAGGTCGCGCAGCAGATTGGGATCCACGTCCGCCCCCAGGCCGATGGTGAAGATGCGCGTGCCGGCATTTTTGGCCGCGGTTGCCGCCGGGCGAGGATCGCCGCCGGCGGTAGGCTGGCCATCGGACAGGAGGACGATGACCGGCTGGTTGCCGGTGCGATGGCGGGCGCTGGTCAGCTCCGCCTGGGCCTGCGTAATGGCATCAGTGATGTTGGTGGCGCCGCTGGCCACCAGCCCGTCAATGGCCGTGCGCACCGGACCGGCCATCTGGGTCAGCACCTGGTTCAGAGTCGCCGCGTCGGAGAAGGACACCAGGCCCACCTGGTCCATAGACAGGTCCATGCGGTCCAGGAAGCCCTTAGCCGCGGCTTTGGCATCGGCGATCTTCTGGCCGCTCATACTGCCGGAACGATCCAGCACCAGCATGACGTCGGCTGGTTGGCGCTGCGGCAGGCAGGCACCGTCCAACCCGGTCAGGCTGAGCATGACCGTCACCTCGCCACCCGGCTGGGTGACGTTGGGACTGGCCGTTTTGTTACCCTCCACGCGGCAGGGCGGCGAAGGCGAGCAGACGTGGAAGTGGATGCCATCCACGATGACGTAGGTCTGCCAGCCCGTGGTTGTGTACTTGCGTAGCTCGAAGACCAGGGCGATCGTCCGGCCGCGGATGAGTTCCAACTGCGCCAGGGTCAGGTTGTAGGATGGCGGATCAATCGGGCAGTTGGACAGGGGGTTGAACTGCCACAGCCGCACCAGCTCTGTGCTCATGGCCATGTCGTAGAGGGAAGCGCGGAAGTAGTCCCGGCCGCTGAGCGGCGTGCCCCCGCCACCCAGGAAGGCATAGATTTCGTTCTCCACCCAGAAGCTGGCGGCGGTGGCGTCGGGCGGGATGTCCAGGTACTGGTACAGGATCTCCACGCTGGCGGCGGTGGATGGCCCCTCCAGGCGGGCAGAGTAGATGCCCTCCAGGGCCCCCTGCGTGCTGACGATCTCCCGGCCGGTGCTGCTGTACTCACCCCAACTGCGGTTGAACTTCTCGAAGTACGGATTGCGGACGTAGTTGGGCCCCTGCTCAGGCGGGCAGGAGGGGCTGACCGGCGTCCGGGTGGGCGGGCAGGCCGTGGTTGTGGGCGTGGGGGTGGGTGGCGGCCCGGTGACGGGCGAGATGGCGATGGCGTACTCCACCTCGGTCTGAATCGTCGCCTGGGCGTAGGCCTGGGCGTCCTGCTGCGGCATGTATTTCTCCGGGAAATCACGGGGGAAGTTCTGGCCGAAGAAGTTGGCGATGGCCGCGGCGCTATCCACGTAGGAGGCCGGTCCCCACAGGCCACCCGGACTATCGGTGCTGACCGCGTTGTAGATGTCGTGCGAGATGTTGCCGGCGTCGTTGTGCACGTCGTAGGCGTGGCCGGGCACAGGCGTGTGTGAGATCAACGTGCCATTGAGGACGCGTCCTGGCCAGCCTGATTCGGCGCTGTCCTTGATGGGGTTGCTGAAGGCGATACGCCAGGCGGTCTGCTCCACCCCAGCCACGGTCACAAAGTGACCACCCACGCGCTGCCAGCCAGTGGGCCCTTGCGTCCAGAAGCCCAGCAGCAGGATGACATCTTCGCAGCGTTCCACCTCGTCGGCTACCCAGTCGAAGGTAGGCTTCTCCACCATGGTGACGGTGTACGCATCAGCCAGCCCATGGTCCGACAGGTAACCCCGGACGGCGTTGTACATGTCGCTGACGTAAGTTCCTTCCCATGTGCCGCCGGTGCGCTGGCCGTCGGTGTCCATGCGCCAGGCCAGGTCGGCGACAAAGGGAGGCAGGTTGCGTGGATCATGGTCGTCCCACTGCCCAGGGCTATACGATTGCACCAGGGGATAGTTGTCGTTGATGGTCGGTGGTGTCGCCGGATTAGGCTCCATCTTGGAGTCGAACCACCACAGGCAGTTAGCCAGCGCCAGCGGGCCGCAGTAGGACCAGTTGTTGCTCTTGGGGTTGCGCCAGTTATCCTGACGTTGGTCAAAGTCGGGCAGGCCACTGGGCGCGTAGTCCAGCCAACCGCCGGGTTTCCAGTAGAATCCCCCTTGTGTGGGCGTGGGCGTGGGTGTGAGTGTGCGTGTGGGGGTTCTGGTAGGCGTGCGGGTCGCGGTAGGCGTAGGCGTGGCAGTAGCACACCATGTCGGGACGTTAATGACTACGCACTGGCCGCCGTATCTGGCTCCGTCGCCCATGGCCTTGATGGCGAAGCTGTGGGTCATACCCAGGGGCGAGCCGGGTGGCACGCGGATGTCCACCGCAAAGGGGACGGTTATCCCGCCCGCTGGCACGTCCAGGTCGGTGTAGGCTGGTGGGTTGACGGTCAGCCAGGACTGGTAGCTGGACGGATCAGCGATCAGTTCCAGGCGCGAGATGCGGCGACTGGCGCTGGTGACCAGGTTCTGGATGACGGTCGGCAGGTTGGCGGCATTGTCCAGCTTGAGGGCGCTGCCGCCCGCCCCGGTCCGCCCGGCCCAGTTTTGCCAATAGGTTACCATACCATCCAGATTGGGCCCTTCGGTCAGCCCTCCAGCGCTGGTGACGAAGAGGAGAGTCACGCCGTTGGTACGCATCCCATTCAGCGCCGTTTGGAAGTCCAGATCGTCGGCTGTGCCGGGCTGGCCATCGCGCCCGGGATCCAGGTAACTGGGGGCGTAGCCGGTTCGCCACTGCTGACCGGGCAGGTAGGGTGGGCTGGGCACGCCGGCGTTCAGGTCGTCGTCGTGGGCCACACTATCACCGAACATGACCACGAAGCGCCGGGCGTCGGTACGCCAGCCGATGGTCGAATCGCTGTAACTCTCGTATAGCGCCCGGCTGTAGGCTTCCGGGCCATCATCGCCCCAACCGGTGGTGATGGCGTTCATGGCTGTCTGCACGGCGTTACGATCGCTGGTGATGGCCTGGCGCAGGAGATACGCGTGGTCGCTAGTGCCACCATAGGGCGAGATTGGATAGTCCAGAAAGTCCATCACCCCAAACTGTACGTCGGGGATGAGCCCAGCCAGGTTGTTCATGATGCTGATGGCGTTGGTGCGGGCGGAGTTGATCTCGTCGCTCATGCTGCCCGAGGCGTCAAAGGCGAAGAGGACGTCGGCCCGGCCGGGGGCGGGTGGGATGAAGATGTGCTTGGTCTCGGTGATAGACTGGCCTGGGCAGAGGGTGGCTTCGAGGACCGGCGTACAGGTCACGGTCGCCGTCGGCGTGGGTGTACGGGTGGGTGTGCGTGTCGCTGTAGCCGTGGCGGTAGGCGTGACCGTGCCGCAGACCGGATCGACGCGAATGGTGCGTTGCGCGGAGTCCTGGAAGCAGTTCGTGTTGGCGTCAAACACCCTGGCCACGACGACGTAATCGCCGGGGAACAGGTCGGCGGGGACCTGAAGCGGGATCACACGTGTCCCCGGCGCGGTGAAGGTCTGCTCGGCAGGGGACCAGATGATGTCGCCGCTCCACAGAGTGGCCTCCACGCGCACGGACTGCGAAGGCAGGCTAGTGCGCACGTCCACGAAGACGCCGATCTGTGTGCCCGGCCGGTAACAGGTGTTGTCGGTGGAGAGGGTCTGGATGTAGGCGGTAGCCGGGCAGGTGGTGGGTGTGGGTGTGGGTCCCGTCGTGTAGGCGCGCACGAGGACGTCGTCCACGTAGGCGCCGCCGGGGTATGTCACCGAGCTATCGCTCTCGAAGAGAAAGCCAATCCACACTTGAGGTTGGCCAGTGTAGGTGTTCAGGTTCAGCGTGTCATTCACCCAGCCGTCCAGATACCAATCCCCAGCCAACCAGCGGAAGAGGTCGAAGTTCTGCCCATCAGTAGACACGATAACCCAGAGTGGATCCTTGGCGTTAGCACAATTGGTACCATCGCATTCGCTGTTGAGCCAGAAGTAAAAGCTCAGCTCCACAGCCGTGGCCTGACTAAGGTCTATGGGACCGTAGACCATCCAGGAATTGGCCAGGTTGGGATAGGAGGCTCCGCAGGCCAGGCTGCTGCCGTTGGCCCCGCCACCGATGCCCCAGGCGCTGTAGCTGCCCGCATGGGCCAGGCAGTTGCGCTTAGCCCAGTAGTATTCGCCGTTAGTGCTGGGCGGGCTGTCGTTGTCAAAGACGTACCAGTTGGTGGAAGGCCAGGTGCCTTCAAAGTTCTCGGACAGGACGGTGGTCCAACCGGCGGCGCTGAGCGATACCCGGATAGGCTCGCCGGTCAGTCGCTGGCCGGCGGGCAAGCTTAGCGAGCCTGAGCCGCTGCCGTAGCCTCTCCCCGGCGGTGGGACGGGCTGCTCTGGATCGGCCAGAGCGGGCAAGCCCAGCAGCAAGCCGATGAGCAAGATGGCCGAGGCAGCCAAAATGAACCCAGTGAGACGGGACCGAGATAGCCGGGCACGTAGATCAGATGTCATGGGGTCTTTTCTCCTTTTTGAGTTTAGGATTGGGGTCGCTACACGACGAAGGACGAAGGACGGATGACGAAGGGTGGTGGCAGATTAGCGTGTATAGCGGAATTCCCACCACCCACTTTGGGGGCCTTCCTGGCCGTTGGCGTCCACCGCCCAGACTCGCCAGCGGCCTGGCTGCGCACCCACGAAGTCAAAGGTGTAGCTGGTTTCTTTGATGTTGGGTACCAGACCCCAGGGCTTACCAGCTAGATCCGAGAACCATCTCCCGCTGCCAACGTCGTAGGCGTCTATCTCCACCGTATACGTGGCCGCCCCGGGCACGGCCGACCATTGCAGCTTCGTTGTGCGAGGGTAATTTTCAAATACTGATCCATTGGCCGGGGAAAGCTGCGTCGGTGCCGCCAGGCCTGGCGCCGGCAAGGACACGGACACAGGCGCCGACTCGTTGTTGCCCTCATTGCTCTCCTCGACGCGGCAGTATCCCGGCATGCGCTCCTCGCCAGCACAGCTATCGGCCAGGGCGCGTAGAGAGACAGTACTGCCCTGCAATCTGGCCGAAAGGGTCACCTTTCCTTCGAGGGTCACGCTGGCTCCCGCCGCGAGGGGGGCGCTGGTGTAAGGATACCAGTTGTCTTTCTGCCCGGGAACGGTGAAGGGAGCCCCAAACGTGCCGTCGGGGCCGGTATAGCTCACCGACACCTTGAAAATGCCCGCCGGAAGACCGCCTTGATTCTTGACCACGACCTGGAAGGGCACCTCAAAGTCGCCAGGGAGGAGGGCGGTGGCGAGACCGGCGTACCCCCTGACTGCGGGCCCGGTGGTTCGCCAGGTCGTTACGATCAGGTCGGGAGGGGCCAGCGTCGGCGTCCAGGTTGGCGTACGCGTCGGTGTCGGCATCAGGCGCGCTGGCTCGGGGCCAGGAGGCAGAATCTCAATGTCGTCCACCAGGACCTGAGAATCGTCCTGGGTTTCAAAGGCGATGGTGCCCCGGCGCAAGGGCGCTCTGTCGGTGTAGTCCAGCTCCAGTTTGCCGTCCACGTAGACCTGGAGATGCCCGCCCCAGCCAACGATCTCCACCTGATACCAACGGTTCAACGCATGCGGCAGATCCACGGCGGCGAGATCGGTGAAAGTGTCACGTATCTGCTTGGACAGGTACAAACCATCCTGGTGGAAACCGATGAAGTACCTGATGGGCCCTTCTGTCAGCCGGTAGTTCAGGTGGACGACCCCCCGCAAGAGCTTGAGCCGGAAGCGGAAGCGATAGTCGTCCCACGCCTGGCCGGTCAGGGTGGCCCATTGGTGGCCTCTGCCACTGAGGACGTAGTTGGGGCCCTCTCTCTCTACCGTCCATCCCGACCACAGATCCCAGCCATCAGCCCGGCCATCATCGAAGTTCTCGCAGTAGAGCACGCCCGGCGCACACGGCTGCACATATGGCTTCGGCGTCGGAGTCGGCGTTACCTCCGGCACAAAAACAAGGTCTACATCCCCAGAGGGGATACGGCTGGCGGCCGGGCCGAAGCCCTGCTGCACGTCCAGCTCCACCTGGTGGAACACGTCCCACAGACCCAACTCCTGGGCCAGGGCGCGCATGTCCTCCAGGCGGTAAGAGACCTGCGGCGGCTCGCCAGGCCTGACCAGCGCCCACTCCCTAGCCCCCACCAGCCTGGTCTGCACTTCGCCCGTCAGGTTGCGCACCTCCACCTGGCCAGCAAACACGCGCGCAATGGTGAGCCGCGTGCCGGGGTGATAAGCAACCATGACCACGGTGCCGGCAAAGGTGATCTCAGCATAGGCCGTGGTTAGCGTAATGCGTTGGTTGGCCCTGGGCACGCCGCCGTTGAGGCTCGTACCAGCGTCCACGGACAGGCGCACGTCGGTGGGTACAACTTCCTCCATGCCCATGTTTGTGTCACCATAAAGCCGCACCCACAGGTCTGGCCACTTCAAAAGCGCCTTGCCTTGCTGCTGCGTCCACACCTGATCTCCCTTACCGGCGGTAGTCGTGCTCACTACTTCTCGCTCGCCCTGACCGCTGGGCTTGTGTAATACCTGAGGCACTTCCCGCTCCAGTGTTGGCCGCCTAGGACCACAGGCTGCCCCAGCTAACATAACGAACACAATCGAGATCACAATCACACACCAGCGCTTGCCCATGGCTCTGCCTCCTGCCGCATCTTGCGGCTGCTCAGCAACCCTTGTCAGCAACCCTGGCGAAGGTTTCGAAACCTTCGCCAGGGTATCCTCACGTCAGCCTTTCTCACTCTCCTCAGCAAGCTGGTCCCAGATAGCTTCACCGGCCGCGCCACCACTGGCCAGCCCGGCTCCCATAGCTGCGCCTGTCAGGGCGGCCACGGCCACCACCAACATTGGCAGCCAGGGTTGATCTGCCACCAGGCCAAAGACGGGGGACTCAGGCCGGAGCACAAGCGGTAGCCGCAATGGTAACAGCGCCGTAACCGCGAAGCTCAGTGCTCCCCCTAGCGCCCCGCCCAGAGCTGCCAGGGAGATTGCCGATTGCCGATTACCATCTGCCATCCGCCATCTGCTAGCCGCTAATTCCCATCCGCCAGCTATCGCTGCCCCAGCCAGCAGACCGCCTAGCAATTGCCAGCCAGTTAGGGTCGGAGTCAAGGGCCCCAGGGCGAGCAGGCCCAGACAGAAGCCTATCGCCCCGCCCAGCACCCGCCCCACCCGGCTGGCCAACAACACGTCAAGCAGCCAACGCCCGCTCGCGAATAGTGCACCCACTACCTCGCCTATCAGCAGATACGAGTAAATCTCTCCCCAATGGCGGTAGCCAATCACCAGCACCACCGTGGCCATAACCAGCATCAGCCCCAGCCCGCCGCCCAGGCCAGCGCCGATGGCCTGCGCTACCAGCCGCCAGCGGGCCGCGAAAAGCCGGATACCGGCGTGCCAGGCGTTCACCTGCGCCAGCAGTCCCAGCGGCAGTTGCGGCAACGGGAAGTCGGCGGCCCGCATCTGCGCCAAGGCTTGCACGCGGCGCCAGCGACGGCCCGGCGGCGCGGCCGTAGCCAGGGTCTTCATGCCTTCTTGTACGGCCTCCAGCCCCAGGACCTTCTGCATCAGGGCAGCCAGGGCCAGCGCCGCCGTGTGGCGCACAGTGCCATTGTACTGCGAGGACACCGCCGCCCGCGCCAGCGCCTGACTTCCCACGTCCTCCGGCTTCAGCCCTAGCGCCGCGGCGCAGACCTGACAGGTCTCCGCAGACCTGTCAGGTCTGGTACTGTCAGGTTTGGAGTCGTTGATCTGCGCCAGCAGTTGCCGCGCCCCCTCGTCCTCTGCCAGGCGATGCGCCCAGTAGTCCACGTCCGTGCGATGATGCACGGCGCTGCGCAGCAACAGGCAAAGCTGCGGCCCGGCGATCTCTCGCTGCCGCGCCTCCGGCACGCGCTCCTGCCAATCCCGGATTTCTCGCAGGCGATCCGGGCTGACCAGCAGGATACGTTCGTCGGCGGCAGCCCCGGCCGCAGCCTGGCGAGCGACGTACCACTGGTCGTACCAGTCGTCCCAGGCCCGTTGCAGCGTGTCCTGGGCGCAGCGGTTGAGCTCCTCCTCCCGGCTGAACCAGCCCCGTACCTCCGCCGCCAGCACATCGTGGCTCAGGGAGTAGGTGGGCACGCCCTCTGGGGTGGCGCGTGGCTCCAGCAAGCCGTCCTGTAACAGCGGATCAAGCACAGCCTGCGCCTGGAGTGGCTCAACACCCACCGCCTGGGCCGCCTGAACTGCCATCACGAAGACCCGCTCGCCCGCCGCTGAGACCATCTGCTTGAGCAAGGACCGAGCCAGCTCCCGCAGCGACGGCTCGCGAAATCGCTCCCGCAGTCTCTGCCCCAGGTAACTGCTGAGGATGGCCTTCGTGCCGCCTTGCGGGTACTGTCCCAGACCGATGACCTGCACTCCATCCTGCACCGCCCGCGTGTACAACTCGTGGCAGACGATCTGCAGGTGCGTGGGGTTGATGGCCTGTCCACCCGCCTCGGCGCAGAGGTCGGGCAGTAGCCGGTCGCGCAGGAAGGCCGGATCGTAGTAGATAGGCGGCTCTTGCTTAGCCAGCGGCTGCACGATGGCTCGCTCGGCCTGCTCGAGGCGCAGCGGCAGCAGCTCAAAACGGTTGTCCAGGATCTGCGGCAGGTGGGGCTCGAAAACCGCCAACTGGCCCAGGAGGTCCTGTCGTACGACCAGCAGCAGGCAAACGGGCAGTGGGTAGCTGGCCTTGACGCCGGCGGCGAACTGGGCGACGAAGGCCGCACGCCGGGCGACGTCGGCGGTGCCTAGAAACTCCTCAAACTCGTCAAAGACCAGCACCAGCGGCCGGCCGAGATCGCGCAGCAGGGCGGCGACCAGGCCGGGCAGGTCGGTCACAGCGCTCAGATCCACGTCCAGCGCCGGGGAGGCGGCGATGGCCTGGCGCAGCAGGGCCACGGGATCGCCGTACTCCCGCACGGTCAGCACCAGGTAGCCGTGCTCCAGCAGGGCCGGGATCAGGCCGGCGTTGACCAGTGAGGTCTTGCCCACCCCCGGGGGCCCGTGCAGCACCAGGAAGGGACGGTGGAGCACTTCCCCCAGCAGGCGCGGCGTCTCCTCCTCGCGCCCGTAGAACACCACTTTGTCTGTGGCCTCGTAGGGGCTGAGGAACTGGTAGGGCGCAGCCTGGGGCGACCGCAGCGCCGCCCAGTCCACGGGAGGCGCGCCCGCCGGTCGCAGGTAGAGGCAGGTGCGCTGGGCATCGCAGCGCATGACCTCGCCGCGCACCCGCGCGCTGTCCTGGAAGCGGAAGAGGAAGCCCTCGCCGTCCTGGTTGCGCAGGTAGACGGTAGGGATGTACCACGTCCCCTTGCTGAAGAGAATGCGACGCCCGGCGGCAGTGGCGGCGGCGATGGACTCTCCTCGCGCCAGAGCGGCGTAAAATTGCCCGGCAAAGTCCACAGACGAATCCATCGGCACGGAGAACTGCATGGCCACCACCGCTGGCACGCCAGCCAGGATCAGGCGTGGCCCCACGCTGCTGAAGACGCTCAGGCCCCCCACCGTGGCCGATTGGCAGGCGCTGGCCACGAAGAGGCGTATCTGCCTACCACTGAGCACAGTGCCCAGCTCCTGGGCGCTCACCAGGTGCGATAGGCGGCTGCTGGCGCTGCGTTCAAAGGCCAGGCAGCCTTGGAGCACGGCCTCGTCCAGGCGAGCACCGCAGCCGGGGGTGGTGCAGAAAGGCAGGTCGGCGGACTGGAACTGCTCGCAGAAGGGGCAGCGGCGGGCGAAGGCCCCGTGCCCGTCAAAGTGCACGACGTGGTAGGGACGAGCGTTGACGGCGGCTACCAGGGCATCCAGGGTGGGCGGTGCCAGCAGATGGACGCGCACCAGGGAGGTTGCTTCCAGCCTCTGAAAGGCGTTGGCGATGGCCTGGCGCTCGGCGGTGGGGTGGAGGGGGGCGGTGTCTTCAGGCCGGGCGGTGACCACCAGCACTTCCAGGCGGTCGGCGACGGGGAAAGGTGTAGTGGCCTGGCCGAAGGTGATGTAGCGGGTCAGGCGCAGCCGCTCGCTGGCCACCAGATGCTCGTCCTGGTCGCAGAGCAGCTCCCAGGGGAGCTGGGCCAGGTTCACGGCGTCGCGGTCGAAGCGCAGTTGGAGGGGCAACGCCTCACCGGCAGCTCGCGCCTGGTTCAAGGCCGCCTCCAGGGCGCCGCGCACGTTGTGGTCGGGGTCCTCAGCGGCAGGGAAGAGGGCGGCAAACAACCGCTGGCCGATGAGCCGATTACGGTCCTCGGCCCCCAGCAGACGGCCATCCTGGATCAGGCCCAGGGCGCGCAGAGCTACCAGCTCCTCGGTATCCAGCCGGCAGCGCGCCAGGTCGCCTTTCTCCAACACCTGCAACAGCCCGCGCCCGGCTGCCGGGTCGAAAGGGGGCGCCAGCGCCTGGCGTCGCTCGCCACTCAGGGGATGGGCGCAGCGCACCTGGGCCCTGTCGGCGTCCAGGTAGGACAACTGCAATTCTAGCACGTCCGGCATATTGACGATTTCCGATTGGGGTGGTCCCCCCGTAGGGTGTTGCTGAGCATTTTACCGCTGAGAACGCCGAGTTCGCAGAGTTTTTTATTTCTCGGCGGTCTCCTGGTAGGTTCGCACACGCTCTGGATTCGGATGCATGGCGTGTGCGAACCTACCTCCGCGTGCTCTGCGGTCCAAAATGGTCGTTATTCCTTCAACAACACCCAAGAGGGAGACTATCCCGATTAGCGATTTCCGATTCTCACTCTTGCGAAGGGTTCCAAAACCTTCGCCAGGGTCTTCTGGCCTCAATCCTGGAACAGGCCCTTCAGCGCCCCCTGTTTGGCGACCTGGCGCAAGCGCGGCCCTAACTCCGGGTCCTGCTCCACAAAGCGGCGCATCTCCTCCCGGCTGTAAAGTGGCCGCAGGCTGACGCGCACCGTCTGCGCCCGTTCCTGGCTGCCCCCGCCGCCGACGTCCAGCACGTAGATCTTGACGCCCGCCTGCGCCTCCTTGCGGGCCGTGATGCTCAGCTCCAGATCTACGCCCTCGACGTAGAAGAGGGGCACGGGATCGTCGGGCGATTGGGTCAGCAACTCTTTCTTCACCTGGTACAGCAGTTCTTGCAGGCCGATTTCTTCGGGCATGGTTGGTCTCCATAGGGAAAAGTAGACAAGGAACGAGTGGACAAGGAATAGAAAGGTGCATTGCGTCAGTTGCCTGCGTCTGGGTTCGTAGGGGCAAGGCATTCCTGCGAGGTTGTTGCAACTCCCCTGCATCCTCGCTGCGTAGGCATTAAGGACATGCCGTGTATTCTGGATAATGCCTCGCCCATACTTCCAACTGGCGTTCAGCCTGGGAAAGGACGAAAGATGGGCAGCGCTTTGAGCTCAGCGGGGCACTCCAGTTGGGGCGTCTGCTGGTAGGCGGCCGTCCCCCTGCTGGCGCGGCTAATGAGTTCAGCGTAGGTCAGGTTACCCCCCGTCTCCACGATGGTCTTAACCAGGTAGTAGGTAAAGGCGCCGTGCCAATCGCCGGCGATGTAGGCATCGCTGCTGGTCTGCACGTCCTGGCACGCCGCCAGCAGGATGTTATTCAGGCGGGTGTCCACAAACTGGAAGCGATTTTGTTTGAACCTGTTCAGAATCTGGGCCAGCAATTCCTGAATCCTGGCCGCCAGGTCCTGCGGCGACAGCTCCCTGGCCAGGCGGTCGTACTCAGCAGCAAAGAACACTGCGTAATCAGCATCGCGCCGGGCCACCTTGGCGGCGATGCGCTCCTGGACCTCCGGCGGGACGAAGAGCACGCGGGGTATCTCCGTCGGAGTAAAGGCTTTGTTGACCGTGCCGGAATGGCAGGAATCGCTGATGAAGGTCAGGTTGGCTGCCAGAGGGACCCTGTCGAATACGGCTTTCAGGTCATCGTCCCGCAGCGGGTTGTCCCAGTCGTGATCGTAGGGAACCAGGATCTCGTCCCGGCACTCCCACTCGTCGCCGCTGTCATCGTCCACCTGGCTGCCGTGACCGGAGTAGTGGAAGACCAGCACGTCGCCGGCCTGCGCCCCCTCCACCAGCCAGGCCAGTCCGTCCAGCATGCCCTGGCGAGTGGCCTCCTCATTGCACAGCAGCCTGACGTTCTCGGCGGGGAAGCCGTAGTACTGTTGCAGGAGGCTTTGCATTTGCTGGACATCGTTGAGGCAGCCGCGGAGGGGATTGATTGGAGGGCGATAGGCATTGATGCCCACGAGAAGTGCTTTGCTAGTCATCTGATTTCTCCTTTTCTGCTATTCCTGGAATGCTGCCGCACGAAGGCCGAAAGACGAAGGGCAGGCAACGAAGGGTGAAAGATGAAGAGTAAGCGATAGATTTCAGAGTGTAGGGCTGGAAGGAGGAATGTGAAGCGAGGGGCAAAATAGCTCTACGAGCACGATGATTGTAACACAAAGCCCACCTTTAGTCAAGTTTTGGCTGTCCTGAACCGCCTGCGGCGCTTGCCAACACGCGCCGCGAGTGCTATAATGCCCGCAGCAACCTCGATGGCATACAAAGACACACCAGCACAGATAGCAGGAGGCAGTTATGAAGTCGTATCTTGATCTCAGCCCTTCTCCACGGGTGCTCATGGGCCCCGGCCCCAGCGATGTCCACCCCCGCGTCCTGCGGGCCATGGCCACCCCGCTCCTGGGCCACCTGGATCCCGAGTTCCTGGTGCTCATGAACGAGACCAGGGAGTTACTCCAGTACGTCTTCCAGACCCAGAACGAGCTTACCCTGCCTGTGCCCGGTACGGGCAGCGCTGGCATGGAGGCTGCGGTCTGCAACCTCCTGGAGCCGGGTGACACCATCGTCATTGGGGTGAATGGCTATTTTGGCCAGCGCCTGAGCGAGATGGCCACGCGTTGTGGGGCCCAGGTGGTGCCGGTCCAAGTCCCCTGGGGCCGTATCGTAGAGCCGGAAGATATCGCCCAGGCTTTGCGGGGCCGCCAGGCCAAGGTAGTGGCCGTGGTGCACGCCGAGACGTCCACGGGCGTGCTACAGCCCCTCCAGCCCATCGCCGACCTGGCCCACGCCCACGGCGCTCTGTTCCTGGTGGACACGGTTACCTCCCTGGGTGGCCATCCCGTGAAGGTGGACGAGTGGGGCATTGACGTCTGCTACAGCGGCACTCAGAAGTGCCTGAGCTGCCCGCCGGGCCTGGCGCCCATCACCCTGAACGCCCGCGCAGCCGAGGTGCTGCACCAGCGGCGCACTAAGGTGCAGAGCTGGTATCTGGACCTCTCACTAGTAGAACGCTACTGGGGGCAGGAACGATTTTATCATCACACGGCGCCCATCTCCATGAACTACGCCCTGCGGGAAGCTCTGCGCCTGATCTATGAGGAGGGTCTGGAGGCGCGCTGGCAGCGCCATCGCCTCAACCACCAGGCGCTTCTGGCCGGGCTGCAGGCCCTGGGGCTGGAACCCTTCGTAGCTGACGAGGAGCAGCGGCTCTGGAGTCTGAACGCGGTGCGCATCCCTGAGGGCATTGAGGACGCCAAAGTGCGCGCCCAACTCCTGCAGGAGTTCGGCATTGAAATCGGCGGTGGGCTGGGAGAACTGAAAGGGCGCATCTGGCGGGTGGGCCTCATGGGCTACTCGTCAAGCCGCCGCAACGTGCTGCTCTTCCTGGGGGCTTTGCAGCACGTGCTCGTCGCCCAAGGTTACTCGCCCCAGGGCAGCGGCGTGCACGCCGCCGGGGAGGTCTATCGCCGCGCCACTAAGGAAGGAGAACAACCGTGAAAGAGTTGGTCAAGCACGGGCCATTGCTCTCGGCACTGGTCGCCGAGTACGAGCGCCATTATCCTAAATCCAGGCTGGCGGCGGACAAGGCTCGCCAACATCAGGTGAACGGGGGCAGCCACGGCGTGCGGCTGTTCCAGCCCTATCCCTTTCGCGTGACCAGGGCGGCTGGTCCCTCCGTGCACGATCTGGACGGCCACGAGATCGTGGACTTCTGGCAGGGGCACTTTGCCAACCTGCTGGGGCACAACCCGCCGATCGTCACCCAGGCCCTGGCCGAGGCTCTGGGGCGCGGCTGGGGCCTGCAGACCGGCATGACTGATGAGACCCAGGTGGCCTTCGCCGACCTGCTCTGCCAGCTCACCGGGGCCGAGCGGGTGCGCTTTACCACCAGCGGCACCCTGGCCACCATGTACGCCATCATGCTGGGGCGAGCCTTCACCGGTCGCACCCTGGTACTCAAGGTGCGGGGCGGCTGGCACGGGGCCAACCCCATGGCCCTGAAGGGGGTAAGCTACGGGAAGGAGGGGTTCTCGGCCGTCGAATCGGCGGGGCTGCTCCCCAGTGAAGGCGAGGCTATCCTCCTCACCCGCTACAATGACCTGGCCGATCTGGAGCACGCCTTCGCCCGCTATGGCTCCGAACTGGCCTGCTTCATCCTGGAACCGTGCATGGGCCGGGGAGGCTTCATGCCGGCCAGCCCCGAGTACCTGACGGCAGCGCGGGAGCTCACCCAGCGCCATGGCGCGGTGCTGATTTTTGACGAGATCATCTCTGGCTTCCGCTTCTGCCTGGGTGGGTTGCAGAAGCTGTACGGCATCCAACCCGACCTTTCCACGTTCGGCAAGATCATTGGTGGGGGGATGCCCGTGGCCGCTGTCGCTGGTCGGGCGGAGGTGCTGGAACTCTGCGGTCACGACAGCAAAAAGCCGGTGGCCTTCCATGGGGGCACGTTCTCAGCGCATCCGCTCGCTGTGCTGGCCGGCAAGACCATGCTGGAGTACCTGCGCCAGCACGAGGGCGAGGTCTACCCGCGGCTGGCTACGCTGGGGCAAAAATTACGGGCGGGGGTAGAGCGGGTCTTCGCCGAGAGGGGCATCCTGGTGCGCTGCACGGGTTACGGCAACGCCCTGGTGCCCGGCAGCTCACTGGCGATGGTGCACTTCCCGTTCGATGACAAGCACACCCTCAACGCCCCGGACGACGTGTGGGATCCGACGCTCTGCGACGTGGAGATGCGGGAGAAGCTGCTCAAGCTGGGGATGCTGGTGCACAACGTCAACGTGGTGCACGGCCTGGGGGCCATATCGGCCAGCCACACAGAGCGGGAGCTCAACCTGGTGCTGGCGGCCTACGACGCCTTCGCGAAACGGCTGCAGAAGCAGTAGAAGCAGTAGGGCGGCTTTCCATAGCCGCCGTGCCAGCAGAGGCAGGTATGGAAACCTGCCCTACTACTTCGCCCAGCGGCTGAAGGCTGCAGCAGTAGGGCGGCTTTCCATAGCCGCCGTGCCAGCAGAGGCAGGTATGGAAACCTGCCCTACTACTTCGCCCAGCGGCTGAAGGCCGTAGTCTAGGACGCAGTTGGACGCAGATGAACGCTGGCTACGCATGCAGATTTTAATTTATGAAAAACAAAAATCAGCGTCTATCTGCGTGCATCTGCGTCCAATCCAACTACGTCATCTTCACCACAATGTCGCCGATGATGTTGGCCGTCTCGTCGCCGCGGTCAGCGGCGTTGGAGAGGTGGCGGTACAGCTCACGCATCTTCAGCATGTAGACGATGTCGTCCACATTCTTAGGCCCCTGGAAGAGCTCAGCGATGGCCTCCCGGTAGATGCTCTCCACCTGATTCTCCAGCACCTTGGCCCGAGCGGCGTGCTCGGAGGCCAGGTTGGGGCGCTCTTTGAGCTGCTTGATGGCCATAAAGAGTTCGTCGGCGGCTTCCCGCAGGACGGCGACGATGCGCTGCAGGTACGGGTTGGGCTGCACACCGAAGATGCTCATCTCGTCCACGGTGGTGTTGGCGTAGTCCAGGACGTCGTCAACGGCGCGGGAGAGGGAGAAGATGTCCTCCCGATCAATGGGCGTGACGAAGGTGCGGTTCAGCTCGTCAATGAGAATGCGCCGCTGCTCGTCGGCCTCCCTTTCGGCCTTGCCCACGTCCCTGGCGGCCTGAGGATTGTTAGTCTTCATGTACTCCTCTAAGGCCTCCATGCCCCGCAGGGTGAGCTGCGCCTGCTCCAGGAGAAGTGTGAAAAAATTGCTCTGCCGTGGTCGCAAGAAATCCTTAAGCCCCATCATACCCCCCACGAGTGTTGAAGTCATTCTGAGCGACCAAGGGGAGCGAAGAATCTCTGTCTTCTGCTGAAGTATGAGATTCTTCGTCGCTTCGCTCCTCAGAATGACGATGAGAAACGTCGGCCTGCCGCGTCATGGGCCGAACAGCCGCTGGATCGCCAGGTAGAAAATCGCCGCCATGACGATGGAGGCCGGGATCGTCACCAGCCAGGCCAGCAGGATGTTGCCAGCCACAGCCCAACGCACCTTGGACAATCGCTCCGCCGAGCCCACACCCATGATCGCCGAGCTGACCACCTGGGTGGTGCTCACTGGCCCGCCCAGCAGGGCTGCCCCCAGGATCACGGCGGCGCTGGTGAGCTGGGTGCTGAAACCGTGCACCGGACGAATACGATACATCCCGGCCCCCAGGGTGCGAATGATGCGCCAACCTCCAGTCACAACGCCCAAAGAGATCGCCGTGGCGCACAGCACGATGACCCAGACGGGCACGACGAAGGTTTTGGCAAAGCCAAGCGTCACCAGGGCCATGGTGATAAGCCCCATGGTCTTTTGCGCATCGTTGGTACCGTGGCTCAAAGCCAGGGCAATGGAGGTGGGGACCTGCAGGCGCTTGAAGAAAGCGTTTACTTTGGGCGAGGCACCGCGGGCCAGGAAGAGCACCAGCTTCATGAACAGGTAGCCCCCCACGATCCCCAGCAGCGGCGCGACAAGCAGCGACACGATCACCTTGAGCAGTCCGGCCAGGTGGATTGTGCCGATGCCCCTGGCCGCCATGACCGCCGCTCCCACCAGGCCGCCGATCAGGGCGTGCGAGGAGCTAGACGGTAGCCCGAAGTACCACATCAATAAGTCCCAGAGTATGGCGCTCCCCAGCGCCGCCAGGATCACGCCGCTGGTAATCATCTCCGGGCTGACAATGCCCTCGCCGATGGTGGCGGCCACTGCCGTGCCGAAGAGGAACGGTCCGGAGAACTCCGCCACAGAGGCGAGGACAAGCGCTCGCCGCGGTCCCATCGCCCCGGAAGAGATCATAGTGGCCACGATGTTGGCGCTATCGTTGAAGCCGTTCAGGAAATCGAACGTCAGGGCCACAGCCACCAGAACCAGGAGAAGGTTATAGTCCAAAGAAGACGATCCTTTCCGGCGAATGATGCAAAAGCTCCCCATCTCTAAACCAGGGATGGGGAGCTCTGCCAGTTGGGCCTACGGCCCGACAGTAATTGCTGGTACCCCTGGCGAGACTCGAACTCGCGCACCTGGCTCCGGAGGCCAGTGCTCTATCCTCTGAGCTACAGGGGCGCAACCATACTATAGCACAAAACCCGCCGTTTGACAAGGGGCAGGCAATATGCTATAATCCCGACCACAAGGGGCGCATTCGTCTAGCGGCCCAGGACACCTCCCTCTCAAGGAGGAGATCACCGGTTCGAATCCGGTATGCGCTACCAATGGTAGTAGGGGCGAAGCATTCGCCAACTAATTCAAGGAGACGCTCCGGTTTTCGTCGGCGAATGCTTCTGAAGCGCCATCATGCCTTACTTCCCGAAACGGCGGTGACTTGCCAGCACGCCTTACTCCCCGAAACGGCGGTGACTTGCCATCACGCCTTACTCCCCGAAACGGTGGGCGTGATGGCAAGTCAGGGCGTGATGGCAAGTCAGGGCATGATGGCGCTTCATCGCCCCTACCGCGATCACGAAGATCGAGAAGGCTGGCGTGCCTGAGGACTACCTGTACCCCATGATTAGCGTCGAAGAGGCCCAAGAGCGCATCCTGCGCTCCTTTCATCCCCTGGAACCGGAACGCGTGAGCCTGTTCGAGGCTCTGGGCCGCGTCCTGGCGGAGGACATCTCTGCCGACGTCAGCGTGCCGCCTCTGGACAACACGGCTATGGATGGCTATGCCGTGCGCGCCGCCGATACCAGCGGCGCCAGCCACGAGCACCCCGTCCCCCTGCGCGTCCTGTACGACCTGGCGGCCGGCTACGTCAGCGATATTGCCGTCAAGCCGGGCACGGCCATCCGCATCATGACCGGCGCGCCCATCCCCGAGGGCGCCGACGCCGTGGTGCCCTTTGAAGAAACCGACGAGAAAAGCCCCCAGCCTCACCCCTCCCCTGGTAGGGGAGGGGAAGGGGGAGAGGTGCGCGTATTCCAAGAGGCGAAGTTGGGGGCGCACATCCGGCGGGCCGGGGAAGACATCCGCCAGGGTGAGCGCGTGCTGGCTGCTGGCACCTTGGTGCGCCCGGCCGAGGTCGGCGTGCTGGCCTCGGTGGGGCGGGCGACGGTGCTCTGTCCTCGCCGTCCCCGCGTAGCTATCCTGGCCACCGGCGATGAACTGGTGGAGATCGAGCAGAAGCCCGGTCCTGGTCAGATTCGCAACTCCAACAACTACACCCTGGCCGCGGCCGTGCAGCGTGATGGTGGCGTGCCGCTCCTGCTGGGCATCGCCCGGGATCGTCTGGACGAGCTCACGGCCAAGATTCGCCACGGCCTGAGCAAAGGCGCCGACCTGCTGCTCACCTCCGGGGGCGTGTCCGTGGGCGATTTTGACGTGGTCAAGACCGTCCTGGCCACGGAGGGCGAGATCACCTTCTGGCGGGTGCGCATGAAGCCAGGCAAGCCCCTGGCCTTTGGCCACATCAAGGGTGTGCCCCACCTGGGGTTGCCCGGCAATCCGGTCTCCTCCCTGGTCTCCTACGAGCTTTTCGCCCGGCCGGCTATCCTCCGTATGCTTGGGAAGAGCCACTTCCGCCGGCCGGAGATAGAGGCTACACTCCTGGACGCCATCCCCCATAAGGATGGACGCCGCCACTACGTGCGCGTGATCGTGCAGAAAGAGGATGGGGGCTACACGGCACGGCTCACGGGCGAGCAAGGCTCTGGCATCCTGACCAGCATGGCCAAAGCCAACGGGCTGGCCATCATCCCAGAGGAGGCCACCTCGCTGGCCCCTGGCAGCCAAGTACGGGTAATGCTTCTGGACTGGCCGGAGCAGATTTTCTGAGAAGGCGAAGCGCCACTCAGCCAGCAGTGAGGACTGCGAGGGGCAATGACCTCAGGAGAGTGAAGATCGTGAAGAAAGCTGCATCCTGCCCGCAGGAGAGAGGGCGCTTTAGATCGTGGTGGCTGAAGGGGACGGCTGGCGTTCTGTTGCTGGGGCTTCTGCTAGGCTGTGCTCCTTCCAGACCGCAGAGTGGCGCGGTGCCAACTCCCACCAGGCAGTTCATGGCGCCAGCAACACCAACCAATGTCCCGACACCCAGCCCAGGGGTGCCCCGGCCTACCCCTACCCAGAGTGCTCAACCCCTCACGCCGGTGGCCAGTCCCACGCCCTTCGCCGTGCCTGAGGAGCTGCCCAGCAAGGGCTCGCCGGAGGCCAAAGTGGTTCTCGTCGAGTTCTCTGAATTCCTCTGCCCGTGGTGTGCACGTTTCGCCAAAGAGACGGTCCCCCAGGTCGAGAAAGAGTACGTCTCTGCTGGCTTGGTGCAAATCGTCTTCGTAGATTTCATCCTGCACGGTGAGCCAGCGATCCTGCCTGCGGAGGCGGCTCATTGTACTCAGGATCAGGGGCAATTCTGGGCCTACCACGATCTCCTGTTCGAGAACTTCTCTGGAGAGGCTTACAGCCGGGAGCAGTTGGATAGCTTTGCCCGTAAATTGAATCTGGATATGGCTGCCTTTGGCCAGTGCCTTGATAGCCAGAAGTATCGGACGTTTGTGTTGGCCTCCACTCAGGTGGGAGAGAATGCAGGTGTCGAGGGTACGCCGACCATCTTCGTCAACCTGCAAATGCTCCCAGGCTTCGTTCCCTTCGAAGAACTGAAACCCATCATCGAGGAAGAACTGAAAACTGCGCCCTGATCCCCCGTAGGATAGGTTGCTAACCTGTCGGCCTAAGAGGACGGGTTAGCAACCCGTATTACAGGCCAGCTATTTGCCAGTTCGCAATACAGCTAGGAGGGGCCTATCTTGCTGCGTCGGGTTTTCACCATTACGCTACTAATCTTCTGGCTGGTGGCTGCCGTGACGGCCCAGGCCGCCGGGCCAGTGCGGGTGTTCATGTTCTACTCGGACACGTGCGGCCACTGCCAGACCGTCCTAAACGAGGTTCTCCCCCCGCTGCAGGCCAAGTACGGCAGCAACCTGGAAGTGCGGGGCTTTGAGATCTCCACCGCCGCCAATTACGAGGTCATGCTCAAGCTGGAGAAGCGCTACAGCGTATCCGCGCCAGACTTCCCGGAGATCTTCATCGGCCAGGAGGTGCTGGTGGGCGAGGAGGCCATCCGCACGCGGCTGCCCGCCCTTATTGATAAATACCTGGCTCAGGGCGGCGTGGACTTCCCCAGCAACGACCAGCCCGTAGCTCCCAGTGCGCCGACGTCGGCGGGAACGGTGCCGACGGTGTACTTGGCCTACTTCTCCAAGGCTGGCTGCCAGACCTGCGATCGCACCAGCTACGACCTGAACTACCTGAAGGGCAAGTACCCCGAGTTGGTGGTCAAGGAGTTCGACATCGCCAGCGGGGACAACAAAGCCCTGAACGAGGTCCTCTGCAAAAAATACGGCGTGCCAGAAGAGAAGCACCTGGTCACGCCCATGATCTTCGTGGGCAACGATTATCTGGTGGGCGAGGCGGCCAACGCTGCCAACCTGCAGGCGCTGGTGGACAAGTACCGCAACCAGGGGACGACGCCGCCCTGGGAAGGGGTGGACATCGAGCAGGGGCGCAATGTCATCCTGGAGCGCTTTCGCCATCTCAGCCCGTTGGCCGTGCTGGGCGCCGGCCTCCTTGAAGGTCTAAACCCCTGCGGCTTCGCCACGATCATTTTCCTGATTTCCTACCTGGCCTTCGCCGGACTCAAGGATCGGCAGATTCTGGCCGTGGGCCTGGCCTTCACCGTCGGCGTCTTCGTCTCTCACCTGCTCATCGGCGCTGGCTTGCTGGCTTTTCTACAAACGGTGAGCTTCATCAGCGTCCTGGCCAAGGTCTTGTACGCCATCATCGCCGTGATGTGCCTGCTCCTGGCCGCCATCAGCATCGCCGATTATATCAAGGTGCGCCAGGGGCGGGCGGAGGAGATGACGCTGCAGCTCCCCAAGTTCCTGAAGAAGCAGGTACATCAGATGATCCGGCAAACCAGCAAATGGCAGACGGCTGTCCTTTACGCCCTGGCAGCTTTGGCCATCGGCGCGGTGGTGGCGGCGCTGGAGGTGGTCTGCACCGGCCAGGTTTATCTGCCCACCATCCTCTTCGTGGCCCAGATGCCGGAGCTACGGGCCAATGCCCTGCTCCACCTGACGCTGTACAACCTCATGTTCGTGGTGCCGCTGGTGATTGTTTTCCTGCTGGCTTTCTACGGCACCACCACCCAGCAACTGGGCGATTTTCTGGACCGGCACATGGGGGCGGTGAAGCTCACCACGGCCGTCTTCTTCCTGGTCCTGGGCGGCTGGCTGGTTTACTCGCTGCTGTAGACGACAAAGACCCCCGGCGTCTTTGGAGACGCCGGGGGTCTTGATTACCGCCGCACGATAGCCTGGTAGATGCCTTCCAGTTCCTCTTCCGAATAGAAGTGGATCACCAGCTTGCCGCCCTTCTTGCTGCGCACCAACTCCACCTTGGTACCCAGGGTGCGCCGAAAATCGTCCTCCAGGGCTTGCGTCTGGGCGTCTACGATGCGCCGCGCCACCGCCTCTGGCGTAGCTTTGGCCTGCTGTAGCCGCCGCACCAACTCCTCGGTCTGGCGCACGGAGAGCCCCCTTGCCATCACCACCTTCAGGGCGGACAGTTGCTGCGCCTCACCGGGCAGGGCCAGGAGCGCCCGGGCGTGCCCCTCGCTGATCTCCCCCGCCGCCAGGCTGGCCTGGGCTTTCTCCGGCAGGTTCAGCAGGCGCAAGGTGTTGGCCACGGTGACCCGCTTCTTGCCTACCCGATCGGCCACCTCATCCTGCGTCAGGCCAAACTCCTCAATAAGCTGGCGATAGGCTCCTGCTGCCTCCAGAGGATTCAGGTCAGCACGTTGCAGGTTCTCCACCAGAGCCAGCTCCAGCGTCTCCTGCGGCGTGGCCTCTTTGACCAGCACAGGCACAGTGGCCCGCCCGGCCAGCCTGGCCGCGGCCCAACGCCGCTCCCCGGCAATGAGCTGGTAGCGTTCCCCTGGCTCGCCTTCTGCCCCAGGCAAAGCCGTGACGACCAGAGGCTGGAGGAGGCCGTGTTCGCGGATCGAATCGGCCAGCTCTTGCAGGCTGGCGGGGTCAATGGCCTGCCGCGGCTGCCGTGGGTTGGGGACGATGCTGTCTACGGCGACCTCCAGCAGGCCGGGGGCCGGGCCAATAGGGATCAGCGCCTCCAGCCCCCTGCCGAGGCCACCTTTGGGCTTGGGCATGGGAACCTCCACATGTGTTGCGTGTTCCGTGTTGGCCACTAAACGGAGCACGCAACACGCAACACGGGGCGAAACTTCACTCCGTTGCAGGTTGACTCAGGAAGAACTCCCAGGCATCCTCTTCCAACTATCCTCTAGCAATCACTTCCTCCGCCAGGGCCTGGTAGGCTTGGGCGCCGCGGCCGGTGGGGTCGTACTCCAGAATTGTCTTGCCGAAGCTGGGGGCCTCGGAGAGGCGGACGGTGCGCGGGATGATCGTCTCGAAGGCTTCGCGGGGGAAATGGCGTCGCACTTCCTCCACCACTTGCTGGGCCAGGTTGAGGCGAGGATCAAACATGGTCATGAGCACGCCAAAGACGCGCAGGTTGGGATTGAGGCCGTCGCGAATGAGCCTGATGGTCTTGTGGAGATGCGTGAGGCCCTCCAGAGCCAGATACTCGCACTGCAGGGGAATCAGAACGCCCCGGGCGGCGGTGAGGGCGTTGACCGTGAGGAGACCAAGGGAAGGCGGACAGTCCAGGAGGATGTAATCGTAGAAGGGAACCAGGGGGCGCAAGGCTCGCTCCAGGCGACGCTCCCTGGCGATCATGTTTACCAGCTCTACCTCTGCCCCGGCCAGGGCCAGGCTGGAGGGCACGACGTCCAGCCCCCGGCAGCGCCCCACGATGACGACCTGATCCAGCGGCGTCTCCCCGACGATGGCATCGTAGATAGAGGGATTGATTTTATTCTTGTCGTAGCCCAGGCTGCTGGTGGCGTTGGCTTGCGGGTCCACGTCTACTAAGAGCACGGTCTTGCCGGCCGCAGCCAGGCAGGCCCCCAGGTTGATGGCCGTGGTCGTCTTGCCCACGCCACCCTTCTGGTTAGCCAGGGCGTAGATGCGCGTCGTCATAGTAGTAGGCGCTTGAGCGCCTTAGAAGTGTGGGCGAGGCATTATATCCAGAATATCCGGTATGTCCCTCATGCCTGCGCAACGAGGATATATGGGAGTTTAAACGACCTCACCGGAATGCCTCGCCCCTACGAACCCATCTCGGTGGCCGCGGGCCATCCTTTCCGCTACCTGGCCAGGTGTGGGCAGGCCCGTGGCCCCCGGCGTCTCCACCACAAAAGAGGCTACACAGTTGGCATAGCGTGCCGCCTGGTAAGGATCGCCAGTGGCTTGCAGCTTGATCAGGAAAGCAGCGGCGAACACGTCCCCCGCGCCGGTGGGGTCTACTTCGTGGGCGGGGAAGGCCGGGAAATGGCGCGGGCGCTGGCCGCGCACGTAAACCGTGCAGCCACGACGCCCCTGCGTGACCACCATGATACGGGCCAGGCGAGCGTAGCGGTGGATAGTGGCCACGTCCCTGGCCACATCATGCTCGCTGAACACCAGCACATCGGCCCGCGCCAGAATCTCCTCCACCTCGGCCCAGGGCACCGGTCGCACCAGCCCGCTCCCGTCCCAGCAGCGCATCCACCCCTGGGGCGTCACGCCGATGAGGGCCTGATCGAACAGGTCAACCATGTCCCTGCTCAACTCCTGAGCCAAAGGCCCCAAATGGACGATAGGGGCGGCACGCCAGGTGGCGGGCACGTCGGCGGGAGCGATGGGGGCGGCGACAGCGCGAATGTACTGATAGCGTGTGCCGTCCAGGTAGATGTTCTCGAACGTGGTGGTCACTGGCGAGGGCAGGCGGTGAAGGGCGATGCCGCAAGCGGTGAAGTGCGACAGGTCAAGCGCCGCATCGGCCCGCGTGACGATGCCCGTCTCTCGACCCAGATTGCAGGCCGTGAGCGAGGAGTAGGTGACCGTACCACCGATGGTGAACCGGCCATCGGCCAACAAATCCTTGGTGATATGGCCGATGACCAGGAAGTCGGGGCAAGTAAGCAAAGCAGCAAATCAACAAATCAGCAAATCGGCAGATTGTGGCTTGACCGATTTGCTGATTTTGTTCCCTCCGTTGGTTGTGGCGGGATACGGTGTTATGTCTTGGGCGAGATCACCACCCGCCGCGCTTCACCCTCGCCGAAGCTCTGGGTGGTGACGTAAGGGCTGTCCTTGAGGGCCAGGTGAACGATACGTCGCTCGTTAGGGGGCATGGCCTCCAGCGTGACCGGCTGATGGGTGTAACGCACCCGCTCGGCCATGCGCTGGGCTAGCCCGCGCAGCGCCGCCTCCCGGCGCAGGCGGTAATGCTCCACGTCCACGATGATGCGCCGCTGCGGCCGCACCTGCTTGTTGACGATGAGGTTGGTGATGAACTGCAAGGCGGCCAGCGTCTCCCCCCGCCGCCCGATGAGGATGCCCAGGTCGTCGCCGGTGACGTCAACGGTGATGTTTTCTGACGCCTCGGCGTCCTCTGTGGCCTGCGGTTCGGCCTGGCGCACAGCTACCTGGGCCCCGATGCCCATGCCGCGCAGGAGCTGGGTCACCACATCTTGCGCCTTCTCGGCAGTCTCCTCCAGCGTAACCGGAGTGACCTCCTCCGCCTCCTTAGCAATGGGCTTTTCCTCAGCCACGGGCGCGAGGGCCAGCACAGGGACGGGTGGTGGGGGCGGTGGGGGCGGTGGGCTGGCAGCGGGTGTGGGCATGGCGGGCCGGACAGTCACCAGTACCCGTGCCTCCTCGGCGCCGATGCCCAGGATGCCCCGCGAGCCTTCCTTCAGAACCTTGACCTCTACCTCTTCGCGCTTCTTACCCAGCCGGGCCAGCGCTTCCTCGATAGCGGCCTCCACCGTGCGGGCGCTTATCTCGATGCTCTCCATCAGGTCCTTTCGTTCTCCTTCCGTGATCACGGGATAGAGCCTGCCCTCGCCGCTAGCGCTTTTTCTTCTTCTTGGATCGGGAGGGCTTCTTAGGAGGAGTAGCGCTGGCGGTTTTGGGCGGTGGGGCCGGCGCAGTCTCTTCGACTGGCTGGGGTGCGCCCAGCAAGCGGCGGAAGGCCTCACCCAGGCTGGGGCGCTCTTCCGAGGCAGAGATGGTCACGGGCGTTGGCCGGCTTTCCGTGAGGGAAATCGTCGCTTTGGCCGGTTCGGGCATAAAATGCATGACTAGATACTGCTGCACGATGGCAAGCACGTTAAATAGTACCCAGTATACGCCAAGACCTGAGGCAAAGCTCAGGGTGATCCAGGCAGTAAAAATGGGCATCATCAGGCCCATGGTCTTGTTCATCTGCGCCTGTTGAGGGTCAGTAGGGGGTGTAGTCATCATCTTCTGCTGCGCCCAGGCACTCAAGAAAGCTAGCATGGGCAGAATGTAGTAGGGATCAGGGCGAGCCAGGTTCAACCACAGGAATTTTTCACCCACCGGTATGACCGTGGCCAGGGCAGGCATGAGATGTTTGGCCAACTCAATAAACTGTTCTGGCTGGGTGCTCATAACCTGAGATACCGACTGGTATAAGGCGAGGAAGAAGGGCCAGGGGATAAGCATATTGATGAGGCAGCCGGCCGGGTTGACACCGCTTTCTTTATAGAGCCTCGCCTGCTCCTGTCTAAGCTTCTCTGGATCCTTGGCGTATTTCTTCTGAAGAGCCTGCAATTCAGGAGCCATGGCGGCCTGCGCCTTGAAAGCTTTCTGCTGTTGGATGGTGAAGGGCAGGGTGATCAGCTTGATCAGAATAGTGAAGATGATGATGGCCACGCCATAGCTGCCCACCAGTTTGTAGATGAAGACCAGTGTGTTTAACAGGGGGTTGAAGATTAAGCTATTCCAAAGCTCAGTCAACACTTACTACTGCCCTCCCTGTTCTGTCGGAACAAATGTCCAGCGTTTCTGTCCTGTCGCAGCATCCAGAGCATATAGGGTTTTGTCAAGTGAATTGACATATACGAGATCACCAGTAACCGTTGGCGTAGCATTGATGCGCCCTTTAGTGGTAAACTCCCACTTCGTGACCCCGTTGGTGGCATCCAGGGCATAGAGCTTGAAATCCTGAGAACCAACATAGACCGTCTCCCCTGAGACTACTGGCGCAGAACAAACCGGCCCTCCGGTGGTCACTTCCCACAGTTTTCTGCCACTGTTGGCATCTAGGGCATAGACCTTGTGATCCAGAGAGCCCACATAAACAGTGCCACCGGCCACAGCAGGCCGCGACCAGATCCAGTTTCCAGCAGTGAACTCCCACTTCTCAGTGCCGGAATCGGCATCCAGGGCCAACAGAGTGCTCAGAGCCCCCACGTAGAGAGTTCCATCCGTCAGGGTTAGCGATGCTCCTACAGCTCCGCTGGTGGTGAACTCCCATCGCTTGCTGCCCGTGGTCGCGTCCAGGGAGTAGACTTTGTGGCCCAAGGAGCCAACGTAGACAACACCTCCCTCTACCACGGGATCGGCCCATACCTTTTGCCCGGTGTCAAACTCCCATTTCTTATCCCCAGTGGAAGCGTCCAGAGCATAGACTTTATGATCGCTCGAGCCGATGTAGACGGTATCGCTGACGACAACGGGACTGGACACAATCTCAGCACCGGTCTTAAAGTTCCACTTCCTGGCACCACTGATAGCATCGAGGGCATAAACCTTGTGGTTATAAGCACCGATATAAAGGTAGCCATCATGGACAGCAGGGGTGGAGTAGATGGAACCTAATTGTATCAGCATATCCCCCGTCCGCTGCCAGAAGAGGAAACTCGTGGTCTCCTGCTCTTTTTCGTCCTTGACGGGGAATTTCCAATACAGAGAACCACTGGTCGCGTCCAGAGCGTAGACTTTGCCATCAGTACTGCCATAATAGAGGACGTTCTGAACAACAATTGGGCTGGACCAGCCACCTGTAGGCATAGAGCCACAACCAGCCAGGAGAAAGACAACAATCAAGACGATGGGCAGAACCTTCCATCGTATCCTAGCAACAACACGAGGTAACAAGGTCGAAAGCCTCCAGAATTATGAGATGACAGAGCACAGCACTCAGCGTGCCGTCGTGCCCCTAGGGCACCGGGTCGTAGCCGCCCGGACTAAAGGGATGGCAACGCGCCAAGCGCCTCACTGCCAGCCAGCCTCCTTTAAGCACGCCGTACTTGCTCACCGCCTCGTAGCCGTACTGCGAGCAGGAAGGATAGAAACGACAACTCGGTGGGAGCGCGCGTGAGATCGTATTCTGGTAGAGGCGAATCAACGCCAAAACAAGTTGCTTCATTCTTTTGCTGGCTGGCTCGCTTCTGCCTGTAGCAGCTTAGCCAGGCGCAGAAGCTGCTCCACCGCTGTGGCGATCTGGGCGAAGTCGGCGGTCAGAAGCTGCTGGCGAGCGATGAATACCAAATCCCAGCCCGGAGCAACGAGCGGCTGCTGCCGACGCGCCGCCTCGCGCAGCCGGCGCTTCAGGCGGTTGCGCACGACGGCTTTGCCCAGGCGCTTGCCCACGGCGAAGCCGAAGCGGGTGACCGTCAGCCCGTTGGGGCGAGCGGCCAACACCACCAGGGGGTGCGCCCAGGAGCGCCCGAAGTCTCTTACCGCTTGAAAGTCGGCGTTTTTGGTCAGCCGGTATGGCCGCTGCATATCTAAAGGCTGGCAAGGTTCAGAACAGACGAAGGACGAACGACGAAAGGCTAAACAACGGTGAGCCGCTTGCGGCCCCGCAGTCGCCGGGCTTTGAGCACCAGACGCCCGCCACGGGTGCTCATACGCTTCAAAAAGCCGTGCTCGCGGCGGCGGGGGATACGCTTGGGCTGGTATGTTCGCTTGGGCATCAATTCTCCTGAGTAGATGGCAGTATATTGCGGCGCGTATTATACCCTGTTTAGCCTCTACTGTCAACGGCGAGTGAGCGATGGCTCTACGCACTTTAGCGTGAAATGGCCCTTGAAATTCGTCTACTGCTCTGCCATTCGACAGGCCATATCTGTCAAAAGTTGACGAGAGTCTGCATTTATATACACAGTCAGCAGTCGTCGTAGAATTCTTCACGCGGAAGTGCGTAGAGCCTGAGCGATTCGTTCGTCCAGAAGGTGGGGGAATTCTTGCTCCAGAAACTCATGCGGGGTCACAATGGAGACGCCCCGCCACTGCTTCAGATCCAAGAGATGTCGGTTGCCAGAGATCAAATATTTAGCCCCAACAGCCATCGCACAGTTCACAAAGACGTCATCATCAGGATCAGCAATGACCACTGGTTCGATCTGCTCCAATTCCACGAGAGAGACGAGAGCAGTAGCATAGGCCGTAAAATCGCTAACCTCCAGACCTAATTCCAGGCGACGTGGCTGGAGACGAGGATACTGGAGCACGCTTTCCAATTCTTCCAGCATCGAAGTTGTAGCATAAATTTCTATCTTCTTCTCCTCAGCCAGTCGCAGGACGTGCCAGGGCATCCCTTTCCAGAGAAGGCCCGAGACCCAGACGTTGGTGTCAATCACTACACGCATTGGCGATTCACTCTCGAGCACCGTGCTTCCGTGCCTCATGCACGATCTCGTCAATCTCCTCCATCGTCAAAGGAGGATGCGCTTCAGGAGCCGTGGCTACAATCTCGGTCACCCTGGGAATGGTGACGCGCTTGAAGATCAGCGTATCTCCCTGAGGCCAGACGAAAAAGCGGTCGGCCGGACGAAATCGGCGGGCGATTTCTGCCGGTAGTGTGATCTTGTAATCAGGGCTCAGTTCAATGATCGGGGCTTTTGGCGAATCAGGCATGTCCATGATTACCTCCAACGTTTCAGTTCAAAGAGAAATTGTTACCTCCCACCAGCTTTCAGCAAGTGGGCGCCGCAAAATGCTGAGGCACACAGCAGCAGTATAGCACATCGAGCTGTTCTGCACAATACCTTGCCAGACGAGAACTTATGTAGCGGCTCTGTCGGTCGAGATACAAACCAGGGTGAGCAACCGCCGCGTGGCCGCCGTGACCTGGGCGCGGGCGTCCAGGCGATAGCCCACCACCCACACAATCTGACATGGCGTCGCTACGATGGGCACCAGATCGCGCCACTCCCGCTGTACCTTGTGGTCCACGAAGAAGTCCTGCAGCTTCTGGGAGCCGCCCAATCCCAGGGGCTGGAAGCGGTCGCCAGGGCGGCGGCGCCGCAGCACTAAATCGCTGCCCACAACGTCGAAGTCCACCGTGACGGCGTAGGGCGCAGGCGGCGGCAACTCTTCCGCTGTGCGCTCCAGGACCCTGGCCTGCACCTGCCAGGGCGATCCAGGCAAGGGCGTTACGCCGGGGACGGTCAGGGGAAGCTGCTCCACGGTCAGGAGCGGCTGGTCAACTGGCACTGGCGCGGCCGCCACCCGGCCAACGATCAGGTGGGTGTAGCTCCTGGTGACACGCAGACCACCAGGCAACATGACCTGGGCCCCCACTCGCTTCCCGGCCACGGCCAGGGCCTTTTCCATGTGCCCGGCCCCTACGTCCTGCCAACCGCCTTGCCGCCGCGCCACTGCCTCCCGCAGCAGATGCCGCTGCAAAGCCGGAGGCAAGCCTCGCCAGGCGGCCAGATCGAAGGCCACAGCGTCCGCCGTCTCCTGGGCCAGGGCAGGCCAAAGCCGTGCCACTTCGGCCTGGAGATAGGCGTAGTCGTCGGCGAGGGCATGGGCGGCGCGTAACAGGGTGGCGCGCAGGTTGGGGTTGTAGGTCTCCAGGGCAGGCAGCAGCCGCCGCCGCAGGCGGTTGCGCAAAATAGATTCGTCTTCGTTGGAACGATCGTGGCGCGGCGTCAGGCCGTGCTCGGCGCAGTAGGCCTCCACCTCGGCGCGGGTCACCGCCAGCAGCGGGCGCACCAGACGAATCGGCGCTGCTGCCTCCTCGCTGGGGGCCAGGTCGGCGCGCAGGGGGCGCACGGCCATCTCCTGCACGGGCAGCATTCCCCGCAGGCCGGCCAGCCCCGCCCCGCGCAGGAAGTGGATCAGGATGGTCTCCACCTGATCATCGGCGGTGTGCCCCACGGCAACGGTGGTCGTGCCTACGGCCGCCGCCACGCGGGCCAGGAAGGCGTAGCGCACGTAACGCGCCGCTTCCTCCAGGGAGAGGCGCTGCACCTGCTGCACGGCGCGCACGTCGGCGGCCTCCACGGTGGCCGGCAGGCCCCAGTCTCGGGCCAACCGGGCGACGAAGGCGGCGTCGGCGGCGGATTCTTCACCGCGCAGGCCGTGATCCAGGTGGGCCACGTGCAGGGCGATGCCAAGATCGCCCTGAAGCTGGCGCAGGACGTGTAGCAGGCAGAGCGAGTCCGGGCCGCCGGAGACGGCGACGACCACCGTCTCGTCGGGGTGCAAGAGCCCCTGTTTTTGGATGGTAGCGCGTACCTTGGTGATGAGCATAGCAAAAATGGCAAACCGCAGCGGGTTTGCCATGTAGGGCCACGAACTGGTGGCGGCGACTGGATTCGAACCAGTGACCTAACGATTATGAGCCGTCCGCTCTACCTCTGAGCTACGCCGCCGGGCAAAGAATAGCCGATAGCAGGGAGGAACGGCCATCTGCTATCGGCCATGAGCCAATTGGTAGCGGGGAGTGGATTCGAACCACTGACCTTTGGGTTATGCATACCACTACAGCTTGCGCTGCCTGGCTTAGCCAGTTTGTGGTCTGGACTTTCCCTTCACCCTCGGCCGGCTATGCCGCCGTTAGGGTGTCTGCCGTCAAGTCTCTACACCTTCTCCGCATGTCCTGCAACATTTGGAGCTTGGCTCGGGATTACCGCTTTCTGTGGTTTCCCCGAATTTGGCAGATGTCACACACGAGTTTCCTCGCGTGCAGCCCAGTGCAGGATTAGGTTCCAAGCGTCGCGATAATCGGCGGACTGCGGTTTTCGCTGCCGCTTTTCAGCTTCGACCATGTGAATCTCACTGGCGTAGCTGATGAACACGTCTACCGGGAAGACATAGAACACATCCAGGTCTGGAATATAAGCCAGCGCGAAATCAAAATCGGATGGCCTATACTCCTCTCGAACCATCGAGCGCCGATTTGTCTTTGTCCGACGATTGTCAACCACATAGTTTTGACGTGAATCGTCAAGCCATGCGCATTTGACCTGGACCTTGACCAGCCTGCCATCTACGTCGAACACCAAATCGTAGGGCAACCGATCTCCAATGGGGTGAAGAACTCCCCAACCGCGTTTCAGTGCTTGGAGAATGGCTGCCGGCTCGGCAATGTCTCCCCGTAACTTCGTGTTCATTTGTTAATCCTGCGGAATCGAGCCCAACGAGCTTCCACTGCTCCACCCCGCGTCACTCTGGATTATACACCATCGGCGTGGCAAAGTCAAGCGTTTTAGCAGCGAAAATTGCCTATGGGCCACCGAATAGCCAATTCTGGAACTGCTGCCACAGAGACGGCGGCTGAGTCTGGCTATCATCGCTGGGAGCTTTCTGCTCCGGGGGACCTTCTGCTGATGGCAGTGGCACAATGATGCGTTCGCCCGGCCAGGCCATCAGCAGCAAGTTCCTGGCCGCCTCGACCACATAGGCCGTGGTCTTTTGGTATTCAATCAGGGCCAGCAACTTCTGCTGCTCATCCTCGAGCTGAGTAATCGCCGCCTGGAGTTGCCGCTTCTCCTCGATAAGCCGAACGGCGGGCTGCAGCAGGTTGGTCCAGGCATTGCTGACCAACAGGTACGCCAGCACGGTGGCCACGAAGATCGTAATGAACTTACGTGGGGTATCACTTCCGGCAGTACGACCTGGTAGCACGGACGCTATCTCCTCGCGTGGGGGATTTTGCAGTCAGAGTGGCCAAACTCTAGCTGCGTAGTGCTCTTGTCATAATATTACCGCAAATGTCGTCAAATGTCAAGGCCCCTACGATGGTTGTAGATTACAGACGGCGGATGGGCAGGTTCAGGGGGCTGCGCCAGATAACGTCAAGCCCAAGAATGGCCATCCGCTGGAGGCGACGGAAACGGTCCAGGGCCAACTCATGGTCATAGCCAGCGGCAGGGCTAGATGGCTTGGCGAGAACAGTCAACGACCCAACAGGCAGAGTCTGCCCAGAAGCCGACGACGAGGAAGGCGCTGCCGTGGTCAGTGTCACCTGCAAGGTATAGGGGCGATAGTCGTAGCCACCACTGGCGCTGGAAATCTTGATGTAGTAGAGACCAGACGTCAGGGTGCGCGTGATGTACTCGCTAGCCAGCCCGCCGTTGATGGAGTAGTCCACGAGAGTTTTGCTACTGTTATAGAGGTATAGATCATAGTCTTGCGGCAGGCGGGTTAGGGCGATATACGCCCAGATGGATGCGCTGCTGACATTAAACTTGTAGAAATCCACGTCCGTGGCTGTGCTGATCGCCCCAATGAAAGTGGTAGGATTGTTGCGGTCAGAACCTGGCATGATCGAGGTGGCCTGCTCGTAGGTGTTATTGGGCTCCCAGTAGTAGTCAAAGGGCGTGGGTGTAGGCGTGGGCGCCTTGGTCCCCGTGGGCGTGGGCGTGATGGTCACGGTGGGCGTGTTCGTAGGTATCGGCGTTCCCGGTGTGGGGATGCCAGGGCTGGTCATGCGGAAGTTCAGCTCCACGTCCACCTTGCCCTTGAACCCCGGAATGTCCGTGTTCACCGTCCACTCCTGGCTGGTGCGCGGCCAGTCCACCACACTGAGGGTGAATTGCCCACGCGCTACGGTGAACTCGTAGGAATTGTCCCAGAGGAAAGGATGCAGGTCGCTATCGCCCACATAGGCTTCCCAGGTGGGGCAGCAGGAGGTGATCTTGACCATGATCGGGGCCCCAGTAGCCCCGTAGATCACCGGCACGCCGTTCATGGTCAGCACCTTGCCGTGGATGCGGAACGGCCGGTCGTCAGGCATGGCCTCCAGGGTGATTTTAGGCGGCTCGTCCACGATGTAGTTGAACTGCGGCGTGGGCGTGACCGTGGGGAAAGGCGTGCTGGTAGCTACCGGTGGAATGGTGGGGAGCGGCGGCAGGGTAGAGGTTGGCGGCAAGGTGGGTGTATTGCTAGCTGGTGTGCCCGTACGCTGTGGCGTCGGGCTGGGCGTGGCCGGCGCCGGGATGAGCGTCGGCGTGGACTGCGGCGGGCGCGTAGGCGAGGGTGTGGCCGTGGGCGCCAGGGCAATCGGCGTGGCCTGCAGGGTGGGGAAAGAGACCAGGGCCGAGCCGGAAGCGCCGTAGAGATCGGCCAGGGTGATGGCCGGGTTCGCGCCGCGAGCGGGGAAGGCCACGTAGAGCCCATAGTCGCTGAGCGAGATCAGCTCGATGGTGGCGCGGTCCAGATCGGAAAGGAGCCGCGCCTCATCAGGGTGGGGATAGAGCCCCAATCGCCCCAGCAAAATCTGCTCCCGCACGAGGTCCACCTTACCCTGCGCTGCCTGCTGCGGATCGGGCAGGGCCGTGACCAGCTCCCGGCGGGCCAGAAAGTAGTCCTCGTAGGCACGATCCAGGCTGGCCTCAATCTCCTTGAGTTGCTTCTCCCAGGCCGGGACGATGCTGAGGCCATACGCCTGCAGGGCCACCTGCCGCTTGAGGAGCAGCCACTCCACCTGCGAGCGTCCCACCGCGGCCTTCTCGCTAGCATCTCTGGCCACGGCCAGGCTATCCTCGTAGAACCAGCTCCGCAGGTCGTCTTCGGCCTTCAGGGCGTCTTCCAGGGATTGGCGTGCCTGCTCCTGGGCGTCCTTGCGGCCCGCCAGACTGTTGATCAGGCGCTGGGCGGCGCGCACCCGCCGGAGGGTCGCGGTCTTGATCTCCTCTGACGGCTCCGCAGCGGCTGGCGCCGGGACGGTGGCTACCGCCGGGAGCGGCGTGGCCGAGGAGAGGCCATTCAGGCCGATCTCGCACTCCTGCGCCTTCACCAGCCGGCCCAAGCCCGTGTACTCCGAGGCCAGCGTCTCCAGCACAAAAACGGCCTGCGTGTCTTTGAGGAAAGGGCCGTAGCGGGCCAGCACGTAGGCGTAGTCGTAGTTGCGCTCGGCCTCGGCCTTCTCGCCGATCCCCACCAGGGCCTTGCCGATCTGGATGTAGGCGTTGGCCTTGTCGAAGTCAAAGGGTGCGGCACTCAGGGTAACCAGCAGACTGGCTGCCTGATAGCACAGCTTAGCCTTGGCTCGATCATTGGCCTGCGCGTACTTCTGTCCCAGGAGAATGAGGCTTTTGACCTGTTCCTGGGGAGGAATGTCCTGGCTGCTCAGGAGAGCGACGTAGGCCGTCTCCGGCTCTCCCTCGCGCAGGGCCTGATCGATGATCGGGCGATCCGGCTCATCAGCCAGGGGACGCAGGGCCAGGGACGGGACGACCTTGGCGCGCTGGAACTGGCTCAATGGGGTGACCCATTGGGAGGCAAAGCGCTCCGGTAGCAAGAGCCGCCCTACAGCTACAACCCAGGCCACCAGCAGAATGACGATGATGACGACCAGGGCCAGGTAGAGCTGCTTCTGGGACAGGGGTATCGCCCGACCGCGTACGTTCATGCCCACTCCTTGCCATAAGGGATTGCAGATTTCAGATAGCAGATTGCCGATTGAGCAACGCCAGAAGACAGGTTGTATACCGAATGATGGAGCAGATTATAGCACACTTGAAGATTCTATGCAATTATTCATCGGGAAGTAGACAAGGGATAAGTAGACAAGTAGCAAGGGATGTCAGTCCTGTCAGTAGTTTTGCAGATTTTACAATCGCATAGCCGGCTGAAGCGCTTGGCGGATTTCGGCCTGCGTTACACCAGCCGCAATCCGGTCAAAGATCCAGTCCAATAACTGCTCCCAGTGACATTCCC
>Ga0315268_10000099_pt1 | contig 98827 bp, 91 predicted proteins | sample C1_top_MG_FD_204535 | JGI IMG/M metagenome (GOLD analysis project Ga0315268, IMG submission 204535) | Sediment microbial communities from Yellowstone Lake, YNP, Wyoming, USA - C1_top | ecosystem: Environmental > Aquatic > Freshwater > Lake > Sediment | place: USA: Wyoming | collected 2017-08-01
CACGCAAGGGCAACTTCAAGATCGACATCCTAGACGTAGTCAAGTGCACGGGCTCCTACAGCATGAGAGGAGACGGCGCATACAACTCGCTCTACATGCCAGGAGCAGACCTAGACGGCACAGACCTCTGCCACGTAGGCATACTCGACCTAGTCACCATCAACGGCAAGTACGGACAAACATTCAACGTCCCACCATAAACTGGTAAACGACCGAACGCCAAAAAACAACACCCTCCTTTTTTATTTCAACATACATGCAGAAATAGCGAGTCTATAGTGCAATCCAATTTAATTGAGCAAATCAACTAGGAAAAGCCACCTGACGAAGCTGAATGGCATGCGCAATTTCCTTTCATGATCTTGTAGAAGTGAAATAAGAGCAACTGTCTAACAGCTTAGCCGGGATTTCATTAGCGCATCAGCAAACGATCTAGAGATGCTTCTAGAGAGAGTCTTGCTTCTACCATGGTTTTCAACCCTATTCCAAAGCATAAGACAATGGTGTGTTGTTAGAGTCAAAACTTAAATAGTGAAGCATAAACTACTACTAGCGAGAGGCTTCGACATGGGATTGAAAGGCTATATTGCAAGAAGAATCGTGTATATGCTTATACTGATATGGGCTGTTATAACAGTCAACTTCCTGGTATTCTCACTACTCCCAGGTAACCCCCTTGAAGCATACATTGGTGGCCTAAGAAAGCTGGATGCAGCTAAATACCAGCAGTTAGCGGAACACTTTGGGCTGAACAAGCCATTGCATGAGCAATACATAGTTTCCCTTGAAAACCTTTTCACTTTCAACTTCGGCATCTCTTTCCACCACGGCGACTCCGTCTTTAATGTAATCGTAAAGGAAAGACTGCCCAACACGCTATTATTAATGGGCCTTTCAACTGTAATACATGTTATTTTAGGAATGCTGATAGGAGTGTTGGTCGCCTACAAGAGAGGAGGCATTTTCGACACGGCAGTTGTGACTGCCTCCCTAATAACTTTCTCAGTCCCGATATTCTTCTTAGGTTGGCTGATGATTGCCTTCTTTGCCATCTATCTAGGATGGTTCCCCACAAGCCTCGAACAACCAATGTCATGGGCTCGTACGCCACCAGCAAACATATTCGAACTCGTAAGTGGAAGACTGTACCATCTAGCTTTGCCCACTATAACCTTAGTCCTATTCACAGTTGGCGGATGGATCCTCTTGACTAGAGCCTGCGTTCTAGAAACGATCAACGAGGACTACGTAGTCACAGCCAGAGCCAAGGGTCTTAAAGAAAGAGTAGTTCTATACAGACATGTATTGAAAAATGCGTCATTGCCACTGATAACGAATGCGGCACTCTCATTCGCCTTCATGATTTCAGGAGCCATCATAACTGAAACACTTTTTTCCTACAGAGGAATGGGACTTTTGACATGGACCGCCATTGCTTCAGGCGGAGGTCCTGACCTTCCGCTCTTGCAAGCCATATTCTACATACTCGCCTTGTGCGTGATAATCGCAAACTTCATTGCAGACCTACTTTATGGCGTAATAGACCCACGCATCAAATACGGTTAAGACAAAGGTGAAAAAAAATGGCTACTCGGAAACAAAGAATAAACTTTGCAGCAAAACGATTCAAAGGATTCTGGAACCAGTTCAAACGAAGCAGACTTGGACTCATAGGACTGGTAATAATAATAGTCTTCTCATTTATCGCAGTATTTGCACCATTTATCGCTCCGTACCAACCTTTAGACCCTCAAATGGGCATAGGACAATATCCAGCACATGGATCAGCGACCGGAATACAAATAGCCGGGCAACTCTGCAAGCCTTTTTGGTACAAATACCTGCCTTGGGTGCAAAAAGGACCAACAGAATTAACGGAGCGTTTCAGAAACCAGCTTGCTACACGGTTTGGGCAAGTCTTTCAAACGTTTGGTATTGAGGACTCGCAAAACGTTTCAGATTCTGACCTAATATTGTCGCACAGAGTTGCGTCAATTGAGAAAGTCACTTTAATACTTGAAAATGGAACCACGCGGGACCTATCTTCTCCTACAGAATGGAGTCCTGATTTGTTCCGTGCCCGCGAGATAGTCATACCCACCCAGTATCCAAATGGAACAAAGTTTCAGGTGACCTACACAACAGGCTCCGATGTAGTTGAAAACATGGAACTGGTGAAAGATCACACTTTCACTTCCCCACAAAGCTTCAGTGACGAATGGACGTGGACAACCGACAACGCCAACCAAATCAGCGTCAGTTACAACAACGAAAAAGGATTCACCTTCAAATCAGAAGATACAGATCGCGGAGCAGTACAAGTATCCTATAATGCCGCGGGATCAGTCTCCGAAGAACCCACAACAGTAACACTTCTAAGATCATTCCCCTACCCATACTATGAGCCACCAAAAATATTCTACATCCATGAATCCTTTGAAGTCGAAGGAAGTTCACAAATCACAGTGAATACACTCATGTTCAAAAAAGAAGGGTCTGCCCAATTCCTAATTGCAAGTAAAACCTTAGCCTCCACTCAAGGCTATCAACACTACTACTACTTCTCCAGAGATGACTTAGTCGCATTGAACGTAGGGCAATCTCCTCCTGAGGACAAGATCTTTGCAAGTCCAGGCAACTATAGTTTTGTTGTGCAAGTAGTAATCCCATCAAAACAAGCAACCAATGTAACCATTTACCTAGACAACCTGCAATGTGTGCTATACGGCAATGCCTTCGGCCTCATGGGAACTGACTTTAGTATACCTTTTCCAGGAGACATTTTCTCTATGTTAGTTTACGGTTCAACAGTATCCCTAATGGTAGGAGTGCTTACTGCCGTGTTTTCAACTTTCGTCGGTCTATTTCTAGGGTTGGTTTCAGGCTACCTAGGCGGAATAACCGATGAAGCAATAATGCGATTCGCTGATTTGTTGCTAGTACTTCCAACTCTGCCATTGTTCATAGTCCTCGTCGTAGCCCTGCGAACGGTTTCAGGCTACGTAAGCATGTGGAACATCATAATCATTCTGACATTGTTCGGTTGGATGAGTTTTGCTCGATCCGTAAGATCAATGGTCTTAAGCATACGTGAGAGAGCCTTCATAGAAGCTGCAAGAGCCTCGGGTGCCGGAAAACTGCACATAATAAACAAGCACATAATTCCCAACGTGTTTGCACTAGTTTACATCACGCTAGCAACATCCGTTCCTGGCGCAATCATAACTGAAGCTTCATTAAGCTGGCTTGGACTCGGCGACCCCCGACTGGCATCGTGGGGAAAAATACTCTACGATTTCAACGCTTCAGGCATTGCAATCTCCAAAGGATTGCTGGAATATTGGTTCTGGATATTCCCAGCATGTATCGCGATTGCGTTGCTTGCTACCGCTTTCATCCTTGTCGGATACGCCTTGGACGAAATATTGAACCCCAGGCTCCGAGAAAGAAGGTAGAAAAGACTTACTTCACGGAAGAAAGATACCAGACCGTTTCATCCACATAAATCCAAAATCTTCTTTCCAGCTTCTCCAATTCCTCTTGAGACCTTAATCCTTTCAACACGAAATAGCCCCCACTCAGAAGAGTCGCAAAAGATCCAAATTGAACAAGAATTCGTGATCGCGAACCTGCATCAAATCTCACCGAGAAATCATTTGGCTTTCCAGAAATACTAACCTCGATTCTCTCCCCAATCCCATGAAAGGGTTTGGGCATTGCAGTTACGATATGTTTCTCTTCAGTCTCACGAACAGATGTGACAAAATTCAGCTCATCATAAAATCGAACTATTCGTTCCCTCAACATAGACAAATTAATGTTCTTGCCTTGCCAACATTCCTCCACAGTATCTCACCGAAGAATCAATATCACAAAACAACGTAAAAACCTTATGATATAGATGCTGAAAGCTTATATAAACCATTGGCGTTACTCCACACTACAAACAGATAATGTGACCAACATGCCTATACTAAGCGTTGAAAACTTGTCAACTTACTACAAAACTATGAGAGGCTATGTCAGAGCCGTAGAGAATATCAGTTTCACTTTGGAGAAAGGAGAGGCATTAGGATTAGTCGGTGAATCGGGTTGTGGCAAAACAACTGCAGCCCTGTCAATTTTGAGACTTCTTCCATCCAACGGTGAAATAGTCAAGGGACGGGTACTTTTCAGAGGCAAAGATGTAGTTACCATGAGCCAAAGCGAGCTTACGAAAGACATCCGATGGAAAGGTGCCTCTTTGATCTTCCAAGGCGCTATGAACGCCTTTAATCCAGTCTATTCAGTTGAATACCAGATTGTGGAAGCAATTAGAACTCATGAATCTGGCGTGAAAAAGAAAGAAGCCAAGCAAAGAGTACGAAAACTGTTTGAACTTGTAGGCCTAGATCCGTCCAGAACAACCAACTATCCACACGAGTTTAGCGGAGGAATGAGACAACGCGCCATGATCGCAATGGCTCTCGCGTGCAATCCAGACATGGTGATTGCAGACGAACCCGGAACAGCTCTAGATGTAATCGTGCAGGCGCAGGTTTTGAAGTTAATGCGAAGCCTGAAAGAAAAGTTGAACATCGGCATTATAGTAATCACTCATGATCTGTCAATTGTTTCTGAAACATGTGAAAGGCTCGCAGTAATGTATGCAGGAAAGATAGTTGAGCTTGGAGACGTGTACACGATGTTCAAGGAACCATTGCATCCATATACTCAAGGCTTGATTTTGGCTTTCCCGAACATCAAGGAAGAGAGACGCAAGATGGAATCAATTCCAGGCTCTCCGCCAAACCTGTTGAAGCCACCGTCAGGATGCCGGTTCCATCCACGTTGCAAGTATGCCATGGAAATCTGTAAGAAAGAAGAACCTGAATACAAGGAAGTGTCTCCTAATCATTATGTAGCATGCTATTTGGTAGAGTGATCTTATGGAAAGAGAAATTGTGGTCAAAGTTGAAAACTTGAAGAAATGGTTCCCAGTCAAAATGGGTTTCTTCAAAACATTAGTGTCTCGTCAACAACTCTTTGTCAGAGCAGTGGACGGAGTTAGTTTTGAGATAAAGAAGGGCGAGATTTTTGGCCTGGCTGGCGAAAGTGGTAGTGGAAAAACGACTACCGGCAGGCTTCTAGTGAAGCTCATTGAACCAACTGGGGGAAGAATAAATTTCAAAGGAAAGGATATTACCAAGTTATCTACTGACGAGGTAAAACCTCTTAGACGCAACTTTCAGATAGTGTTCCAAGACCCCTATGAGTCATTGAACCCTAGAATGACGGTTGGCGACATTCTATCCGAACCGCTAAGATTGCTTCACGTAGTCCAGAATGAAGAGGAGCTAGAGTCTAAAGTTAGGCAGATACTCGAAGATGTTGAACTCACTCCGGCCGAAGAATTCATTTTCAGATATCCGCACGAGCTAAGTGGAGGCCAAAGGCAAAGAGTTGCAACGGCGCGAGCTTTCGTTGTCAACCCTGATTTTATTGTGGCAGATGAGCCTGTTTCAATGCTGGACGTTTCGATAAGAGCGGAAATCCTGAAGCTTATGGTTGCGCTTGTTGAAAAATATCATACTTCCTTCCTTTACATTACACATGACTTGGCTTTGTCTAGGCATATGTGTGACCGCGTCGGCATAATGTATCTTGGCAAGATAATGGAGTTAGGCACTACAGATGCCATAGTCTACGAGCCTTTGCATCCATATACAAGAGCTCTAATCGAAGCGGTTCCTGTTCCTGACCCAACCGCGAAACGCGGTGATGTCGTGATCAAAGGTGAGATTCCAAGTCCAGTAAACCCCCCATCAGGATGCCGATTCCATACCCGATGCCCTCAGTACATCGGCGACATATGCCGCCAAAAGGAGCCCGCATTAATGAACATGGGCAACGACCATTACGTTGCATGTCACCTGTATCTTGAGAAAAGCGCTCAGTAACCTTTTCTAAGACTTTCCTATTTTTTGTCTGGTTCTGTGCTTAGATTTTCTTGCTGCCCAAGTTGATAATGCAACGCCAGAACCGATGACCATTCCGCCGATTGGAACTACAAACAAATAAGGCATCTCTACAGCTAACTCTTGCCTAAAAAGCTTAAGATATCTAGGCGGATCAGCAAACCTTTGGATGACAATTGCTTTATAGATTCCGTTGTAGTTCACGATTCCTTTTATTCCATCGTAGTAGATGGTCTGATTTTTACTCACTAGTATGTTTTCATCCTCCATGCTCATGCCTCCATTATTTGACGTTGGGGTCGCTCCGAAGGATGTCAATTGTGGATTTATAGTTGTAGGGTTAGCAATTGAAGCGAAGATGAACGTGAAATTGGTTCTTCCACCATTCGGGTCAATGATCGAAACATCAACCGCAACAGTGGGATATGTAAAGTCTCCTCCTGGTGGTTCACTCCAAGTTCCCCAATCAGTCGCAGGAGTTATCGTAAGGTTCAATCTATCTCCAGTAGTAAAGTTTCCTGAAATTTCCCATACCTTGTCTCTCTCTCCCTCCCATGTTTGGGTGTACGTAACCACTTTTCTGTGGAAAGTACCTGTTTCTAGTGTGGTAGCAAGTCCAACGACCAAGACGATTAATCCTAGAGCTACTAGAGGCTTGTTCATGTGCAACACCTTACGTTATATCATATAGAATAAAGATTTGAGCGTTTTAATTAACCTTTCCAGAAGAATTTGGTTAGAACCATTATCAGCGATGTCGATTAATTCAGGTGACTTTCACTTTTCTTGGTTTGCTCTTTTTATCATTCGATAAACTTTCCAGACCTGTTTTGTCAATTGATTAATTGATTGCGAGAAAAAGGCGTTCACATAGAAGTTTGTTCCAAAACACTTAAAAAGTCTGGTAATGATAAATTATGATGCCGAGGGAGAAGGGAATGCTATGAAGCTACGGTTCCGTTTAATTATTCTACTAACTTTTGCTTTGATGTTGATAGCACCCTTTATCGTAACTCAAGTCCGAGGCAATAACCAAACTCCTGTGGCTTCTTTCACATACTTGCCGCTTAATCCTGCACCTGAGGAAACTATAACGTTTAACGCTTCAACCGCTTATGATCCAGACGGCTATATTGCAAAGTACAGTTGGAATTTCGGTGATGGAAATACAACGGCTCTGACTACGCCGATAATAACTCACACCTATCCAGTTGATGGAAACTATACCGTTGAGTTGACAGTGATTGACAACGGCGGTCTAAATAGCGTTTCTTCTGCAGTTATTCAGGTCAGTACGGTTGCTTTCTTCAGAGTATGCTACTACAACACTTTGATTCCTATGCCTGACGTGGAAGTGACCGCCTACTATTTCAACGGCTCTGCATGGCTCAAGGCTCCGGTGGGTTCACATGGCCTTGAAATCAAGTATGACCGTGTGACTCAGCCTAATTTGGCTAACAGTGCCCTGGAAAAATACAGAAATCCTGGTTATACTGCTTCCATTCTCCGCCAAAATGCAAGCAACATAGGTTTTGACCTTCATCCGTCATGTTGGACAGTTTATTTCAAGTTCACATGGGGTTCGTTTGTAGCTTATTGGCCTAACAATACTGCTAGGGTTTATTCATACAACTACGGAACCATAGAGACACATGATTATCTTCTAGGCCATCGGGCATATTGGGATCCTGCTGCGGCAGCATATGTGATAAGGGTAGGCGACATTCCGGGGCACGGTGTTTCACCTTGCGAGTCTCATCCTATAATAGTGCAGATGGGCTGTCCGCCGCCGCAAAACAAGTATTACTTGAGCGTCAAAACGGATCCTACGGGAATCCCGACGATATCGGGTGAAGGGTGGTATTATAAGAACACGAACGTAACGTTGACGGCGCCTACGTACGTTGATGTTTCGAGTGACACGCGTTACAGGTTTAGTTACTGGGATGTTGATGGAACATCAAAAGGCAGCGGGGTCAACCCGATAACAGTGTGCATGAGCGCTAATCACACGGCAAAAGCGCATTATGTCACTCAATACTCGGTGGTTTTTAGTCAAACAGGCGTCTCCTCAGACGCGACAGGAACAATTGTAACCGCAAATAGCGTTGCGAAATACTTCGCTGATCTTCCGTACGCTTTATGGGTTGACAAGGGCAATTCTGTTACGTACTCGTACAGTTCTACTGTTTCAAGCAGTACTTCTGGGAAGCAGTTTAGACTAAGCAGTGTTACTGGTTCTGCCTCACCAATCACTGTTAATGGACCCGCATGCGTGAAAGGCAACTATGTGGTTCAGTACAAGATCACTTTTGCTCAGACTGGTTTGGATATATCCGCTACGGGCACCGTTGTGACTGTGAACGGCACTGCAAAGATTTATGGAGACCTTCCGTATGATTGGTGGGTTGATTGCGGCGCCACTGTGACTTACACGTACAGCTCCATAATCGCAAGTACGGTTTCTGGCAAGCAGTTCAGGTTGACAGGTGTTAACTGTCCTCCATCACAGTTTATTGTTTCTGAACCTGCGACCATCACTGGCGTTTACTGCAAGCAGTATAAAGTTACGTTTGCTCAGACAGGTTTAGATTCTACTGCTTCAGGAACAGTTGTGACAGTAAACGGCAATGCTAAGTCGTATTCTCAGCTTCCCTACAGTTTCTGGGTTGACAGCGGGAGCACAGTTACTTATGCATATAGTAATGTTTCAAGCTCCACACCCAACAAGCAGTTTAGGTTGACGAGTGTTTCTGGTCCTGCTTCACCAATCACCGTTACTGCAGCCACAACAGTAACAGGTGTCTATTGCGTGCAGTACAAGATCACATTTACTCAATCTGGACTTGATTCTACGGCAACAGGAACGGTCGTGACTGTGAATGGTGTTGCAAAATCGTATGGGCAACTTCCTTACAGTTTCTGGGTTGACAGTGGTAGTACGGTTACTTACGCGTACAGCAATGTTTCAAGCACAACCACTGGCAAACGATTTAGGCTCACAAGCGTCAGCGGTTCATCTTCACCGTTTACCGTGACCGGATGCACGACAGTCACAGGAAACTACAAAACTCAATACAAGGTTACTTTTGCGCACACGGGCTTAGATTCGACTGCCACAGGAACCGTTGTAACCGTAAACGGTACCGCAAAAACCTACTCTAACCTTCCGTATGATTGGTGGGTTGATTGCGGCGCTACGGTAACTTACTCGTACAGTTCTACGGTTTTAAGCAGTACTTCTGGGAAACAATTCAGGCTAAGCAGTGTTTCTGGTTCTTCTTCGCCAATCACTGTAACGGCACCCACAACGGTGACTGGAAACTATGTGACTCAGTATTCTGTCACGTTTACTCACACTGGGCTAGACGCAACGGCGACAGGAACAGTGGTATCGGTTAACGGCAACGCAAAAGTATACACTGATCTGCCGTTTGTTCTGTGGGTTGACAGTGGTTCATCGGTAACCTACTCTTTCAATAGCATAGTCCTAAGCACAACTACAGGCAAGCAGTTTAACCTAACAAGCATTTCTGGTCCTGCTTCCCCGATCACGGTGTCAGGCGTGACGACAGTCACTGGAAACTATAAAATCCAGTATAAGGTAACCTTTGATCAGTCAGGTGTTGGTTCTGACTTCACGGGAACAATCGTGACCGTGGATGGAGTAGGGTACACTCGTTCAGGTCTTTCCAAAATATTCTGGTGGGATAAAGACTCAAGTCACACTTTCTCGTTTGCTTCACCATTAACGGTGAACGCTACAAAACAGTATGGTTGGAGTTCCACATCAGGATTATCTAGCCTCCAAAATGGAACGTTGACAATCACCACTTCTGGAAACGTAATAGGAAATTATGTGGTACAGAATTGGATTACATTTGACCAAGTAGGAGTTAGCTCCGACTTCACAGGAGCAATCGTCATAATCGACGGAACTTCTTACAGCTTCAGCCAACTTCCAAAATCGTTTCCGTGGCAAATGGGCACCACGCACACTTTTGCATTCCAAACACCTTTAGTCGTTTCTACGAATGTCAAAAGGTATGTTTGGACGAGCACAACAGGCTTGTCGACCTTGCGGAACGGCTCCATAACAGTGTCCGCTTATGGAAGCATAATTGGGCACTACAAGACACAATACTATTTGAACCTAGCCACCAGCCCGCAAGGCATAGGCTCGCCAACAGGCACAGGATGGTACGACTCAGGAGCTTATGCTCTCATCTCCGCTCAACAGTACGTGCCAGGCGGTTCACGGTATCGCTTCGACGGTTGGACCACTGTGCACATGAGTGAGATAACAGACCCAGCATCGAACACTACCACGGTTTTGGTGGATGAGAGTAAGACGGTCACAGCAAACTATGTTCACCAGTACCTTGTTACTTTCAAACAGACAGGGCTTTCGTCTGACGCAAGCACGACTGTCGTGACCGTGAACGGCGGGTCAAAACTTTACGGCGACTTGCCTTATAGTTTATGGGTTGACCAAGGAGACACGGTTACCTACTCGTACTCAGCCATAGTTTCAAGCACTACAGCTGGCAAGCAATACATTCGCGACATCGTCACAGGACCCTCTTCGCCGATAACCGTGAACGCAGACATAAACGCCACGGGCAACTACAAGACTCAATACTGTCTAACGGTCTCTTCTCCCTACGGCACAACAGGAGGCCAAGGATGGTATAACAGCAGCGACACAGCGTACGCCACACTCAACACGGGCGAAATCGACCATCTAAACGGAACGAAACACGTGTTCACAAACTGGAACGGTGACGCCTCTGGAACAAACTATGCGTCCAGCAACCCGATAACGATGGACGGAGCCAAAATCGCCGTGGCAGTCTGGAAGACACAATACAACGTTACCTTCACTTATTCAGGCTTGGATTCCTCAGCCTCCAGCATCGTCGTCACAGTGAATGGCGTTCCAAAAACGTATGGACAACTGCCCTACACGTTGTGGGTTGACAGTGGTAGCACGGTTACGTATGCGTACAGCAACGTTTCAAGCGCCACACCAGGCAAACAATTCATCCTAATCGGCGTAACAGGTCTCTCTTCTCCGATAACCGTGACAGGTCCAGGAACGGTTACTGGAAACTACAAGATTCAATACAGAGTAACCTTTAGTCAGTCAGGCGTCGGTTCTGACTATACTGGAACCGTCGTTACGGTTGACGGAACGGGATACACAGTCAGTACTCTTCCAACCGCCGTGTTCTGGTGGGACAAAGACTCTACTCACAGCTTTGCCTTTGCCTCTCCGCTCATAGTAGACGCCGGCAAACAGTACGTTTGGATTTACACATCAGGACTGACGACTCTCCAGAACGGAACTCTAACCGTTACAGGCTCAGGGGGTGTAACAGGCAACTATGCGACTCAAACCAGTTACCAGATCACTTTTGGCCAGTCAGGCGTCGGACCAGACTTTACGGGCACGGTCGTGATTATTGACGGAGAAACCTACAAAGTGTCAGACCTGAACTGTTCATTCTGGTGGGTTTCAGGCACGGTTCACACTTTTGCCTTTCAATCACCCCTAGTCGTAACTTCCAACATCAAACAGTACGTGTGGAACTCCACGAGCGGTTTGTCCACATCAAAAAGCGGCTCCATAACCGTATCCGCCTCTGGACACGTGATTGGGAACTACAAGACTCAGTACTATCTTACGATGGCAACCAGCCCATCAGCTATCACTACTCCCTCGGGCGAAGGATGGTACTACGCTGGAAGCTACGCCACGATATCCACGGCTGCATACGTGCCGATAGACTCGACATCTCAGTACAGGTTTAACGGTTGGACAACGGCCGACATGAGCGAGATCGCAGACCCGACAAAATCGCCAACCACGGTTTACATGGACAAGGGCAAGACGGTAACAGCGCTCTACGCCACTCAATACCTTGTAACCTTCAGTCAATCTGGCGTAGGCTCAGACTTTAGCGGCACGGTCATGACGATCGACGGAAGAGACTACAACCGCTCGAGCCACTCTTTCTGGTGGGACAAGGATTCGACTCACAGCTTCAGTTTCACATCGCCCTTGATGGTCTCGGGCAACGTTAAACGATACGCTTGGACGAGCACCACTGGTTTGTCGACAGCGCAGAGTGGAACAATCACCATTTCTGGCGCAGGCAACGTGAACGGTAACTACAAGACTCAATACCTGCTGACAGTTCTTACTGACCCGTCAGGGTTGAGTCCTCAGCCAGCAAGAAACCCAGCAGGCGACGCAGGACCCGCAAACGGCTGGTGGTATGACGCCAGCACGAGCGTCTCGCTGACGGCTCAAACCGTGTCAGGCTACACTTTAGATTACTGGGATGTTGACGGTTCAGCTAAACCAAGCGGACAGAACCCGATCTCAGTAACGATGGGTGCTCAGCACACAGCCACGGCTCACTACAAAATTGCGCTCTCAGCCACGATAGATCCTCCATCAGCTTCAATCGACCTGGGTGATTCAGTAACCTTCACTGTAACGCCCAGTGGAGGAACACCTGGCTACACGTACCAATGGTATCTCAACGGTAACCCAGTCTCTGGCGCAACGTCAAACGCATGGACTTTTACGCCTACGTCAAGCGGCTATTACGAAGTCTACGTTAAGGTTACCGATTCGAAAGGCGCAACCGCACAGTCTAACACTGCACCAGTTCAGGTGAGCGGAGGACAGCCACCGCCAGAAGGAGGCTACACAGTTCCGTATACACCAGCAGGCGCAAGAACGACGTTGACATACTATACCCTGTTCCTAGCACTGTTCGCCATAGCACTAAGCCTCTTCAGACGCAAAAAGAAATAGGCAACTCTGCACCTTTTTCTTCTACGAGCATTCAACTGCTCATCGGCGTCGTTAATGAAAACGAAGACTAAAACTGACGAGAGCGAAAACTCCAACCATAAAAAGAAACTGTTGTTAGCGCTGTTCTCTAGCGCACTGATACTAGTATCAGTCTTGATAGGCACGTACTTCCTTCTTCACTCTGTCTCGTCTGTACCGCCGAGAGCCGCTATAATCGATCAGGTGAGCAGTTCGCAGTTATCAGAATCCAGTCGTCACGTAAACCAGACTTTCATACAGGTTATGAAGACTTTGCTTCACAAACGTTTTTCAGAAGTTGACTATTACAGCAACAATGCTACTGTGGACCAGTACCAGCTTCTTCCCTCGAGAGGTTACAAGCTGATAATCTGGAGAGCACATTCAGCACTGAACAATCAAAGCAAGTTCGTGGCCATCTGTTCTTCTGAAAAGTACGATTCAAAAAAATATGATCAATACACTTCTGAGCAGCTTACGCTGTGCAACATCACTTATGATCCGCAACTGTATTTTGCCATAACGCCCACGTTTGTCAAGGAATGCATGAACGGCAGGTTTGAAGACACTGTAATCGTTCTCATGAGTTGCAACGGTTTAAAAGAAGGTTATTACAGTACTGCTGAAGCCTTTCTGGAGAAGGGAGTGAAAGCTTTCATGAGCTGGGATGGCTGGATAACCTTCCAAGACAATGATGATGCGATGCCAAACTTGCTTCGCTACTTGATAGACGAGAACAACACGATCCGTGAAGCTGTAAACAAAATACCCACATACACTTCTGAGTTTGGGTCGAGCACGCTAAACTCTTATCCGTACGACGCTGATGACTACCGTATACCTGATTATAGACAAATCAAGACCGCTATCATTCCAACGTCAATGGTCATAACTGCACGCAGGAAGACTGGCACTAGGTAATTCTGAGCTCATACCGAAGTGTGTTGGCTCGTCAGGTCTTTCAGTCGTCTCGAAACAACTAGGCATAGCTGGTTGCGGAGGTTGTCGCCTGACAAGTTCAGCCTCTGCAGTCTCTTGAATTCCCATGCCAGTTCGTTGTCCTGTAAGACTTCATTCACCCATCTCTCGAAGTCTCCGCGATTAAGGTGAAACTCCAGAGACTTGGCGTTTACTTCGTTTATCTTTTCTGTGAACTCCTTCAAAGAAGAGGCGCTTATTCCCGTGTAGTTTCCGATTGACGTGAAGAAATAGAATGCTTTTTCTCGTGGGAATGAAGCTAGAATTCTTGAATTGTTCTCAACGTTCATGTTTTTTCTCTCCTTCTATATCACGTTTTCTTTTTATAAATGTTGACTTTTTTGGGTCATTACAGATTGAAAACTGACTTTCCTTAAACTTCTTAGTCACGATGGACGTGCGAATCCTCAACACGCCAGGCAGGGGCGCTACAGAATTCGCGATGAACGCATGCAGGCTCTCTTGATTTTCCGCCATCACTTTGGCTATTATGAGAAGTTCTTCTGAGAGAGACGTGTACACTTCAAGCACCTCAGGTGCCATGCAAAGTTTCTGTGCAACATCCTCGCTTTCTTTCGGGTCTGTGTAGACGGTCATCAGAGCTAAGATTTTTCTCTGTCCTATCTTTTCAGCGTCAACCACCGTCGTGTACTTTTTGATTATTCCGTATTGCTCCATCCGCTTGATTCTGTCATAGACTGTGGAGTGTGCCATGCCCAAGCGTTTGCCGAGGTCGGTGTAAGTCTGTCTGGCATCTTCTTGCAAAGCTTCCAGAATCTTCAAATCAACGGCGTCTAAAGAAAAAGAGTTGTTTTTAAGCTTCAAAGTCTGCCTGCCTTTCTCAATATCAGATTATTTATGTTCAATTTATTTCTTGTTATCGGAAGATTGCAGAACTTTATGCATTTTTCCAACAAACATCGATCTGTAAAACTACCGTAAATCTGTCGACAAACTAGCTAATAAACTACAAAATGTCAATGATGTGTATCTCTGTTCTACACTATTGCGGATAAACTGACAAATAAGTTTAAATTAGCGGTTGCGTTATAGAATATTGTTCTAGAAGATTCTACTAACACCTGCGTGTGATGACATGATGAAAATGCCTAGAGTCTGGGAAATCATGAAGGGTTTTAAAGATTCATGCAAACGCCGTGGTTGGAAAATCTCGGAAAGCGAAGACTGGGTTGGAATCGATGGTGAATATCACAATTTTCTGTTGACTAGAGATGTTCATGATTCGTCTTTCAAGAAAATAGTTTCAAACAAAAAATGCGTTATCTGTGAAGGCTTATCTTACAGGGTTGCTGAAGCCTCTTGCACCGCATGGTTGTTCTCAGAGACTCCTTCAGAGACTTTAGTCAGAACTGTCTTGGAGAATCCTGAGCTTCAAAGCAGGGTAGCTCTCTACGACCTATGTCCAATGTTGGAGGGAAAGAACTTCTGTGTCAAACTTAACCACACCGAAAGCCCCGTTTTCCAAGAATTCGAAAATTATCTCAAAAAAAAGATGAAAATCAAGCTTAAGCCTCTTCCACCTTTTTCTAGACCTGAAGTCAACATAGACAATTGTAAGATGGTTGAGCTGCCTTAGTTTTTGTTTCAGTCTTTTCAAAGGTTTGATAAAGGGGCAAGCCTACAGTCTATATTTGTGAGAGTTGATGGCAGAAGACGCTGAAAGAGCCAAGAGATTAATCGCGTTTAAGGCGAGTCTTGAAAGGAAAATTGAAGCTTTGGATACCGAGCTCAAGGAATTGCAGGCTACGCTTGAAATGGTGAATTCAATATTGCTGGAAAAGGGTTTCAGGCGTCCCGAATTACCTAAAGAACCAGCCTCTCGCGCAGAGGTTTCACCTCCAAAAGCTGAGCCTGTGGTTGAGCCGCGTCCGCCTCTACCAGAGCCAGAAAATGTCATGCTTCTGAAAACTGCCAGCGGCGAAGAACTCGCCATCATTTCAATCGAAGGAAACTCGTTGCATGTGGTTCCCGCGCCAGACAAAGACTTTGACGTAACCGTGCCGCCTTTTACACAGTTTCTGGTGGAAAGGGTTTTGACAAAAATGCAGGAAAGAGACAGTGAGCTAGCCAGAACTGGACAATTGGAGCCTGACAGGATTTTCTCCTACAACATCGTTCGAGAAGGTGACATAATCCGCGAACTCATCATACATAACGCGGATGAAGAACGTTTGAGAGAACTCAAATCAAGCATCCGTTGGACGCTTGAGAAAATGTATGAGAAAATGAAGGGACAAAGCTGAACACCGCCTTTGCTTGGTGAAGTGAAAAACTGTTTGGTTGGCAACACATTGTGTGTGCTGTTGTGTGTGTTTTGTGTTTAGATTTGGTTTGGTGTTATGGGTATGGTTTGCCGTATTGTGTGGTTGCTAGTACTATGTCTAGTATGTTGACTGTTCCGTCTCTGTTTAGGTCTGCTCTGACCCACTCTGGAACATGGTAAATGTAGACGTTAGACGTTAGGGTCTGATTCTGTTTGGTTTTGGCTGCTACGTAGAACTGGATTGTCTTGTTTGCTAGCTGGTTGTACTCAGGAATTAGAGCAGAGTACAGCCTTGTGCTTGGATTGTAGGTCATGTTCATTGAGAACCAGTTGCTGTCGATTTTGAATTCAAGGTTTACATAGTCCATTACTTGTGTGATGTTGCTTGCTCCTTGACAAGTGATGTTTGCTGATACCTTCAAGGTTTTTGAGATGTCTACATTGTTTATGTTGGTTTGTATCACGTTGAAACTTTGGAGCTGTGTGGAGTTCCAGTGGTTGCTTGTGTCGTTTGCATACCATCTGTACGTGTGTGGTCCAGTTGGCAAGATGAAGAACGAGGCATAAGTGGCCTTGTGCTCAACCTGATAGTACTCGTTGAAGCCAAAGCTTTCACTGACCTTTGCTGAATTAGTATAATTGACTCCGTCCAGCTGAAGGATAACCTTGTCAAGCTGAACATTATCCTTCCACGTTATGCCTAACAAAACACTAGGCGAAGAGAAATTGAACGCTTCAAGATCATAATAAGGTGGAACTATGTCAACCAGAGGCAGATAGTCTACGTTATTTCCATCTATCTGATATGGAGTTTCTCCTATTCCATCTCCATCCAGATCATTATCAGGATAATCATGCCAGCAGTTTCCGCCCTCATATGGTCCATTGACAATGTTCACAACATGCCTCTTAGTACCGTTCCACTTGTTGTTCCCACCATGATCCACTATAGCATTAACGTCATTCTTGAGATAATTGTCGGTAACTGTATTCCCAGAATCCACGCTTGTCAATATTCCGTAACCATTACCAACTATGATGTTACCGAAAACCTGATTGTAAGGACTTTGATCTAGAATGATGCCAAAGCCATTGCCAAACACATAATTGTGAGCGATATTGCAGTGTCCTGTATTGAAGGAACTATCTCCAATAGAAATGCCGATTGTGAAGTTCTCAATGTTGCAGTCCAATATGGTAGTGCAGTTTCCATACGCATATATGCCAACTCCTAAGGGTGGCCAGCTAGTACCGTTTCCTGTTATCGTATGTTTCTGCCCAATCAGAACTACATTGTTTGCCAGAATAGTTATTCCAGTTCCATTCACTGTCAAGTCCTTGGTTATGTAGTATACATCTGTGGTGTTAATTGTGAATGGCAGATGATCTATGATGTTTGATGGAGTTGATGAAGATTGAGTTTGAACCTTGTTCAAGTTCTCTTCAAAAGAGTTTGCAATTAAGCTGATTGCTGTTCCAATAGACAGAACAATAATTAAAGCAACAACTATTATCTTACGCATAAGCTTCTCCTCACTAGCTAACAGAGAGGTCAACACAAATATAAGGACTGCTAGAAGGCAAATCCATACTTCCCAAAAGAGACTAAAACTATCCTTTTCAAATTTCAAGAACAAGAAATTCAAACGAAACATAGAAACCAAAGAGAGATGAGCAAGACAGTTAGTTCAGCTTACCACTAAGCTCTTGCGACGTTCGAATATTCAACGTGCACAGAAAAGGTTTTTCTTCGAGGAAACTTCAGTAAGAAGCGAACAAGGAGAATGACACGTTTGAAGATAGTGGTAATCGGCATGGGCTACGTGGGCATTCCCATGGCTGCGTTGCTTGCCGACGTTGAAGACTACAGCGTAACTGGAGTGCAAAGAAGGTCCAAAAGATCAGGCTGGAAAATCGATTATCTCAACGCGGGCAAATCACCCATAGGAGGCAACGAACCTGGCCTTGCTGAACTCATCGGAAAAGTTGTGAAAAAAGGCAGTTTCAGAGTCACCGACGACATCTCCGTCTGCAAGGATGCTGACGCGATCTTGATAGACGTCCAAACCCCTGTTGACGAAAAACATGTTCCGCAATATGCGTCGCTGAAGGAAGCGGCGCAAGACATAGGCAAATGCATGAAGAAAGGAGCATTAGTTGTCATAGAATCCACGGTGGCTCCTGGAACCACTGAGCACATCGTTAAGCCAATACTAGAAGAAGCTTCAGGGATGAAGGCTGGTCGGGACTTTAACCTTGTTTATTCTTATGAGCGAGTCATGGTAGGCCGCTTGCTCCACAATCTAAAGCATATGCCTAGAATTGTAGGTGGCCTCACTCCTCGATGTACTAAACGCGGCATTGAACTGTACAGGGGCATCGTTGAAGCAGAACTGTTTCCTACTGACTGTCTCACGGCTGAAGTGGCCAAGGTCGCAGAGAACACTTATCGTGACGTTAATGTGGCGTTTGCCAACGAGATCGCGTTGGTATGTGAGAGTCTTGGAGTTAACGTTAATGATGTTAGGCGTTTCGTGAACTCTCTTCCTTACGATCCGACTAACCCGTCGAAGAACCCGTACAGAATGATGCACATGCCCGGCGCTGGCGTCGGCGGTCACTGTCTTCCGAAAGACCCTTGGCTGCTGGAGTACGGCTTGAAAACGTATGGAACTCCTAAACTTGGGGGCAGCGTGATAATAGAGAGTAGGCAAATCAATGATTATATGCCTCAACACATGAAAGAACTGATCGAAGACGCACTTCAGGAAAGAAACATAAAACTCGGCAACGCGAGAATCTGCATACTCGGCTTCGCGTTTCTCGAAGAGTCGGATGACACCAGAAACACGCCGGCACTTTCACTTTACAATCTCTTGAAAAACCAGTGTAAAGAAGTCATAATTCATGACCCATTCGTTACCGACGCAGAGGACGTAAACCTTACTAATGACTTGGAGAACGCCGTAAAGGGCAAGGATTGTGTGGCGGTCGTGACGGCTCACAAGGAGTATTCAAAGATTTCTTTGGATTGGTTGAGGAAAATGCTTGCCGCACCCGTAATAGTTGATGGAAGAAACGTTTTCAACCCTGAAGAATGCGTGAAGGTTGGTTTTTCATTTCGAGGTGTAGGAATAGGTAGTCACCGCAAGACGGAATAACCAACTACTATTTGTCATACTTTTGTTTTCTTAGTTAATTATATTCATGTTCTTGTTGGTCTGTCGAAGTAGATGCTCTTGCCTTTGGCTGAAAGCGGGATTCCCATAATCACCGTGGCTTCAGGCAGCAGCTTCAGCTTCATGGCAGCTGTTCCGATGCGAAACATGATGCGGTTATCAACGTTCAACTCGCTTGCAGTCTTCACTGCTGACCCCAAAGCTATGCCCAAGTCTAAGGCTTTGAAAAGACAAGTCGGGCCGATAAAATCTTCGCCGAGTTCCTTCTTCCTTTCCTCGAATTCCTTGCATGTTTTGTAGCCGCATGCTCCGCAGTTTAGTCCGAAGCTTTTGTTCCCTCTTACGCCAATGAGTACGACAGCGTTCGAGTCTCTCACGTTTTTTGCGTCGCGTCTGAACCCTTCTGCCTTTCGTTCTTCTGCGATGTTCTCCATCTTGTTAGCGATAGCGTCTTTTTCCTCGCCGTGAACGATCAGGGTTATGATGTCGTCTACGCCTCCAGATTTTGGCGCGGTTCGTGCGGCAACCATCATGAGCTTGGCTACTTCGAGAACAGCCTCTTGTTCAGCCTTGTTGCTTTCAATCGTTGGAGGGGTCATTTCTTTTTCACAACACGGATGAGTTGTTTGCTTGTTTGAGAAGATTTGTGGTTGGAGTGGGTTTATGAGGCTTTAGGCGGTTAGGCTTTGAACGCTGTCTTCAGCATCTCCACTATTGCGTTAAGTTGTCCGGTGTACACGGCTACGGCTAGTGCGGAGACGCCTAGCAAGAGTATCAGTGCGCCTATCATTCTGCGTGCTGGGATGTCCATGTTTTTCCTACCCTAGGTGTTTCTTTAGAGCGTTCTCTATATTACTCTTTGGAACGCAGCCGACGATTCTGTCGACTTCGCAGCCGTCTTTCATTATGAGCACGGTTGGGATGCTTTGTACTTGGAAGCGTTCTGCCGTTTCTGGGTTCTCGTCAACGTTGAGCTTTCCGACGAACACTTGGCCAGCATGATCCTGCGCTAATTCCTCGATCGTTGGCGCCAACGCTTGGCATGGACCACACCATGCAGCCCAAAAATCAATCAACGCCAACGGGTTCTTGCTTACTACTTCGTTAAAATCTGCGTCTGTCACGTGGACTGGTTTGCTGTTCATTTCCTGTTTTCTCTCCTTGAGCTTCATTAATTCGGCTAGTTTCTTTTCTTTAATACGTTTCAGTTCTTCGTCTTCGTGTGATATAAACAGTTCGTGTTCATCGTTCATTTTATGGTTTCTTCTCAACTGTTTAGTTCCAGCATCTTTTCTAGGGCTTTTCTTGCTTTCTTGGCTATTGGTTGTGGGACGGTGACTAGATGTTTTTCCTCTTTTAGTGATGCGTAGAGTCTGTCGAGCGTGTTTAGCTTCATGTTTGGGCACACGGCTCCTTCGTAGGCTAGGACGAACTGTTTTTCTGGGTTGTCCTTCCTCAGTCGGTGTAGGAGTCCTTCTTCGGTGCCCACGATGAATGTTCTGGCTCTGCTTTCCTTCGCGTACCTGCACATTTGTGAGGTGCTTCCGACGAAGTCGGCTGTTTTCTGCATTTCAAAATTGCATTCTGGATGAACCATGACGACGGCGTCGGGGTGCTGCATCTTGAGGATTCGCACGTCTTCAGGCTGGAAGAGCAGGTGGGTGGGACAGAAGCCCCATTCAGGAACAGGGATTATTTTTTTGCCTGTTTTTCTTTGGGCGTACTCGGCTAGGTTGCGGTCTGGTCCGAAGAGCACGGTGTCTGCGTTTAATGATTCTATGACTTTTAGCGCGTTTGCTGAGGTGCAGCAGATGTCGCAGTAGGCTTTGGTTGCGGCTAGAGTGTTCACGTACAAGACGAGTGGTGCTTGTGGGTAGAGTCGTTTCATGCGTTTGATTTCGTCGATTGTGAGCATTTGTGCCATGGGGCATCGTGCGCCCAGACAGGGCAGTAAGACTCGTTTGTTTGGGTTTAGGATGGCTGCGGATTCTGCCATGAAGTCTACGGCGGCGAAGACTATGATTTCGGCTTCTTTTTCGTGTTGGGCTTTGCGGCTTAGTTCTATGCTGTCGCCAACGTAGTCGGCTATGTCTTGGATTTCTGGTCTCTGGTAGTTGTGTGCGAGAATTACTGCTTTTTTTTCTTTTTTTAACCTGACTATTTCGTCAGCTAGGTTCACTGATTTTCGCCTTTTTTTCGTACTGTAAAGTTCTACGAATGATATGACTGATATAATCTTTGCTTAATTTTCTGTCTTGATTTTACGTTTCAAAGACGGTTACACAATCTATAATGATGTGTAACTAATAATATGGGGCAAGCGTTTAAAAAGTTGAGGATGGGTGAAGACGTTTGTTTTAGATTGGTCTTTTTTTGATTATGGTTTCGTTTGTGAAGATGTCTTCGGTTATTCCGATTTCTAGGTCTTCTATGTCTTTGCGTACGGTTTTGTTTTGTTTTTTGTTCATGTTTTTATTCTCCTCTTGAGATTTTCAGCGTAGTGTATCGCAAGACTTAATAAACTTTACTCATCCGTTGTTAAACAAAACTACATAACACAATCATACTTACCTAGCAAAATAAGTGACCTAGAAAAAATCAGAAGGGGTCATGAAAGATAATAAAAGGGTGGTGATCTTCTATGTCATTGAAGATTATGAGGAGAATTAGACTACGAAAACGCATAATGAGAAAATGAAGGCCGTTGTATGCACAAAATACGGGTCTTCAGATGATCTTCGCCTCACAGTGATGGATAAGCCTGTTCCTACTGATAATGGAGTGTTGGTGAGAGTTCATGCGGCATCCATAAACAAAGCTGATCTCTATCTACTGAAACACCCGTTTTTCGTGCGCTTAGTAGGAGGGGGTTTTCTCAAACCAAAACGCAAGATACCAGGAACTGATGTGGCGGGACGGGTTGAAGCCGTTGGTAAAGACGTGAAGCAGTTCAAGCCTGATGATGATGTGTTCGGGAGCGCGCTTGGAAGTTTTGCCGAGTACGCATGTGCACGTGAAGATCGATTGGCGTTGAAACCATCGAATGTGACGTTCGAGGAAGCAGCGGCAGTGCCTGTGGCGGCTGTCACTGCCTTGCAGGGTTTGCGTAAAGGGCATGTTCAGTCTGGACAGAAGGTTTTGATTTATGGTGCGTCTGGTGGTGTGGGTACGTTTGCGGTGGAGATCGCCAAGTCGTTCGGAGCTGAAGTTACTGCCGTGTGCAGTACGAGGAATTTGGATAATGCGCACTTGATGGGGGCAGACCATGTCATTGATTACACTCAGGAAGATTTCACCAAAAGTGGACAGCGTTATGACTTGATCATTGCCGCTAATGGAAATCGTTCTCTTTTGGGTTATAGGCGTGCATTGGCTCCGAAGGGAGTTTGTGTTGGGACTGGAGGTTCCATGCGTCAAATTTTCGGAATTATGTTGTTGGGTTCGTTGATTTCGATGGGTGGAAGTAAGAAAGTGGGTTCCATGGGAGTTGCGAAGCTGAATCAGGAGGATTTGGTTTTTCTGAAGGAGCTTCTTGAAGCTGGCAAGCTAAAGCCTGTCATAGATAGGCGTTACTCGTTGAGTGAGGTTGCTGAAGCTTTTCGGTATTTTGAAGAAGGACACGCCAAAGGAAAAGTCGTAATAACATTAGAACGTAACTCGCGAGAGAGCGATTGAAACATACCTCAGTAAAGAACTCATAACTAAAGAGAGATGATGTTAACCATAGACCTGCTCTGCCCAAAGTATGAACTCGAGAGCTGTTTCTAAGCAGAACTCTGCTTCCTCAGCAGTTGGTTCGTGTTCTCCTAATTTTTGAGCATGAATTTTTCCACCAATGGTGCGCAAGAATACTACTCCTGTAATTTCTCTAATTTTTCTCAAGTTAGAAGCAAAAGGGGTGGATAGCGTAATGTCAAGAATGAATTCAATGTCTTTTTCCATGTCTTCTATCACGTCGTAAAGCTCATCTAATCCTAGTTTTCTCAAGACATCCCTATTACTCATCCACAATATATGACGAAAGCGGTTGGGGCGAAGTTTTCCCTCTATTCCCCATTTGACCGTTTGAATTGTCAATGCAGCTTCTCTAGTTGATTCCTCAAATTTCCCTTCCTTGAAAAGCTCATACGCCTTCTCTAAGCTTTTTTCGTGTTTTCATCACTGATGAGGGCGGCTAATGATACTTCAGTGTAATTTATGCCAAAGATGTCCCGCCAAAAGTCGATCAAGAAATCCTTAGCAACATAAACTAGTCGTCTTATATCATTTTCATCTGGAATTGTACCGTAATGTTGAATCAGAATTCTTGCCTTGTTAAGCTCTTCGAGTTCCCTTTTATGTGGGATTTTAACGTCATGCTTTTCTAGGGTTTTGATAATTTCTGGAAAATCGTATGGATTTTCGCCTAGATCCTCAGCTTTCTTTCTTATCGTTAATTCAACAGCGTTATGAGCATGATGGATTGCAAGACGTCTGTTAATTCTGCTCTGACCATGCAAATGCAACAGTCCATGTTCAATTAACGCTTTTACGTCAGTAAGAAACGCCATCATTTCGGAACTCACTACAGGATTCGCTCCCAATACTATATTATTTTGAACCTTGATCATATCCCTCAGAGTTTGGTGCAGAGGGCCGGATTTGAACCGGCGAACCCCTACGGGAAAGGATGGCTCAGGGGCGCTCAAGTCAAAGCGTCGATCTTGAGTCCTTCACCTTTGACCTGGCTTGGTTACCTCTGCACACCCTAAACAAGTTTTTTGTTCTTTCTTATTAATCATTTGCAAACGAACGACACGCATACATGAAGTCTCGTGCGAAGGCATCCGCGTTCTTCTCCGTGCCCTTATGCTTCAAATCCACCGAACTAGTTCTCAAATGGTGGTAAAACTCGTGCAGGATTATGAACGGATTCTTCAAAGCATCGCTGTTCAAAACGGCTATTGTCTTGTTCTTCGGGCTGTAACAGCCTAACGAGTTTCGCTTGCGTCCCTTCGGCAGACCAACTTTTACTCTAGGCACGCTCACGTCATAGTGTTCTGCGAGCAACTGCAACGCTTTTTCAGTATCGCCGTTAGCTATGAGCCTGACCACGGCTACCTTAGATTTTGCATCCAACAGCCCTTCTCACCTTCAACCATTCTTCCCGATGTTAACGTTCTGGTTCTATCAAAACATTTTGCTACAGTACAAACAACTTCCACATAAAGAGTTTCAAACGCAAGTTCAATCTATAAATAAGGGGGGGAGGCTTCTCCGAGCAAGAGCAAGCGATCTCTGCATGAACGTGTACATACGTTACCCAGACTTTTTGAATATGCGTCTGCCGAGCAAACCGCCCGCCATACCCAACACAGCCGATATAAGGGCAAAAGGCAAAACCATCATGATAACTACCGCCATCACCACATTAGGGTCAGAAAACGCCCCCCACTGCAACATCATCACTTCCAACAACAACACCACAAAAGAAACCGCAAACCCCATCATCAAACCTCTTTTAACTCCTCCAGACAGAACACCCATCACGAAAGGCGTCGCCAACATAAGAATCAACTGAACCCCAGTAAGATCCCTCTGCAAATACGCCAGATAAACCAGCAAAGCATACATTACTATTCCTACGGCAAGCGCATAGATGATCTTTTTGTCCATGTAATCACCGAAATACCCTTCTGTTGCTGCGTAGTCAATATTTAAGGATTGCGAGATTCTCATCCGCGCCTAACTGTAAAAGTGTCCGCTCACTTCATGTTAAACCTATAAATAGGAAGTATAATAGTTCAGAGAACCTATCTCCTCTCAAAGTTTAGTTTAGTATTTCACGGCAGTTCTATTCTTTGAATTTCTTCACGTAAACTACTCCGCCTATTATGGCTGCTGCACCCAACCCACCACCGATGTAAAGCGAGTACTTCGCTATGAACGACGGCTCCTCAACCTTCACACTGAGCTCCCCGCTCGTAACTCCATACCGGAACCTGTCCTCTGCAAAAGTAGCCTGCACATACCACGTGCCCAAAATATCTGGTCCAAAACTAGCCACGAAAGTACCGTTCTCAAACGTGATGCATTCCACTTGCTTCGTTCTGTTTATAGACGTGAACGTCAAGGTTAAGGGAAGCTCATCGCCAGCAGGCGTAACATACCCCCTGACAGTCACGTTCTCGCCGATGACCACAGCCTTGCGTGGCAACGAAATATTCAGCGCCGTAGGATACTTGACCGAATAGTTTCCCTTCGCCTCAAGAGTGTTCTTCAAAACATCGTCTGCCCTAACCTTGTAAACCACAGATGTGCCCGCAACCTGTCCTGGAATCACCGCTCGACACGTCCTGTTGTTCAAAACTTCCATGCTCAAAACGGTGGTGTTCTGCCAACTGTTCGTCGAGTACTGCAAGGTGGCGTTCACTAAGTCTGTCGAGTTCGAAGTGAAAGCAATCGTCACATTATCCTGCGGATAAACTCTGCTCGAAATCGTTGAAGGCTTGAAGCGAGCCTTTCCAAACTCCGTCTTAACCAAAAACTCCACTGTCCCAGAACCTGCCTCACCTATCAAAACCAGATGATACAAGCTCTTGCCCTGATGCGGCGAAGTAAAATTCAAGAACATGTCCTGACCGTAGAACTCGCAACTCACATAAGCCACGCCACGATATGCTTCACTCTCCAAGTTGTAGCCACCGAACGTATCGCTCCTGTTACCGTAAAGCCCCAGCTCCCAAGGCAAGGGCACACCGTTAAGAACCACTCGATTCTTCGTCGTTGGATCAGCCATCAGATAAAGCCTAGCCTCGTACATATCAACGCTGTCTGGAACCTTCACCCAAACCTCGACGTGTCGACTCTCGGTGACAAACTCGTAAGCCCAACTCGTGTTGAAAACAGGCTGGTTGAGGGCATCTTTCCCTTCTACGTAATGCTGATGCCAAGCGTTACACTCAACGTTCTCAATAATCATGAACGTTGCTGCTTGGGCTTCGCTGCTTTCGCGCGGATCGTTTCGTATCACGAACGTGTAGTTACCAGAATATTTCGGAGTGAAGAAAGGCTCATTCACGGTTGTTCCTAGATGCTCTGGAAGCCCAGCAGACTCGGTATGATAACCCTCCAACTCACCAAGCGGGTTGTACACGTAAACATCATAGTCCGTCTTAGGCTCTGAACCGTTGTTAACCCATTCACCGTAGCAGTATACATGATAACTATGGTTCGCTCTCAGAGGGCACACGACACTCCAGTTTTGACCTATCAATATCTGAGAATCGTTAAACAAAACTGGAAACATGGGCTTCGCCACGTAAGTCCAATTGCCAACTGCTGAATTCAAGTAGTTATGCACATACCTCTGGCTTTCTGGAAAACTTTGCGCCCTTATGCTAATGCTCTTTGCCGAGATTGCCAAAAAGACAAGCACTAACACAAGCGGAATCATGGATTTTCTTCTTAACAGCGCATTCCTCAAAGTTTTCACTGCTCAACAGATGTTTTGCTGTTTGCTAGGCATATCAGTTATGAACCCAAGGTGTTGATTCTGAATCTGAATCGCATCAAAGAATGGAAGTTCCAGCATATTCAAAGTTAACAATCTAAGTATGCTAGCAACACTGCATATTCTTGACCAAAACGGTCAGGCTTTAAACGCAGTTCACTGCTTAGTCAGTGTCGATTCAAGATTTCTTCCATACTCACTTTCGTCGTCATGTTTCAGCCGATGATAGTTTTCGTAGAACATGTTCAGGGCGTTTTTCGGTTCTGAGCAAGTAGACTGCGGCAACGATCAATGACACAATAACCGCCAACACCAATACTTGCACATGAATTGCTGTTTCAGGCGCAGCGCTTGCACGAGAATACTCGTAGTGTGCGCGTGTGTTATCAGCGATCTCGTTTGCATGAACGTAGGATTGAGACCCGAATTTATTCGAATCCCTGGGACTCGGCATGCTATCCATCGTCCACTGATCGCTACTTCCCCAAGACCCGCTTGACTCTCCCGCAAACGCGACATTTGCCATAAAAAAAACCAGTAAACCGATAACCGCAGTTGTGAGAATTAAGAAAACTCGCATTCAAACTCCTCCAAAATATAACCGAGAGAGTATGGATTTAAGGTTTGGCGTTGCAGCTTGGTGCTAAACATAGAAGCCTATTTTAAGGGTTCCAAACAGCCTTCACGCTTGGCAGAAGCCGCTCAGTAAGCTCAAGCCAACAGTTATTCCTAGAAAAAATTGAAGAATATTTCTTCGTCTTCCAGAGTCTTTGCATGGTAAGGTTTATTAGAGAGCGGTGCAGTTTACGTTTCTAGCCTTTAATATTGGAGACCATTTTTCCAGTTGGATGATCCAATAGGCGGAGGAAATTGGACGTTTGAGAAAATCCCCACCAGCGAATATCGATCAAGCAAGTTTAAACGTGAAAAAGAGGGGGAAAGTTGAAATTGACTGAGTTTACGAAAGAAGACAAGCATTTACTGTTAAAAGCATTCTTCAAAGACAAAGGACTGGTTCGCCAACACTTGGACTCCTACAACGAGTTCATAGACCACGGCTTACAAGAAGTCATAGACGAAGTTGGCGAAATCCAGATAGAAGTCCCAGAAAGCCCGTACAAAGTCAAGCTTGGACAAATCTGGATAATAGACCCACAAACCAGAATAACCGGCCCATACGCGACCGAAGTAGACGGCACCAAACACGAAATCTACCCGCTCGAAGGAAGACTTCGAAACCTCACGTACTCTGCGCCAGTCGCGCTTGAAATGACGCCCGTCATAGACGGAAGAGAACAAGACACTGAACTAGTTTACGTCGGCAACATTCCAGTCATGCTAAAATCAAAACTGTGCTTCCTATCACAACTCTCAAGAGAAGAACTAATCGCCTGCGGCGAAGACCCAGACGACCCAGGCGGCTACTTCGTGGTGAACGGCTCCGAACGCGTGATAGTAGCCATGGAAGACTTGGCGCCAAACCGCATAATAGTAGACGTGGACGAGAAAGGAGTAACGCCGATCTATCAATCAAAGATTTTCTCCACAACCGTGGGCTTCAGAGCAAGGATCGAGCTTAAAATCAAGCCCGACGGCGCCATCTACGTCTCAGTCCCAGGCGTGCCCTCTGAAATCCCGTTCGTCGTGCTCATGCGAGCATTAAACTTAGAGTCAGACAAAGACATCGCCGAGGCAATTTCTCTCGAAAAGGAAATTCAAGCCGAGCTGGAGCACTCGTTCGAGAAGGCCCTAGGCGTGGATACGGCAAAAGACGCCATCCTGTTCATCGGAAACCGTGTGGCTCACGGACAAGTTGAAGAATACCGCGTACAGAAAGCGGAAACGGCGGTCGACAAGAACTTCCTGCCACACATAGGTCGAACCGCTCAGAACAGAAAGGACAAAGCCATGTTTCTAGCCGAGATGGCGTGCAGAGCCATAGAACTGAAACTTGGAAGAAGAAAACCTGACGATAAAGACCACTTCAAGAACAAGCGTCTGAGACTTGCAGGACCACTGCTTGCAGACCTTTTCAGAGTAGCCTTCAGGAACCTCGTCAGAGACATCAAATACCAACTTGAACGCATAGGCGTGAAAGGTCCAATAATAACTGTCTCAGCAGCTGTTCGTCCTGGAATAGTGTCGGAAAGATTCCAGCATTCATTGGCGACTGGAAATTGGGGAAGAGGAAGAGTCGGTGTGACTCAGCTTCTAGACCGAACAAACCACATTTCCACGCTAAGCCACCTCCGTAGACTGCAATCGCCGTTGAGCAGGAGTCAGCCGAACTTCGAAGCAAGAGACTTGCACCCAACACATTGGGGACGGTTATGTCCGAACGAAACTCCCGAAGGCTCCAACTGCGGGCTGGTCAAAAACCTAGCTTTATCCGCGTGTATCTCAGTCGGCGTCAACCCTGAAAGAATAAAGCAGACCCTGTTCAGCATGGGTGTGGTACCAGTGTACGAAGCGAATGAAACCCTGAAGCTTTCAGGCGCAAAAGTGTTCGTTGATGGAAACATCATGGGCTACTGCACCTCTCCCGAAGAACTGGCCGAAGAATTCAGGCAAAAGCGAAGAACGGGAGAAATTTCAACCGAGGTTAACATAGCCTACTTCTCGAAGGTTCACGGTGAAAGAGAAGAATTGTACGTTAACTGTGATGAAGGAAGAGTCAGAAGACCGTTAATAATCATGGACAGCGGCACTTCAAGGCTTCAACCAGAACACATTGAAAAACTGGCTTCTGGAGAGATTTCGTGGGAAGACCTCGTTAAAGCAGGCTTGATTGAATACTTGGATGCTGAAGAAGAGGAAAACGCGTACGTTGCTCTGCGCGTCGGAGGCATGCGCAAAGAGCACACGCACTTGGAGATTGCAACCTACACGATTCTAGGCATCTGTGCTTCAACCATACCCTATGCGGAACATAACCAGTCACCGCGAAACTCGTACCAAGCCGCCATGGCAAAACAGGCCCTAGGAATCTACGCCACAAACTTCCAGCAACGCGTTGACTCAAGGTCACATACTCTACATTACCCGCAAGTACCCCTGATCGAAACCGCGTTGATGGAAACGATGGGCTACAAGCTTCGTCCCTCAGGACAAAACTGCGTGGTAGCCGTGCTTTCTTTCGAAGGCTACAACATGGAAGACGCCTTGGTCTTCAACAAGGCTTCAATCGAACGAGGTCTGTTCCGCTCAACCTTCTACAGGATATATGAAGCTGAATGCCGCCAGTACCTAGGCGGACTCAAAGACAAGTTCATCCTGCCCGAACCTGGAACGCGAGGCTTCAGAGGAGAACAGTACTACAGGCTCTTGGAGCCAGATGGAATCATAGGACTAGAAGCAAGCGTTGCAGGCGGCGACGTCTTAATCGGCAGAATCAGTCCACCACGATTCCTCGAAGAATACAAGGAATTCGAAGTGAAAGGACCGTCAATGCGGGATACGTCGACTGACATGCGTCCTTCAGAAACTGGAATTGTCGACGCGATTTTCATAACTGAATCAGGAGAAGGCAGCAAGCTTGTAAAAGTCAGAGTTCGCGACCAGCGTGTTCCTGAGTTGGGCGACAAGTTTGCATCTCGCCACGGACAGAAAGGAGTCATAGGCTTGATCGTTCCGCAGGAAAACCTGCCTTTTACGGAAGACGGCATAGTTCCTGACATAATAATCAACCCTCACGCTATTCCGTCAAGAATGACCGTAGGACAGTTTGTTGAGTCTCTTGCGGGAAAAGTTGCGTCCGTGAGAGGAAAGCCCGTTGATGGAACACCATTCTCAAACGAAGGTCCTGACGAGCTTAGAAAAGCGTTAGTCAAGCTGGGTTTCAGTAATACTGGTAGTGAAGTATTCTACAATGGTATAACGGGCGAGAAGTTTGTGGCAGACATCTACATCGGAGTCGTGTATTATCAGAAGCTGCATCACATGGTTGCTGATAAGATACACGCCAGAGCCAGAGGACAAGTGCAGATGCTGACCAGACAGCCTACTGAAGGCAGAGCCAGAGGCGGCGGGTTAAGATTCGGTGAGATGGAACGCGACTGTCTAATAGGACATGGGGCAGCCATGCTCTTAAGAGACAGGCTGCTCGAAGAATCCGACAAGTACACGCTGTACGTCTGCGAGAACTGCGGGCACATAGGCTACTACGACATGAAACAAAGGAAATACGTGTGCAAGCTTTGTGAAGATAAAGCCAGAATCTCTCCCGTGATAGTCTCCTACGCCTTCAAGCTTCTGTTACAGGAACTGGCGAGTCTTTGTATCGCGCCCCAGTTGAAACTTAAGGAGAAGGCTTAACATGACAGTCGAAGAGATAATACACAAAGTTGTTGACGGCGTTCACTTCGGCTTATTCTCACCCCAAGACGTACGAAAACTATCCGTCGTTGAAATCCAGACGCCAGACACTTACGATGAAGACGGTGCTCCCATAACGGCTGGGTTGATGGACGGTAGACTGGGAACGCTTGAACCAAGACAAAGGTGTAAAACCTGCGGCAACACTGCCATACGCTGTCCTGGGCACTTCGGTCACATCGAGCTTGCCGTTCCCATCATACACATCGAATTCACGAAAATAATACACGACCTCTTGAGGGCAACATGCAGAAATTGTGGTCGAATGATGCTCGCGGATGAAACCATAAAGCGAGTTAAGACCAGAATCGATAGGACTCGTGAACTCTTGGGTATGGTTCCGAACGAGATTTACAAGGAAATCGTTCAGGAAACGAAGACGAAGCAGTGTCCTCATTGCGGTGCCGCACAGTACAAGATAACCTTCGAGAAACCAACGAAATTCAGCGAGCAGATTCCCGAGAGCGGTTCGGAACCTCTGACACCCAGCATGATTCTGGAAAGGATGGAACGCATATCAGACGAAGACCTTGAAATCTTGGGTTTCAACCCGAAAACTGCGCGTCCAGAATGGATGATTCTTCAAGTCTTGCCTGTCCCACCAGTCTACGTTCGTCCCTCAATCACGTTGGAGTCGGGCATTCGTTCAGAAGACGATTTAACCCACAAGCTCGTGGACATAATCAGAATAAATCAAAGATTGAAAGAAAACATGGACGCAGGAGCACCAACACTCATCATTCAAGACTTATCAGAGCTTCTGCAGTACCACGTGACAACTTACTTCAACAATGAAGCCTCTGGAATTCCTCCTGCAAGACACCGCTCCGGAAGAGCCTTGAAGACTCTCTCTCAAAGACTCAAAGGAAAAGAAGGAAGGTTCAGAAGCAACCTTTCAGGAAAACGAGTTGATTTCTCCGCGCGCACCGTTATCTCACCCGACCCGAACCTCGACATAAACGAGGTCGGCGTCCCGCTTGAAATCGCCATGCGATTGTCAGTGCCTGAAAAAGTGACTGAATGGAACATAGAAGAAATGCGAAAACTCGTCATAAACGGACCTGAGAAATACCCTGGCACGCTTTACATCATCAGGCCTGATGGTAAACGCATAAGGCTCGAGTTTGTGATTGACCGAGAGAAGATTGCTGAAGCTGTGGAGCTTGGCTTTATCGTGGAGAGGCATCTCAAGAACGGTGACATAGCTATCTTCAATCGTCAACCTTCTCTTCACCGCATGTCCATAATGGCTCATTACGTACGCGTTTTGCCCTACAAGACGTTTCGCTTGCACTTATGCGTGTGCCCGCCTTACAACGCGGACTTTGACGGTGACGAGATGAACCTGCACGTGCCGCAGAGTGAAGAAGCGCGAACTGAAGCATTGTTACTGATGCAGGTTCAAGACCAGATACTCTCGCCAAGGTTCGGCGGTCCCATAATAGGTGCGATCCGAGACTTCATAACGAGCGCGTACTTGTTTACGAGAAAATCAACCTACTTGACTAGAAACCAAGTCAACAGACTGCTTCTAGGGTCGAAGTATGAAGGACCGCTACCTGAGCCTAAGGTTAAGACGCCACAACCACTCTGGACAGGCAAACAGATCTTCAGTCTGTTCTTGCCTAAAGACATGAACTATGTTCTGAAAGCAAGCATCTGCCAAGGCTGTACAAAATGTCTAGAAGAAGAATGTGAACACGATGCCTATGTGGTAGTCAAGAACGGTGAACTCGTAAGCGGCGTCATAGACAGACGGTCAATAGGCGCAGAACAATCTGAGAGTCTTCTTCACAGAATAATAAAAGACTACGGCACGCAAGCAGGCCGCGAGTTTCTAAACAGGATAACCAGAATGTTGAAGCTCTTCATATCAACGCGCGGCTTCACCTATTCGTATGACGAACTGGTTCTGTCTGAAAAAGCTGAGGACAAGATAAAGAAGACCATGGAAGAAATCGAGGGCAAGATAGGTGGGCTCATTGAAAGCTACCGCAAGGGCACGTTACCCAGGTTACCAGGGCAAACGCTCGAGGACTCGTTTGAAATATACGTTATGAACGAGCTGGCTAACGCGAGGGACAGGTCGGGAAAAATTGCCGATCAAGACTTCACTCTAGACAATTCGGGCATAGTCATGACAAGAACAGGGGCGCGCGGCTCAAGCTTGAACATCGGTCAGATCAGCGCATGCGTGGGACAGCAGTCTGTGCGTGGCAAGAGGATTATGCGAGGATACGTGGGACGAGCCTTGCCGCATTTTCAATCCGGTGACCCAAGCCCGAAAGCAAGAGGCTTCGTGTACTCGTCTTACCAAACGGGGCTTGATGTCATCGAGTTTTTCTTCCACGCCATGGGTGGCAGAGAAGGTCTTGTCGACACAGCGGTGAGGACGCAGCAGAGTGGCTATATGCAGAGGAGGCTGATCAACGCGCTGGAGCATCTGCGCTTGGAGTATGACAGCACAGTCCGCAACTCTGCAGGGGACATAATCCAGTTCAAGTACGGAGAGGATGGGGTTGACCCAGCCAAGAGCGACCATGGAAAAGCAGTCAACGTGAGCCGACTTGTCGATCAGATAAAGATCGTGTCAGAAAGAGGCAAGCCTGCTTCTCCTGAACTGATCAAGAAGCGGCTGGAGGAAGTTGAAGACCAGCTTACGCCGATTCTTGTAGACGAGCTTAAACAAAACTCCGTCAAGTTAAAGTTGAGTTCATCAGGAGTGGAGAAGGCAATCAAGTTGACAGTGGAACATTATAAGCGTGCCTTGATGGAACCTGGTGAAGCGGTGGGTATAGTTGCGGCTCAATCTATCGGCGAACCTGGAACACAGATGACTCTTAGAACGTTCCACTACGCTGGAGTTAGAGAGCAAAACGTTACTCTAGGCTTGCCGAGGCTTATAGAGATCGTGGATGCGAGAAGAATTCCGTCGACGCCCATAATGACGATTTACTTGGCTCACGAGCATGGAAAAAGCAGAGAAGCCGCCGTGAAAATCGCAAGACAGATAATTTTCACTTCGGTTGAGGATGTGGCGCAGGCAATCTACGAAGACCCAATGCATGAAGAGATAGTGATCGAGCTTAACAAAACCATGATGGAAGACCGTGAAGTAACGATGAGCGAGCTTAAGAAGGCGTTGGAGATACAAAACTGCACCATAAAGACGAAGACCAACAGTGTTCATGTAAAACCCAAAAAAGCTGACGCACTGAGAAAGTTGCTCGACAAGGTTTCTGGAGTTCACATCAAGGGAGTTCCCGGCATAAAACGGGTGTTGGTCACGGAGGAACATGGTGAATGGGTCATAAACACGGATGGTTCAAACTTACCTAAAGTCTTAGAGATAGTGGGTGTTGACACTTCGAGAACCACCACGAATAACGTTCATGAAATTGCTAAAACTATCGGTATTGAGGCTGCTAGGAACGCTTTGACGCATGAAGCCAAGGGTGTTCTGGAGGAGCAAGGGTTAGATGTTGATGTTCGTCATGTTATGCTCGTGGCGGACATGATGACGTCTACGGGTGAAGTGCAGCAGATAGGTAGGCATGGCATCAGCGGTCAAAAATCAAGCGTTTTGGCTAGGGCAGCCTTTGAGATCACGGTTCCGAACATCGTTGAAGCCGCTGTGAAGGGCGAAAGCGACCCGTTGCAGGGCGTGACCGAAAACGTAATAGTAGGGCAATCCATACCAATAGGCACAGGGCTCGTGGAGCTTTACATGTCAACGTTCGAATTGAAGAAAGGTGAGAACAAATGATCGACTTGGACAAGGCTATTGCCTCGGCTGTAAAAACTGGAAAAGTGTCGTTCGGAGCAAACTCCGCGATACAGAGTGCGCAAGCTGGCAAAGCGAAGCTGATAGTTTTAGCGTCGAATTGCCCAAAAAACCTGAGCGAGAGCCTAGAATACTACTGCAAGCTCTCGAACATTCCCATAGTAACCCATAAAGGCACGTCGCTCGATCTTGGAGGAATCTGCGGCAAACCCTTCGCGGTCTCAGCGTTAAGTATAAGAGAGGCTGGGGACTCAGAGATTCTTAAGTTAACGGAAACTGTTGAACCAGAGGAATCTGCTGGAGGAAACGAATGACAAGCGGAATAAAAATTACAAGCAATGAAATGCGCTTTATCGCGTTGTTTGAAAACATAACGAGCGCAAACGTCAAAGACTGTATAATCGACGAAGAACAGGGACGCGTGTTGTTTGTTGTTGGTGAGGGTCAAATAGGTGTGGCAATTGGCAGAGGCGGAAGGAACATCCACACGCTGGAGAGGATGACGGGCAAGAAGCATGAAATAATCGAGTACTCGGAAGACCCAGCGCAGTTTATAAAGAACGCTTTGAAGCCGGCAACCGTCAGAGAAGTTCGGATAACCGAAAAGCCAGACGGAAAATCCATCGCAGTCGTAACTGTCAACCCCAAAGACAAGGGTGTCGCCATAGGAAAGAACGGAAGAAACGCCGAACGCCTACGCTTCCTAGCTAAAAGATACTTTGACATACAGAACGTAAGCATAACTTGATCGCAGTGGAGATTCGTGAATGCGAAGATTGATTATTCCATCATATGTTGCGGTCTTCTTGTTTGCGTTGGTTGACCATGTTTATGCGGCTGACCAATCCTTTGTTGATCAATTCATAGGCAATCCATTACTCATTCTCGTAGTGATGATCATCATCGACGCAATCGCATTTGCTTATCATAGACTAAGGAAATAGTTCGAATTACGGAATCCTATCTTGACAGGATAGAATCAATAAGCGCTTTCTGATCTACTTCTGCACGTGTTCGCCAATCCAGATACAATTGTCCACTCTCATCCTGCGTCAAATACCCATAACTGATGTAACGGTCGATGTTCAAGCCCACCTTCCACCCAGGAAGCTTATCACGCAGCAGTTCTTCAACTTCCTTGCGCGGTGCTTTTCCCTTGTTTGAGATTATGTGTGCGATCGTTATTGCTAAGCCTGCGAGGTCGTCTATTCGCCATCCTATCATCTTCGCCTCTTTCGGCACAAGCTCGCCTCTCAAGGTTACGAAGAATCTTGCGCTGTCCAACTGTTCCAGCATTGGTTTTTCAATCTGTCTTTCTTCCTCGAAAACCGTTTTGACCTGCAGGTCAAGGTTTTTCAAGTAATCGTCCAATACTTTCAGCACTTTTGGGTAATCTGAGCCTAACGCTTTTCGGAGTTCCCAGCCTTTCACGCCTGGTTTTTTGTGTCTTTTGAAGAAGAGCATGTGGGTTGCTCTTTTGACTTTGCCAGCGTAGGACGCTTTTCTCTTGCTCATTCAGGCTTTCTCTCCCTTCTTCCATTTCAGCCAATCTTCCATTGAAACGGCTATGGGGATGGAGACTAGCTGTTTTTTGCCGATTTTGGTTTCGGGTTTTTCGTTGGGTTTGATGAAGATTTCCTCTTCGAGTGGGTGAATTTCCAGCGTTGCGTAGCCGTATGTGACTAGGAAGCTTGTCATGAATGCTCTGTCAACCGTTTCCCCGTAGGTGTCTGCGCCGACGAAATCCCAGTACAGAATCTTCCCGTTTGCGTTCTTCTGCTGAACTTCTACCTTTAATTCTCGCCAGAAATTCTCCAGTTCTTCGGAGAAGGCTTGTTCTCGCAGGATTCTTTGCTGGATGAGTTCTTCTCTGGTTGCGAGACCCGTTTCAACTTCTGTAGCCTCGAATTCTTTCCATCTTTCCTTTAACGGTAAGAGGCTTTCCCAGTAGCGGGTTGCTTCGGCTAAGCTGTGAAGTGAAATCTGTTCCAGCCCGACTATGGGGTGCCATGCCTTGAGGAAGGTTTCTATTACGTCTCTTTTCTCTAATCGTAAGAGCTTCTCTTGGAGCAAGAATGGGTCTGTGTAAAGTGATGTAGAACGGTGTTTTACCCATTCGCTTTGAAGCTTTATTACTGAGGCTATGCTATGGATCGTTTCCGCGTCCAAGCACAGGTCTTCTGGGATTTTCCATTCTGACAAGTACTCTTTCGCCACGTTGATGCTTTCTTTTACGTCCACTAGGAACGGGTCGAGTGAACGCGTCTCAACTGACTTGCATGTGTCGATTATGCGTGCGAGTTTTTCTCTGCCGAGTTTTTCCCGTTCGTGTTTGGACTGCATCAGGCAACCTCCCTGATTATTGATTTTCCTTCGATGTTCTGGACGGTGATTATGTTTACTTCTTCTTTTGCGAAGGTTATCTGGCTTGGGGTGATGACGATGTACTGGGCGTTCGAGTCGTTCACGGTTGAGATGAGCATCTTGGCGATTACTTCTCGGTTTTTCGGGTCCATGTGAATGTCGTACTCGTCAACTGCGCGGAACGGTGAGCGAACATGCTGTTGCAGAGCCAGCAGGAAACTCATTGTAGCTGTTGTTCTTTCGCCGCCGCTCTGCGTGTAAGCATCCAACGGAACGGGTTTGCCGCCCTTGAAGCCTACCAGAATCTCTAATCCAGCCGCTTCTATGTCATGCTCGTTTGCTAGTCTGACTTCGCCGACGGCTTGAGCTTGGTTGAGAATGCTTTGATATTGTAAGCTTACGCGAGTCAATAGGCTTTGGATTACTTCTCGCCACGCTTGCATTCTTGTTTTGACTTCTTCAAGTGCTTTTTCTCGGTTTTCAGCCACTAATTGTGCTTTTTCCTTCAGTTCCAGATAAAGCTTTGAGTAGGCTTCGTACATGCGTTCTATGTCTTCTGAAACGTCAGTCAACGCTGCCAAGTGTCCTTCGGTGGTTCGGATTTCGTCGAAGATTTCGCTCGTGCTTTTTACTACGACGATTCTGGTTCCGCTTTCTTCTGCTTTCCGTGTTGCCTCGTCAAGATGAGCCTTCGTGGTTTTTAGTTCTGCTTCAAGTCTCTCAACGTCTTCGGTGGCGTTTTCTTTGCGGTATTGGAGTAGGGCTATTTTGATTCGGTCTTGGAGGATTCGGTCGCCTATTTTTTCGCTTGCTTCTTCCAAGTTTTTGATTCGTGTTTGGTTGGCGGTTATTTCTGGGTCTATCTTTGAGATTTGTTGGCTGGCGTCTTGTATGAGTTCTTTCAGGTTTTCGGTTTTTAGGAGCTTGAAGTGGGTTTGCGGGTTGCCTTTTTCGATCTCGATTTCCAGAAGGTCTGTTTCTTTAAGCAGTTGCTCGTAGATCGGGACTGTTGACTCGTTTCTCGTCTTTTCCCGTTCGAGGTTGAGGCGTTGTTCAAAAAGTGCCTTCGACTCTTCTTTTAGTTTTCCGAGTTCGCCGTGGCTGGTTTCTAGTTCAGTGTTTACGTTGGTGTTTTCTTGTTCGATTTCTGCGAGGATGTTTCTTTGTTTTTTGAGGTTGGTTTCTATGTCGTGGACGGTGCTTTCTCTTCGGGCGACTTCTGCCCACGCCAACTCTCTTTCTAGGAACCGCATTTTGGTTTGCAGTTGTTTCTTTTCTTGGTATTTATCGTACTGTTCTCTCCAGTAGTTAAGCGTCTGCTCAGCGCTTTCTAGAAGCTTTCCTATGGAGTCTTCTTGGCTGAGTATGCGTGTTAGCTTCTTCTGTGCTTGCAGCACGTTTTCTCGGTAGGGTTCCAACCCGACTGCGGCTTCTACGATGCGCAGTTTTTCTTGCACAGAGAGCACGGTGAACTGTTCCACCATGTTCTGATGCATGATGATAAGTATGTTATCGGGATCAACGCCCAGTCTGGATAATAATCGGTCTACGTCGTTCTTGTTGACGGCTCGGTTTTCCAGTTCGAACCAGTAGTTGCCGTCTCGGCGCATGGCGCGGGTGAGGAAAATCTGGTCTTTGTTAAACTTCGGCACAGGGCGATTATTTCCTCTCTTGCTGTTGTCGAGGATGAGCGTAACGCGTGCTTGGTCTTTTCCCCAGCGTATCAGGTCGCTCAGTTTCTTGGAGCGTTCCGTGTACGTTTGCCCTAACGCTACGGACGTGGCTAGCAAAAGTGAGGATTTGCCTGAGCCGTTTGGTCCGCAGATGACGTTCACGCCTGATTTGAAGGGTACCCTAGCGTATTCGTAGCTCATGAAGTTCTCTAGGATGACCTCTTGGATCAGCATTTAGGGTATATCCTCGTGTTTTCGGGTAGTAATATGAGTTGAGGGTCTCTTATTAAAGCGCTTAGGCAAGGTTTATGCCTAAAAATGATGATGGTTTAGGTGGTTTTAAGGAGAATGGTTACATGAAATCTTCAAAACGTCTGTTTGAAGAAACTATGGAGCTGATGGTTAGGTTTGGTTATAAGGTTGTTTATGTTCCGCACAGCATCATTGAAGACTATAATGCTACTTACAACGTGATGTTTGAGGGTAAGCATATAATCACTGGTGCAGCTGAAAAGCTTCGGATTCCGTTGAATGAGATTTGGGTTTCTGAACTGTGGAAGCCTTATGAAAGGTTTATTGTGTTTCATGAGTTGAGGGAAATCTTTTACAGGGCTGAGGGTTTTGGGGGGAATGAGGCTCATGAAAAGGCTGTAAACGATGGGGTTTTGTTGTGGAAGGATGATTTGTTGTTTCAGAAGATGATTAAGGATATCGCTGAGAAGGATAGGAAGACGGCGCAGAGGAAGAGCAGGCAGGGCTTGGGTTAATCTTAAATCTGTCGCTGTAGTAACCGCTTAGTACGATTAAGGTGGTCTAGGGTTATGGTGGTTGCTGGTAAGGTGTTTAAGCTTTCGGAGTCGTTGGATTTGGCTGAGGTTGGTTCTCGGCTTGAGGGTTACCGTGCTGAGGAGCAGTACGAGGAGGGCGATTACAAGTTTGGACTGGTAACCGAGGTTGCAGGGCTGCTCGTGAAGGCAGGTTTTGTTCGCGGGGTTTATTCACATGATTTCGTGATGCAAGTCTTCCACCGAGGCAAAGTAATTCCGCAACCGCATACGGTGGAGGCGGTTTTCAGTTTTTCTGAGCTGAAGGATACGGTGTTTTTGACGGTGGTTGAGAAGAAGCGGGTAGCCAATTTTGTGGCTAACAAGCTTAGTGTGTTGTTGTTTGAGAAGGCTGGGGTGATTGTTGAGGCGCGGATTAGTCCTGAGACGCTTAAAGAGTTCCATTTGAAAAATCCTGAGGATACGAAGATCACGTTTTTTGATAACGTGGATATTCCGAACGTGGACAAGCTTAGTTTGTATGGTCCTGATTTGACGAACACGAGTTTGTTTGAGGATTATGGGAAGCATGGGGATTTGTGGTACGTGGTGGCTCGCAGCAAGGAGTTTGGCTATGTCGTTGGCATAACACGGGATGCGTCGGTGACGATTTTTAACTTGGCAGAAACCGAGAAAGAAAAGTATCTGGAATACGTTACGAAACAAGTACAGCCTTTAACAACATAACTCTTATTATTTTCAAACACGCCGTCATAAGGTATGGATAAGACTGCTGATGAACTGCTTTCGGGTTTGAGGAAACGCGGTTATCAAGCACGGATGGTTAGCACTGATCGTGTGGCTTTGCTGCAGAAGCAACTCGGCGGTTTGCGCGAGAGAGGTTTGTTTAACGAGGTTTTCTTTCAGGAACGTCTTGCATGGTTTCGTTTTCAGCCTCCTGAGAGCCTGCCGAATGTGCGTTCTGTGATTGTTGCTGCTATACCGAGACCTCAGACTCGAGCGACTTTCACGTTAGATGGATATCGGCGTTCTCTCATCATTCCTCCGACTTACACGGCGTACGATCAGGTGCAGAAGCAGTTTGAGAATGTTGTCGCTGAGATTCTCGGTAGGAAGGGGCATTCGGTGGCAAGGACTGAGTTGCCTCTTAAGCAGTTGGCCGTGCGCAGTGGTTTAGCTGAGTATGGGAAGAACAACATCTGTTATGTTTCTGGCATGGGAAGTTTTCTTCAAATCGTGGCTGCTTACTCAGATTTGCCGTGTGCTGAGGATGGTTGGAGAGAGCCTGTGATGATGAAGAGTTGCGATGGATGCGACCTTTGTCGTCGAGCTTGTCCTACTGGCGCGATTTCGTCAGATCGTTTTCTTCTGCATGGTGAGCGATGTATCGTTTATCATAATGAGAAGAAAGGCGACGTTCCATTTCCAGATTGGATGGCTACTTCTTGGCATAACTGCCTGATTGGATGTATGCATTGCCAGAGAGCCTGTCCGCTTAACAGAGAATTCTTAGGTTGGGTTGAAGAGGAAGAGGAGTTCTCCGAGGAAGAAACTGCTCTGCTCACGGGAGGCTTGTCGCAAGACAAGGTGCCAGCCATGATACTCAAGAAACTGGAACGTTTGAGCCTTGTGGAAGACCTTGACAAGTTTCCCCGAAACTTGAGCGTCTTCTTCAAAAAACATAGCAAAACAAGCTAAAGAGAAAATGCTCCTAGTTGCACGATGGTTATGGTAGTGAGAATTTTGACTGTATGAATAAGAGAATGTTTGATTGAAAGTGTAAAAATTTAGGTTTGAGATTTGGATGAAACTTTGCCCCCAAAATCCAAAGAATTAATAAGTTTTAGGAGTTTCGGAGGTCATTCGGGACTGTTACTTGTCTTTCCAAATTTGGTCTCTTCGATATACTCCTTTATGCTTCTAACGTCCAGTTTCTTCTCTACATCTGTGTAGCCATTCTTGACAAAGTCAATCATTTTCCAAACAATGTTGCTCACAATGCCTTCAACGTTGAATATGTCACTTTCGGTCACGAGGCTGTCTTTAGTTTCGTTTCCATGAATGAAATCAGACCTTTTGTCGTAAGCCTTCGTAATATAATTGTATAACTCTCTCTTGTTGTCGTTTAATATGAAAGCGACATCTTCGGCCAGTTTCCACCTAAGATAGTCTCTGTCAGACTTTGTCATTAAGAGACTTTCTAAACACGTTAGCAACAACACAAATCTGACTTGTTGATTTTTCACTGATGTTTGTATTCCAAATATCCTTACTGCTTTTTTGATTTTTCTTTCAATCTCATTAGGATTGGACTTGACGAAAATATCCGTCAGAATCGGAATTTCCTTTTCCGCAAACTTATCATAGTTTGCACCTCCAATGAAGGGCAAACCAGCCATGCCCTCCATTCCTCCCTCTTGCTTTATTTCACGTATCTTATACCACATGTCAGCGAGATTGAAATTGATGCGATACGAAAATCTTACAATATGCAAGGCATCTTCGGCTAGGGTTACTGCCTTCTCAATGGCTTTATGACTTCCATTAGCCTCTATCTCAAAATGTATGAAAGTCGAACTCTTTTTCAGACTAACGTACTCATCTTTTGTATGATGGTATTGAGTATCTATTGTGAAACAATGTTCCCAGAACCTAACGAAGTGTTTACTAACCTCGGTTGGCAATTTCTGAAAATCAATCACAGTTGAGTAGCCTAGTTTCATGCCCTCTGGAAAGCCATAAAGGCAATAAATAGGAACATAGAAATCGAAGGTTTTGGTTGTCAGAAGATCAGATTTGAGTTGAGCGATAAATTCCTCATCATGTATGTGTTCTACCCATTTATTTATCTTATCCACAACCCACGTGAAAAAATCACGGATATCATCGGGAGTGAGCATCTTCTCTAAAGGTGTGTTCTCGATTGTCTTGAATATCTCATTGATTCGTTCGACATAATCGCTAGGGTCTTCACCACTTCTTCTTCTCTGAAAAAGCCGTAGCGACAATCTGATAAATTTTTCCTCTGCCTTATTCACCATGAACTGAGAGTTACGATTAGAAGATTAAAGCATTTTTGGTTTCTCTACATATTGTCGGACAAAACTTTTCAGCTCAACGACAAAACTACGAGCAAACCAAAAAACATAACGGGGTATCCCGTATTGGCTGAAATCTCACGCATAAAAAACAAGAAATCCGAGAAACAAACAATATAAGGCGTTTTCACAAACATGCCTATGATTCATTTTATCTCTTACACGAGGGGATGAAGGTTAGCTGACAATAATAGTTGACGATGCAGGCATAGGCGACCTACTTTTCGGCGTGGTCATAGGAGCCTTTCGCTCCGAAACCCAGGAATTCAAGTACGACATCTTAGATGTCAAATACTTCAGACCTCCGCGATTCCGATCAAAAGAGTACCTGAAGCAAGCTTCGAAAATCGTGTTTCAGCTGCTAAATAAACTCGAAATCAGAGAAGACGAACAAATTCAAGTCTGCAGAGGCTACATCTTCGACGAAGCCGTAGACCATCTACGAGAGAAGTATGGCAGCAACCGAGTCAACAGAATCACAGTCACTGGGGAGCCGCAGAGGCTGACGGAGATAGCGTACCTTGACGAAATCAGAAACTTGGGTTATGAGCCAGTAAAAGAGAGAGACGAGAAAAAGGCAGAGCTTCTTCCACATGATGAACTGGCTCAAGAAAAACCCAGAAAAACTGATCTACGCAAAGACTGGCTGGCCACGCCTGCAGAGATACAGTTTATTCAGGTCTTACCGTCAGAAGCGACCAAAAGAACAATAAAAAAACTGGTTCTTGATTATACAAAGTGCTCATCGGTTGCACGCGATTAACAAGAAAATCTCCGAAGACGTATCTTTCAACGCACATTTATTCAATGCATCAGACTCTGAAAACTATGAAAAAGGGGAGGCGCGGAAAATGTCTCCCCTTACGAGAGGGTTCAAGCCTTACTAGCGCAATATGAAATCTGCGCTACTTCCCAACTTTGTTGGCATGCTTCTTCTTCTTTTGAACATTCTTCTTCTTCAATGAAGGCATACACTAATCTCCACAGAACAATACTTGCTACTAACAATATTACACTGCTAAAGCTTAAGAAACTTTTCACCCATTACAACTCTCTTAGCTAAGAAAAATGAGGAAGTTACAGGAGCCAACCAAACCTCCAACGGCGCCCACCCAGCCGATGTCAAAGCCCAAGGCAAAACCATCATGATGATAACAGCCATCACCACATTAAAGCCAGCGAGCGCCTCTCATTGCACCTCCATTACTTCTAACAGCCACATTATAGAAGAAACCACAAACTTAAAATCCGACGACAAATCTGGCTGACGCAAACCATAAAAACCAAGACAGAAAGGATATCAAATGGTGCAAAATGAACAAACAATTCACATCCTCAATGATTCTAATTCTTGTCTTGTGCACGTCGCTACTCACACTTCGCGCTCAATCGATTAAGGCTGAACCATTTCACGCCCTGAACAGCGAAAGTGCCTTAGAGGCTCACATCGACGTTCCATTTTACTACCAAGAAAAAGACTACTACTGCGGTCCTGCGGCACTACAGATGGTCTTCAACTACTACGGTGAGAACATCTCTCAATACGAGATAGCAAACGTAGCAAGAACGATCGGCGAACCCCTGTATTCCACATTCACTGATGAACTAAGAAGAGCTGGGCACTTCAGCAACATGAGCACTTCCATGGGCGACGAAACGCCCGAAAACATTACAGGATATAGCTTACGTGGATTAGGTTATGCAGCTTTTGAAGCGCAAAGCATGAGCTTGACGACACTTGAGAGTTTCATAAATCAAGGCAAGCCACTCATTCTACTAATGTGGTACAGTGGCCATCACGTTTCAGGTCACTATCGCGTCGCGACAGGTTACAATGAGACTCACGTTTTTCTGCACGACCCATGGAACAAGCCTTTATGGGGAGGAAGCTATGGCGGTCCAAACATAGCCTTCAACAACAGTGAACTCCTAGACCTCTGGTCCTACTCTAGCTACTGGTATCTCTACGTTTCACCTTGGACAATAAACGTGTCTTTGCCATCATACGTCAAGTCTGGAACTCCGTTTCAAATACTGTCTACAATCGCGTACCCGCAACCACCTTCGAACGCTTTGTCTGTCTATCCGGCCTCTTCGTGCAATGCCTCGATAACCTTACCCACAAATCTGAGTCTAGCGCCAAGTGAGATTGCGAGCAAAACAATTGGTACGGGCTCTTTTCAAGCAGGAACCATTTCCATGATAAACTGGACGCTAATTGCAGATTCTTCTTCTATAGGCACAATATGCATTACTGTTGAAGGAATGATTTCAGGATCAGTTGGCGCTCACGGTCCCTACACAGCCTATAGCTACACTGACAGAATAGGTGTGAAAGCAAGCTTCATTGCTAACGTGCTCGCGGACAATAGCACTCCTGCCATCGAAGCAATTTCCCGTATACCAGAAACCGACGTTCAACCTGACCAAGAAGTAAAAGTCACAGCAAACATTACTGACCATGAAAGCGGAATAGAGGCTGCAACATTATTCTTCACAATAGACAACGGAACAGCCTGGGAAAACCGAACGATGGACCTTAACCAGTCAACAAGCCTCTATGAGGCGACGATTCCTGGCCAGCAGGCAGGGAAGTGGGTTAGATTCGAGATATTTGCCTGCGATCGGGTTGGAAACAACATAACTCTGGACGGAACAGAGCCCTACTTCACTTATCAAGTCATGCCCGAATTTCAAACAATATTCGCTCTGCCATTATTCATGATACTATCGTTCCTTCTAGTCGTTGTTTGGCGCAATCACAGAAGGAGATCAATCCTGAGACAACATGGTGAAAGCAGTTGCTTGAAGGCAGAAACGTAAACCTAAGAGTGAGGGAAAGAGAGGACATAGATTGGCTTACGGAATGCTTCAACAACCTCGACTACAATGGCGAATATGACCCTATCACTCCGCAAAAATCAAGAACCGAACGCCTCAAAGACTTCGACAACCCCTCGCAATTGTCAATCTTAACCGAAGCAGGACGCTTCATGATAGAAACGAAAGACGGCACAAGAATAGGCACGATTGCTCATTGGCTCGTTCTGCCGAACAGGTGGATGGAAATCGGCTACGAGATAATCCCCGCCGAAAGAGGAAAAGGCTACGGAACCGAAGCCGTAAAGCTCATGGTAGACTACTTATTCCTCTCCAAACCCATCGAACGCATACAAGCCATAACCGACACCAGAAACACACCCTCCCAACGAATCCTAGAAAAAACAGGCTTCAAAAAAGAAGGCACCATCAGAAAATCAGGCTACGTCCGCGGCGCATGGACAAACGCCTACCAGTACAGCATCTTACGAGAAGAATGGAAACAACCAAGAACGCTGATAAAAACCTAAACCACTGCTCTCAACCGTCAGCAACCGTTCAACGCATATAAGGAAGAACCCATATACCTCACAGACACAGAAGCGACAGTAGAATGAGTAGAGCCATAATCGTTTATCACACGGAATTCGGCAACACCGAAAAAATAGCCAAAGCCCTAGCAGAAGGAATCAGAACGCAAGGAGTAGACGTCGACTGCTTAAAAACCACTGAGGCAGACACAGGCAAACTAGGCGAATACGACCTGCTAGCGTTAGGCGGACCGACACACGCCTTCGGCATCTCCAAACCCATGAAAGACTTCCTCCAAAAACTCGAAACCGCAAACCTCAGCGGCAAGAAAGCCTTCGCCTTCGACACGAAAATGAAATCTAGACTCGCTGGAAGTGCAGCAAAAGGAATCGAAAAGAAACTGCAGAAACTCGGAATGACCATCGTCAAACCCCATACTTCAGCCTACGTCAAGGGAAGAGAAGGACCCCTCGAAGAAGGCACAGAAGAAACGTTCAAGCAGGTAGGAGTCGATATAGTAAAATCGTTACAGTAGCCAGCACTGAAAACAGACAACTTCCTCAGCTAATGCGACGTTATGGAAAAGTCAGCTGAAAAACTCTCGTGTTTTCTTAAGATCATTTTTTTGAATAACGACTAAGCGTACGCACAAAAATCTTATTGTTTATAGACTATGAGAGCCATGACTGCAAACTCTGCAAGAGCAACTGCAAAATAAACCCAGATCGTGAGCCTCGTCGCAAGAACGAACGTTGCAACCGCTACCGCAACGGGCGCTAGGGCAAGCACCATGCCTGGAATAATAAGGGCAATGTACGTGGATAATCTTGCGTAGATGTTGCCGATTGCAAACCCTTCTTTCCAGAAGATTCTCGCCGAGAGAAGAAGCTCGAGCAGGCTGGCAGCCGATATTCCGAACATCTGGACTACGCCGAACGCTATGATTGGAACGGCGTCCTTGCCTATGCAAAGTGCGACGAGGATGAGCAGCAGCAGGGACGAAGCGTACATCAACGTTGACAACATGGCCTTAGCGGATATGACCGTCCTCTTGGTTAACGGGAGGCTTCGGGTGTAGGAGGAGGCTAAGCCTTCGATGGAGAGCAGCGTGGGAGGAAGCACGAGCGTGACCAACGACGAACCGACCAGGATTCCCAGCACTGCGGCGAACCCTGTTTCGCCGGAAGAGAAGAGGGACAAACCGAGCAGCGCAGTCTCGAGTGGAGGAAGGAGGAACAAGCTTGCGTACGAGGGAGCTCTTGAAGCCACTCTTAAATCCTTTCGGATGATTCCGAGCCAAGGGCGCTGAGGAGAAACTAAGGTGTCTTTGACAAGTTCTCTGGCGCTGCTTGGTGTTGCTCCGACGCTTATCTTACTTATCGAACGGACGACCCATCTGAGGGCAAACAGGGCCAGAACCGTGTAAGCTGCTGACGTTCCGACGGCGATGTAGAGGGTGACTAAGTTGATGTTCTGAGAGAAGCTCGCGAAGGAGACTAGGAACCCAAAGCAGAAGGGATAAGCAAGTAGCAACGGCTGTGAAGCGTGAGCGAAGGTTTGTATGATCTGGTTGGAGAAGTTTGTGACTAGGTACGTGCCGAACGAGGGCAGAATCCAGACGAGCATGAAGATGATCCTCAGCATGGCTTTCCATCTGGAGCGTCCGCTACCGCTTGCGACGCGTGAATAGAAGAATCTGGCTAAGCCGATGGTTAATGCTAGTGCGAAGATTTCGGTGACGGTGATCGCTGCAAGTAAGATCAGAGCGCCGATGGCTGAGCCTCCTATAAAAAGGTAGAGGGATAGAAGGATGATGATTGAGCTGATGAGGGGTAGGTCGAAGATTCTCGTGAAGCAGAGGAAGATGATTGAGGAGACGTCTCGTTTAGTCAACGGTAATGGTCCGAGGACTTCGAGGATTTTTGAGGAGACGAATGAGGTTGAGACTTGGAGTCCCATGATTGAGATGAGTGAGAGGACGATGGTGAGGTAGGCGGAGATTCCGCCTGCCAAGAATGTTTCGGTGGACTGCTGTGACACTAAGCCGTATTGGATGGGTAGGAAGACGGTGAGTGCGAAGGCGGCGATGAAGATGGTGGTTAGGATTTTGCTGATTCGGGTGTTGGTGCTTGCGTTCTTGACTAGTTGGGTGATGCTTCCTCTGCCTTTTTTTGGGAGCATTGCGCCTGCGCGGAGGAGGAAGACGGATTGGAAGCTGATTTCTCGGTAGACTGTTTGGGTAAGCTTCCAGAGTTCGGTGAATCGCAATTGCTTCTTATTCCTCTTCTAGGGCTTTTATGATGTCTTGCATTCCGGCTTCTTGTTCGGTTACTTTTAGGAATATGTCTTCGAGTGAGCCTTCTGCTGTCTTGACCAGCTTTCGTAGGTCTTCGACGGTGCCTTCGCTTATGATTTTGCCTTTGTTGATTATGCCTACGCGGGTGCAGAGTTTTTCGGCTACTTCCATTATGTGTGTGGAGAAGATTACTGCGCCGCCTTTTTTGGCGTGGTGGGTTATGAGTTCTTTGAGGATTTTGGATGATCGTGCGTCTAAGCCTACTAGGGGTTCGTCTAGGATGAGTAGTGGCGGGTCGTGCAAGAGTGCGGCGATTATGGCTACTTTTTGTTTATTACCCATCGAGAGTGCGGCTATTGGGGTGTCGAAGTATTGTTTGAGTTCGAAGGCGGTGGTGAATCTTTCGAGTCTTTGGTTTACGGTGTTCTTGTCGAGTTTTCTTATGCTGGCTACGAATTCTAGGAATTCTCTTGGCGTAAGAGTGTCTAGTAGGACTACTTCTTCTGGGACGTAGCCTATGTGGGCTTTGGCTTCGGTTTCGTTCTGTAATGGTGTGCCGTAGACGGTGATTTTTCCTTGTTTTGCTTCGATTATGCCTACGAGGACTTTTAGGGTGCTGGTTTTGCCTGCGCCGTTTGGTCCGAGGAGTCCGTAGATTTCGCCTGTTTTGACGGTGAAGGAGAGGTTTTCTACGGCGGTGAAGGCGCCGTAGGCTACGGTCAAGTTTTCTACTGCTACGGCAGTTTGTTGCTGCATAAAGGGATATTCACTCCAAACTGCTGATTTTAAAAGTAGCTTTAATACGTTTGTGTTAATAGGCGCGTCTTCTGGTCAGCTCTTGCCAATTTGACAGTGATTGGTTGGGGTAAAGTTTTATCCTTAGATGATAAAAGCGCGCGCTGATGAATAATGATTTTACACAGTCATATCTGAAAGTCACACACCAACTCGCCAGCCCAAACAACAAAGCACAACCGAACCCAATAAAAATTACGGAAATCAACCCAAACCCACAACACCATATTTGTATCCTACTAGAAAGTCTTTGCAGAAACCTAGGGGGGTAGGTCCGTATTGGTTATTTTTTGCGCTAAAAGAATGTTGAAAACCCAAACAGAAATTATGACGGGGTAGGCTGTATTGACTGTTTTCCAAGTCAAACCATCCGCATACAACAAGTCACACCACTGAGACCCCCTTTATGTACCGCACTCATCAGAAACTAGTCATACACACCACAAAGGGAGGAATCAGCCAAACCCACACGCTAAACACTAACCCATCATTCAACCTATAAATAAGGGGGTCTAGTCACCCTCACGACCAGAGGTCTACTACCAACTCAGTATTCGATGCCTTTTCTTGCAGCAACACCCTTACGGTACGGATGCTTAACCTCACGCATCTCCGTAACCAAATCCGCAACCTCAACAAGCTCATCAGGAGCACCACGCCCAGTCAAAACAACCTCAACATGCACAGGCTTATCCCTAACCAACTCCAAAACCTCACCAACACCAATCAACCCCAAACTCATAGCCACGTTAACCTCATCCAAAACAACCAAATCATACTCACCACTCATAACCACCTTCTTCGCCAACTCAAAAGCCTCACGCGCAAAACCCACATCCTTCCCCTCAGGCGGCTTCGCCACCACAAACTTACCCCTGCCAAACGCTTTCAAAGTCAAGTTCGGAAGCCTATCCACCACGTACAACTCACCATAATCAAACCCACCTTTAATAAACTGAATGATGTAAACCTTTAACCCTCTGCCAATCGCTCGCAACGCTAAACCAAAAGCCGCCGTAGTCTTGCCCTTACCGTTCCCCGTGTAAACCTGAACAAAGCCCTTCTCCAGCTTATTCAACACCCATCTTCTCCAAAAGCTCCTCAGCAGCCGAAACAGGATCAATCTCCCTGTCCATAATTCTCTGCAAAAGCTCCCTAAACTTCTCATGCTTCTTCAAACCAAACACAATCGAACCCGCCACCTTCTCTTTAATGGCATCCACAAGCTCAACCTCCACCTTAAGCAGTTCTCTCTCACTTCTCACATGACCTTCCAAGAACTTCTTATGCTCACCAATCTTGTCAATAAGTTCAGGAACACCTTCACCAGTCAAAGCCACAGTCTTCAAAACAGGCGGTTTCCAACCACTCTCCTTTTCGCCAAGCTGCAGTATAGCCTGAATATCCATCATCGTCTTGTTCGCGTTCTCACGATCCGCCTTATTAACAACAAATATGTCAGCAATCTCCATCATTCCAGCTTTTATAGCTTGAATCTCATCGCCCAAACCTGGCGCATGAATGACAACAATCGTTTGCGCCACTTTGATTATCTCAACTTCAGACTGTCCCGCACCAGCCGTCTCAACAACGACTATGTCCTTGCCAACCGCATCCAAGATTCGAGCAGCATCTTTCGTGGCTTTAGCTATTCCCCCTGCATAATTGCGCGTTGCCATGCTGCGTATAAAAACTCCCTGGTCAGTGCTCAGTTCTTGCATGCGAATTCTGTCACCCAAGAAGGCGCCACCAGTAAACGGGCTTGAGGGGTCAACAGCCACGACTCCCACAGTCTTGCCCCCTCGCCTATATTCACGCACGATCTTTTCGGCAAGTGTGCTTTTTCCAGCGCCGCCGGGTCCAGTTAAGCCTATTATGTGAGCCTTTCCAGTGTGCGGATAAATCGCGGCAATTAGCTTCTGTGCATCAACAGTTTCGTTTTCAACTATTGTTATTGCCTTCGCTACACTTCGACGATCTCCCTTCAGAACGCCTTGCGCAAGCTCTTCAACGTTCGTCAACGCTCTCGCACATCTTACATTTTAGGTTACTTTCGCACATTCTCGAAAACATATTGAATTATCATTTCGGTAGTAGTTCCAGGCCCAAAAATCTCTCTTATGCCCAGTTTCTTCATTTCCGGCACATCTTCTTCCGGGATTATTCCACCTGCAAAGACCATCACTTCATTCAGTCCCTTCTGTCTGAGCAAATCCATTATTCTGGGAAACAAGGCTTTGTGTGCGCCAGAGAGAATGCTTAACCCAATGACATCCACGTCTTCTTGAAGCGCCGTTTCAGCTATTTGCTCTGGAGTCTGCCTTAAACCCGTGTAGATCACTTCCATTCCTGCATCTCTTAAGGCTCGAGCCACAACTTTGGCTCCTCGGTCATGACTGTCCAAGCCTGGCTTAGCAATTAAGACTCTGATTTTTCTTTCACTCTGCATTTTCTTTTTGCCCCTGTCTAGATTACGATTAACTCTTTATACTCGCCGTAAACCTGTCGTAGCACGTCGGAAATCTCGCCGAGTGTAGCGTAGGCTTTTACGGCTTCAATTATCACTGGCATGAGGTTCTCATCCTTTTCAGCCGAATAGTGTAGCTTCTCTAATGCTTGTTTAGCTTTTCTGTTGTCTCTTTCACTTTTTAGTCTTTGCAATCCCGCAAGCTGGTCCCTTTCAACGTTCGAGTCGATTCGCAAAAGCTTTATTGGACATTCTGTTTCCTCAACAGTGTAATCGTTCACGCCGACTATCGTGCGTTTCTTCTCATCTATCTCACGCTGGTACTTGTAAGCACTGTCCGCGATTTCCTTCTGGAAGAACCCCTTCTCGATAGCGGGTATGGCTCCACCCATTTCATCTATCTTCTGGATGTAGTCAACCGCTTTCTGCTCCATCTCGTTCGTCAAAGCCTCAACATAATACGAGCCTGCGACGGGGTCTACGGTGTTGGTTACTCCGCTTTCATGAGCAATAATCTGCTGTGTGCGGAGTGCGACGCGTACGGCGTGTTCGCTTGGCAAGCATAAAGCCTCGTCATACGAGTTGGTGTGCAAGGATTGGGTTCCGCCTAGGACGGCGGCTAACGCCTGAATCGTCGTGCGCACGATGTTGTTGTGTGGTTGCTGCGCGGTTAGCGTGCATCCTGAGGTTTGGATGTGCATGCGCATCCACATTGACCTGGAGTTTTTGGCGTGGAAGCGTTCCTTCATGAGTTTTGCCCAGAGTCTGCGTGCGGCTCTGAACTTGGCGATTTCTTCGAAGAAGTCGTTGTGGGATGCGAAGAAGAACGACAGTCGATGTGCAAAATCATCAACCTTCAACCCTCTTTCCAGTGTGGATTCTACGTAGGCTATGCCGTCGTACAGCGTGAAGGCTAGTTCTTGTGCGGCGTTTGCGCCTGCTTCTCGTATGTGGTAGCCGCTTATGCTCACGGGGTTCCATCTTGGCAAGTGTCTTGCGCAGTATTCTATCACGTCAGTTGTGAGTTTGACTGAGGGCTTTGGCGGGTAGATGCAGAGTTTCTGGGCGAAAAACTCTTTTAGGTTGTCGTTTTGTGTGGTTCCGCCTAGCTGTTGGCGTGGCACGCCTTGTTTGTCGCCGACTGCCACATACATCGATAATAGTATGGGAGCTGGTCCGTTTATGGTCATGGAAGTGGTGACCTTGTCCAACGGGATTCCATCAAAAAGAGTCTCCATGTCTTTCAACGAGGATATGGCTACACCGCAGATGCCTACTTCGCCATTAGCCATGGCGTAGTCTGAGTCGTACCCCATGATCGTTGGGTAATCAAACGCAGTGCTTAACCCTGTTTCGCCTTCTTTGAGTAGGTATTTGAAGCGTTGGTTGGTTTGTTTTGCGGTGCCGAAACCTGAGAACAAGCGCATAGTCCATAGGCGACCACGGTACATGGTGGCGTGGACGCCGCGGATGAACGGGTACTCACCTGGAAAGCCTAAATCACGCAAGTAATCCATCTTCTCTATGTCTTCGGGTGTGTAGAGTCGTTTTATCGGAATTTCTGAATGGTTGCGGAAGTTGTCTTTTCGTTCTTTGCTCAGCTTCAGCCAATTCGGCAAAGTAGTTTGTTCCCAACGTTCTCGCTCTTTTCGAAGTTTCTTCATTTCTTTTTCTTCAAACATTGCCTTATGCTGCCCTCTCACTAGGTTGAAATTGGTAGTTTTGACTAATTATTGTTATCAAACCTAAAAAGCTATTTTCCCTATTTCAGGGTTTTTCATGTATTTTCCTAAAGCTTCAGACTGCAGGCTCAATCTGTATATAGTTGAGTTACAGATTAGGTTTGAATGTTGAGTCTGGTATAAGACGCTACAAGCTTTTCTCGCGCATACTCCTGCAGTCTGAATTCTCGTTTTGGTGTGTTTCCAGAAAAAATGGGGAATGGATAGGGTTACTTGCTGCTTTTGGCAGATTGATTAAGGTGGCGTTCCAAAGGTTCGTCCGTATTTGCCTGTGACAGTTACTAGATCAAATATGCCTATGTGGCATAGGTCGTAAGAGTCTATGTCAGCTCCTGGCAACCACTTGGGATTGGGTGCGCCGTCACCTCTTGTGCAGTAGGCGGCTGTGCATTTGACCACGTCTAGGATGTTAATCTGGTAGTAGCCTTTGCGTGGTTTGGTTGCGTCTTGGTAGTACCATCTCCAGTCGATTTCGCCCAGTAAAGGAGTCTCTAAGAAATGATTTCGGTTAGCTTTGAAACTTGAATATGTATACAGATCAGTAGTTGTCATGTAGTGTGGTCCAGTTCCGATGAGGATTTCTTGCCAAGGCAAGTTTCCAGGCGTATATCCTTGCGCATCTCCTCTAGCCCAGTACGTGACTTGGATCGGTGTGCCATCTGGCAAGTCCTTGTATATTCTTATCATGCCCATGCACATTTCATAGTCTGTGTAGGGAGTCAATGATTCGCCATTCGCCGTGATGTCGACTATTTCCACCGGTGCACCTATCGTTTGGTAGGGCAAGCTAACGTAGCCAGGAGTGGTTATGTTACTTCCTTCAATGAAAAGCTTCGTTTCAAGGGTCGCCAAGGGTAGTCGTTTCCATGCAGGCGCATACAATCTGAAGTCCGCCAAGTCATCCTCAAATGGAGGATCAGTCGAGTTGAGGTAGACTTCCACCTTATAACTACCAAGTGGTCTAATGTGATGGATGTCTGCATATGACAGATAGTCTCCAGAATCTGGAGTCTGGAAATAATACCAACAATTAAATTCATACCCTGACGTAGTTAAAGGAGCCAACGTACTTCCAGTTTGGGGTTGAATCCATTCAGAGTCTTTTCTGAACCAGTAGGTGAGTTTTGTCTTTGTTTGGCCTGTATCTGGGTCAAGCCACGTTCCGTATTCCCAGTCTTGGGCAAGCCATGGCATCCAGAGACTTGGGTCGTAGGGGTTTTGTATTAGGAAGGGGTCGTAGATTCTTTGCAGAACTCGCCAATCTTGGTATTGATATGAGTAGATTGGGTTTAGCATTTCGGGCAATCGGCTGATTCCATACCTGATCGGTTGTGAAGGGTCGTCTGCTCGGTATGCGTTGAGAAAAGTCCACGAATCGTCAACATGTACAGTTGCAACTAACCACTTTTTGTACGCTCTATAGGCGCAGCAGTCTTTAGGTGAGATGTGATACATTTTGAGCACGGGAGTTGGCTCTGGACCATTACCCCAGTCGTACATTATTGTAAGTGTGGTCGAGTTTAGCACGGTGTAGTGTTCATATTTTTTGTGCGTTTGGTCATTGTTATGTTTGTCTGTCCATGGGTCTGCTATGTCGATTTCGGGAGGATTCTTTGTATTGTCAAAAGATGCACCTGTTACCAGGTGATCGATTGTTGGACCATCAAGCCATAAAATGACATCCTCACACTTGCTCAGTTGCTCTTTGTAGTCATGAAGGGTGGGATTGTGGGTGACTGTCCAATTCAGCACGCAGAAATAACTTCCATTAGTGATTAGTCTTTTCAGCATTTCCTCATATTCATCCTGCCACACAGGTTCGCAGAATATCTTGTGGGGGGGATCCTCATCAAATAGACCATCCCCATCGTTATCCTCCCCATCGATTGGATCCTCGCCAATTAGACCATCCCCATCTCTATCCTTATGCCAGTTTGGGGTATTCTCTGCGATTTCAATGAACAATTCCTTGTAGCCGTTGCCGCATGGACAGTACCAGTGCGGATTGCTAGGGTTTAAGCTTCTTGCATCAATATGATGCATCCATTGCGGAATTAAGCTGCAGTATCCATGTTGCGAGTACCAGATTAGTGAATTGGCGAGTGATGCCAGCCAGCACCATCCATCAGAATGTTGGCCTAAATCTGGCAGACATTTCTTCACGAATTTGTCATATCTAGGAGTTGGTTGTGTGACATGCTCCAACTGAATGTTTGGGTCTGCTTGAGCAGCATCGCGTTGGGCTGAAGTCAGAACGCAATCTAGGTTGTCAATATAGCATGCCTGTAATGCTGCAAATGAAGCATAAGTATCGGTGTAGAAATAGATGTTAAGATCGCTGCGAGGCCCATAACTTGAAGGCGTTGCTTGCACTTGAGTTGGAACGAGGCACAAACTTAGCAACATAGTCAGAATCAGTACTACTAGAACGAGCTTCAATTCTTTCCCTCCTCATTCTCTTCTCGGCACTAGACATATGGAACTCACGCGTTATATTATTTATGGAACTTTGTTTCATAACGCATCTATGTACTGGTCGTTACACAAATGGCAATTGCTATACTCTCTCAAATTCCACAACCAGCGGACTACATGCAAGTCTCCGAAATCGAATAATTAGCAAAGTTGTGAATGAGACTATCGTTATTGTGTTTCTTATTGTCAGATTTTGGGAAATGGAGTGAACGGAATTTCTCAGACGTTCAAAGAAAGCAAATTCCCAAAATGAAATCGTTTTACAGTATGTTTACTAGATACAACTTGCAAGGGATGAAGACGACCACGCGGAGGTTTAGGTTTTTCAGAGAGCGAGGACAGTGCTTGAAAAAGTGTGAAAGGGTTTATTAAACGGCAATGTTAGAAAATGTGAAAAAGCGAAGTGGTCTAAGCCTTGAGCATATTAGATGACTTGGCAAGCATAATTATCTTTGACGGCGTCAGTTTGCTAACCATATTCTGGATAATCGTCATTGCCGCAATAGCCTTCCTTCTGGAAAGACTGACAGTCCGATACATAAGAAGGTTCGCAAAGAAGACACGCTTGGAACCAGCCGTAACAAACGGCTTAATTCTAACCTTTCGTCTCCTGATCTCAGTTGGCGCTTTGGCGTCTTTGACTAGACTTGGCGGAGTGTCTACGGATTGGTTTTTGGCTTTCTCTGCTCTGGGCGGCGTAGCAGTTGGATTTGCGTCAACCCAGACCATCGGCAATTTCGTAGCTGGTCTTTATTTGCTTGCGGCAAGACCCTTCAAAGTCGGCGACCTCGTGCGTATAGGCACGGTTGAGGGCGTCGTACAAGAAATAACCATCAACTACACCAAAATCCTAACCATCGGAAACAACACCGTCTCCATATTCAACCTCAGCATCCTGCAACGCGACATAACCAACTTCCTCTACGGAGACGATACCCCAGAAGAGCTCTACTGCTACACTTTTGAAATCGCTCTTGATCATTCTGTTTCAGCAACCAAAACCGCCGAACTCCTAGACCAAACCTTCGCTAAACATGCTGATAAACTCTCCAAGAAACCCAGCTACATGCTCCTCAGATCAGGCGGGTTCGAAAGAGTCTACATGATCTACCTCTACGTGAAGCATCCTGAAGATGTCTTCACGTTGCGACCACAAATCGCTGAGGAACTGTTCAAACTCTGGGACGAGGAAAGAGCCAGAACAAAACAGTAAACCCAGCTTTACTCACAATATTTCAACGTGCATGCTGAAGCTGAGAAACCCCAACCGTAACCAAGCATCAAAACCACATCACCCTCACAAAGCCCATCGCCATTCACGATTTTTTCAAGAATAAACGGCAAACTCGCACCCGCCAGATTGCCGCATTCCCTGAGCACCTGATGTGACTCCTCTAGCTTCGCACTGTCGACGCCATGATGCTCAGCCAAAGCGTTGAGTATCTTCTCGCTGCCCGTGTGAACCGCCCACTTCTTCGCAGCACGCATCACCGTTTCAGCGTTCTCTCCGAGCAGTCGCTTAAGCGCCAAATCCGTATACTTGACTCCAAGCTTGGGAATTTCCCTATCCAAATGTGAGTAGAAACCAAACTTGAAAGGCTCATCCAAAGCCACAAGCCTCGCATAACCAGCCAAATAATCCTTCTTCTCGACATTCGTAACCTCAACCATCCTGCCAACCGTCAAGCCCTTTCCCTTGTTTGCCACGACTGCTGCCGCTACGCCGTCTCCGAAAAGGAAAAACTCCATCGTTGCCACCCACTTCCTTAGCTCGAGCTCTCGCTCCACCTTATCCTCGATCAGGCTGATCTTGCCGATTTCCATAACATCCTTCAAGCCTCGGACTTGATTATGAAACCAGTATGAACTCACGCCTGAAACACACAACAGAACATTGTCTTCAGGATGCACAGCAAGATAGTTTTCCGCAAGCTCCAACGTCTTAATGAACGCCGTGCTCGCAATACCCTGCACATTAGCAATCATAGCATAAACGTTCAGTCCTAACCTTGGCGCCAGAAGCTGACCGAGACCTGGGCTTAGAAACGGGTTCACGTCATAAGCCGCAACTATGCAATCAACATCTTCAATGGACAAGCCAGCCTTTTCAATAGCGTTTCCGCAGGCTTCTTGACAAAGGCTGAGAAGTTCCTCTTCGCTCAGAACAACCTCAGCTTCAGAATGATTTATCAGGTAGCGTTTTGAAACGCCCAGGTTCAAAATGTTTTGTTTAACGCCTTCAGGAAGCTGGCATGAAAAAACTTCCAGCAGTTTTTCAGTTGAATACCCTTTTTTCGGCAAGGCAGTTGACAGTTGCAATACTCGCATGCCAAAAGGAATAAAGAGTAAGTTATAAAAAGATTTTCAGACTCTCCAGCTTTACTAGGCTAGGTTGAAGGATGTGGGCGTTTGCGGATTTTTGCACAAGAAATTACCAGAATAGTTGCTGAGAAGAAGACAGAAAGCGCTATGGTTGATGGATATTCTGGAACGTATGGAGCGGCTTCCAGATAAAACGTGTGCAGAACATCCGCAATTAAGTTTACAGCAAGGTTTAGCGATTCTCCACATCTGTCTTTAAAAGTAGAATTGCTCCAATTGTAATTGTCCTCCATCCACGTGCAATTCAAATCTCCATCCACGTCGAAAGTCGTGTCGTACGCCAACGTAAGCGAGGCGTTGTAAGCGGAAATATTGGCTAAGGTGCCATCCCATACTAGATACGTGTTGAAGTCGTCAGTGTAGTTGTTTGTTCTTGTCTTCACGTAATTCTCGTAATTATCATGTTGTGTGGCATTGCCCCAAACTGTACTATTACCCATCACGTGACCGAATGAGGCAAGGTCGGCAATGTAATGAGTCATTATCCCCAAACTTTTTGTAGCGTTGACTAGATCGCCAGCTTTAGCATAATCAAAAGCATCATGATATTCCTCGAGAGCTCTGACTGCTGAGTCGTTCTCTTGGATTGAGCCGTCGGCATAGTAGTAAACATGATGCTTAGAAGTGTCTCCTATGTGATCTGGTGCTTCTTTATTATCGGGCAGTTCGGTTCCGTACAAGTAAGCGGCAAGGTTGTCGAGAATGTACTGTTTCTCTTGCAAAGGCAGCCAGTCTAAAGCATGTTGGGCAATCCAATCATGCGTTCCATAAACTGGGTTTGACGGGTCGTTGCTATAGCCGCCATTGCTCCAGCCTAGAACCAAAACTGTTTGCATTGCCAACATTAAAAGAGTGAAGAGCATCGCTGCGATGATTATTCTAAGTGCAGACACAAATTCACCTCGCGTTTAACTGATGTGAAAGCCAATATAAAACTTTGCAGAGTTATTTCAAGCCTACATTACGTGAGGAATCATCAAGTTAGCAATTTTGCTGTTTAAGTGGTGTCCGTTGTTTTTTTGCGCTTATATTTCCTTCTATTAACGCCGTAAACATGTGCATCATGAACGATAGTGGGCGTCCTTTTTGGTTTTTCTTAGCCTTATCTACCTGGACTATTTGGGTGTGCTCCTCCCCCTCCTCCTCCGCCACTTTGCCCTACATAAGTGGTCTTCAATTTGTATTGTCCAAAGCCAACAACACCGAATATTCGCATTTTGTAGGTTCCTGCTAAGATATGCATCTCTATCATCTCAGCTGGTCCTGCGATCTTTTGATTTGCAGAGTTGTATAGTTCTATGTTGAATAAAGCCCCTTCTGGCGAGCATACTTCGAAGCGGATTTCTTCCCCCCAACCAGTGCCTCGAGTGACTGTACTCTTGTAATAGTCTTCGTCATCCAAGAAGCCTGAGAAATTCAACATAGTGTTGATGTTAGTGGCTGTTGTTAATGTGTCTCCTGCATCTGCACCTGTGTCAGCATCATTTGGAATAGTCGCTCTTATCTCAATGTAATATATCGTTGCTTCGATCCCTACGTTGCTATCGTCATTGCTGTGGAATACGAACTTGATCGCATTGTCTGTGCTATACACTCCATTCAGGATACACACTTGTCTGGTCTTGTCGCTGGTTATTATGTGGAAGAGTATCCAAGTCATGGCCTCATCTCTAATATAAACCATGAGACTATCTCCTTGTCTCAGATCGCAAATGCTTACGCAGTAGTAGATAGACACGTCAGACTTATACGGTCTCAAGTCTAGTTCTTTCTGCAGGTATGCGTCCATATTCTTGTCATAGCTGAACGCGTCAACATTTGGCTGGTCATAGATTGAATTATGGCCAACGTTTGCACACCAGAAGCAGTAACCACCGGGAAAGGTCGGGGATCCGCCGGGAAGTGAATAGCCATATTGTCTTGATCCCCAGTAATCTGCTCCTGATGCAGGGTTGCTGTCACCGCATTGGTATTGGTCTGCAGTATCTCTGAAATCGTCAAAGAACACAGTTGGCCTGTAATCGGTTTGTTGCCAATGAGGAAAGTAGATTGCTAATTCTGTGCTGTCGCCGACTATTGTCTCGTATCCTTGCGGCAAGTTTGTTGGAAATAACTCCACACCCCAGTGCAGAGGTATTATCCTCCAGCCTTCTCTCGCTTCCTCAAAATATGGATCTCTGTCAAGCTCGAGCGTCACTGCAAAAACCGACTGGAACTGCAAAGCGTCGTATTGCCCGTTTCCTTCAGATGTTTCTTCAGGGTCAACGTAGAAATCCACGTTGACTTCAGTGTTGGTCTGGTGATGGGGCGTAAAAACCAGGTTTCGCGACCAGTCGGCAATGAGCCACATTAGGCTTATTGCCTTTGTTATATGGGTTGGATCGATGAGTGAAAAAGCAAAAGTGGCTGTTTTGAGGAATGATGTGCCGACTCTAGTGCCTATATCGATTACTGTCGCCGAATGATCGGGATGAGCGTTTGAGCAGAAGTCATCGTAGGGAGTTAAGCTGAAACCGCCACCTGAAGTTGGTAGTTCGGGTGTTGCATAGAATCCTATTTTGTCGATGCTGATGCCGGAATAATAAGGACGTCTCAGCCCGCCTAGGATAAAGAATGCGATGTGTACGTTCCATTTCTGGTTTAGGTAATCCCAAGAATAGTCGGTTACCACTGGAGTGACGTGAAGAGTGAAGTTCACATTGCCAGCAAGGTAACTCGTACTGCTAGAGATCCCTTCAAAGCCTGTTGTTGTAGCCCAAATAGCAGCAGCACAACCAACGTAGCCACAACTAAGATCAGTGTCAGTAGGCACCAGTTCATTATACTCCATTCGATAGGTATGGTTTGTACCAATGTGTACATAGAATCCAAAGCCATTTCGAGTTTGAACCGGAACTTCCTCGTTGGGTTTGACAAAGGCAACAACTGCGCCATCATAGTAGTCAGCAGCCTCCCATATAGATAAAACTGTGTAGTCTTGAAAATCAGATCGTCTCAATGGTCGATCCTCTGAGATAGCCTTGGCTTCGTATATACCATCCCATCCTGTGTACACAAGCTCGGGGATACCAAGATTTTTCTCAGCTGCTCCGGTCAAACCTGGCTTTTCAGTTCCATCGAGATATGGTATTGTCACGCCACCTTTGTTTACATGCTGCATCAGCCGCTGAAATCCAGCGGCTCCCCAAAGTTGGAAGCTGCTTGATCCTTGTAACCAAACATAGAAGAATGGGTATCCGCTGACGTGAACCCAGGATACCTGCCTTTCAAGCATTGCCTCTGCAATTTTGTCAGTCCAACTTTCTCTTGAATAACCACTCGGCACAGGCAAGATTTCGTCATGCGTGTTTATTATGATTATGTCTTTGTAGGATTCTACGATTTGTCGGTAGGTGTTCCAATCAGAAATGACCTCATAACTAATGCCTAGAAATGGCGGAGAAGTACCAAATCTTGGATGAACAAGTGGAATATTGGAGGAATCGCAACGTGCACCATATGGCTTGATAGCCTTTATCGCGCCTTCTTTAACTCTTTGAGGGTTACGCCAATGTCCACTCACACCTGATAAGCAGAGTATATAAACATCTGCCTGGCCTTCTGTGGCTTTAGTCGTAGGCGTCTGAGAAAAAAGGAACATTGAAGACAACAGAAATGCTGCCAGAAAAATCACTTTGGTTTTCATTATTCATTTTTCCTGCCATTACTCTTCTTTCTGTACCAAATCACTCCACCTATCCCTACAGCAGAAGTGACTCCTACTCCAAATCCTGCCAACAGAATCTGTAGCAGGTTAATCTCAGGTTTTTTAGCTGAATCCGCTGCTAGCATGGCGCGGTATATGTCTTTGTGAAAACTTTGGTAATAGTAGAGGTTGTTTGAGTTTTTGGCACTTTCGAGGAAATCGCGAGCTAGCTGCAATCCTTCCGTTCGCCCTTCGAGAGCGGCTTTCTGAATCAAACCTTCAGTCTCAAAGATCAAAGTTTCTCTAGCAGTTCTGGAAACTAGACTCCATAACCCAGCAGCACAGCCGATGAAACCGCGATGACCATCAACCTCAGTAGATTCCAAATCATTACCTACCATTCGGAACGTGCCATCGGTTCCGATGTGAACATAGAAGCCGTGTTTAGTAACGTTGACCTCCGTTTTGAAAGCAACCACTGCACCAACGTACAGGCTCTCATAAACCTCCCAAATACTCAGAGGAACATAACCCGCAAAATCTTGCACCTGTAATGGATAGTCCACCGAAGCAGCAAAAGCTCCGTAGATGCCTGGCCACGTATCTTTCAGATAGATTTCAGCTTGACCTAACGCTGGTTTGTATTCACCTCCATATGGCGGTAGTGTTATGTTTCCTTCATCAATATGCCGCATTAGATGCTGAAATCCTGAATCTGCCCAAGGCTCTGCACTAGTTGATTCTCCCTCGTACCAAACGTAGCTGAATGGATATCCACCTGCATGAACCCACGTAACGTTTCGGCTTCGCATGGCCTCAGCGATTTTATCTGTCCATGCTTCTTTCGAATAGCCAGCAGGCACAGGGATCACCTCTCCATGGGTATTGATTATGACGCACTCCACTTCATTTTCGACAATGTTCTTGTAGACATCCCAGTCTCGAACCAATTTCATAGTTGCATTCACCGGAAACTCGGCCGTCAGATATTCCCGCTCCAATGGAACGTGATAAATGTAGTGTGAAACGTTCAGATCGTTCGAAATGTCAGAAGCTTCGTTGAACCAAACGAAACTGTAATTCCACCTATTAACCGAATCGACGGCGCCCGCGATCCCTTCCAACATGCGTGAAACATTGCCAATCCCCATAACTGCAACGCCGTTCAAAGCTATCGCATATACATTGATCTTGATCTTTCCACTTTCAAAAGGCAAACTAGCAGAAACCTTAACAACATTCACAAAAAAGAAACCTAAAACAGAAAGCATCAGAAGGAGTGCTATAGCTACGGCTTTGAGTTTCACAAGTTGACACCATTTAACCTATTAGTCAGCAAATAATAAAAAACTTTCGGAAACATTATCATTTGAAAACCCTGCTTCTTCAGTTCCCATTATTCCTCTGACTTCTCCATTTCTTCCTAGTTATGCCATAAACATAAGCGTCGTTAAGTTCGCCGCTCGTGAACAAGGCACTTTTTAATCGTCCTTCTCTAGTGAAGCCGCATTTCTCCAGAACCCGTTGCGCCGGCTTATTCAAAACATGCGTGGTCGCCTGAATTCTCGCAATATTTTTCGTAGAGAACAGGTAGTCAATGAATAGTTTTGTGGCTTCGGTAGCGTAGCCTTTGTTTCGTTCTTTCGAATCCCAAATTTGAAAGCCCACTTCCACGTGACACATGATCGGATGCGAGAGATAACGTACAACTACACCGATTCTGGATTTACCTTCGTTCTTTTCGATGACGAGTGTGGCAAAGTCATGAGGTCCATAGGGCTGTTTGAGCCATTTTTCCACGTCAACCCAGCTTGTTATGCCGAAGACGTCGAATTCGCCTGAAGCTTCTGGGTCGTTTATCCAACGGAAAAAGTCTGCCATGTCTCCTGGTTCTGGGGGACGCAAGTGGATTCTTTCGCTTTTAAGAAGCACCATGTTTGCTCCTCTCTCCATACGTAACTAGGTACAAACAAAGACTTAAATTTTTTCTATTTGCCAATAGACACAAAACAATTTTGCTAAAAATCAAATTTCCATCATTGTTCCGTGACAATCCATGTTAAGCTGTCACCGAGCATCCGTCTAGCAGAGACAACCGTTTCGCTTTCGCAGTAGATGCTCATTTCAAGGTTTGACATAAGCTGGTTCGCAGGGAAGGGGTTTGGAAAACCACTTGTATATGCTTGAGCGCAGTCTGTCCACTGGTCGGCAACACCGAAATGATAGAGGCTATCTAAGTATCCTACCGCGCTACTGCCATGTGTCGCTAACCAATACTTTGTACCAGAAGTTAGGTAAATGTCAGAGGTGAAAGCAGCGATTCTCCATCCTGTACCGACAGGAACCGTTATCTCTTCTGTCTGCCGCAAGAGTGCGTCAGGATAGTCTTTTCCAGACACGACTTTGTTACTGTAAACAGCAAACCTCATCTTATGCGCTGCAGTCGTGCATTCGATGTATGCTGCAATCTGATGGTAATCAGCAGTTTCGTTACATGTGAATCTGCAGATGTTGACTCTGCCTTCGCTGTCCAAATCGTAATTGCTCGGTTGGTCATAGCCAAACTTCGCCATTCTTACACCTCATCACCTAGAACTGTCACGTCAACAGTGCCCGCGGCTGAAAGATTAACGTTCAAAGCCTCATCAACACCGCCCTCCAAATTGCAGCCGATAAGATTCACGATAAAGCCTGTTTTGGCTGCGAGAAGCTTCTTAAACCGCGCCGTACCCGTGGCAAATCGAAGATAAACGGTGGTGTCGGTTGTTCCGTTGTTCCAGATGTCTACAAGTTTTATGCGCAATTTTTTGCCTGATGATGGTGTTTTGATCGTGTTGTCTCCGCTTGACGTCGCGGTTATGCTCCAAGGCGTGCCCATTTTTGGAATATCGTTGATTTGGACTTTTCCGATTTCGTTTGCACCTGAGGGTAGACTGGGCAAAGTTATAACGTCAACCTGCAAGTCTTTGTCAGCGTCAAGGTTCAAATCCTCTTTACGTAGCCGCGTGGATAGAGCAACGTCTAAGTTGGAAGGGTCTGCACATGTTAAGACGTCAGTTTGCCCATGACCATCAGCGTCTCGAAGAACTTGATTATCAACGGTGACTACATCAGCCACAGTCAAATTTCTTATTTGTCTGGGATCAACCTCTGCCCCCGCATGCGCTAACTGAACGATCAACTCGTGGCTGCTTACTCTTTGCTTTAGCTGTTGTCCTTGACTGCCAAGGATTCGACCCAACAGCCTATCTGCTTTATCGATTACGTCGACCGCATTTTCCACTTGAACGGGCACTTGAAGGTTTTCAGGAGCATAACCAACGTCAGTCCACACGTTAGCCGTGTTTCGTACTTGAATCTGTGACAGCTCGCCTCCAGACCCGCCGTTAGCGACGTAAAACGCGGTTCCGTCTGAGAGGCGAACAGGCAGATACTTGGATGGGTCTTTGGTGATGGAAAGTTGCGCAAGTATCTCGTCTAGCTTTTCATGAATATGCTTGTAGGCTTGGTCGTACCGACTCCATGGAAACTCGACTTCACTCATGCTATCTTCCTCGATTGAGTTTTAGGAAAACAAGAAAAAAGAGAGGATGTTACAGTTTAGCGGTGTCGACTATTTTTTGCAGCCAAATCGTGATCGCGGTCGGTCCTACTAGAGCGGAATACACGTTGAAGGTCATGCCTGCCATGTCTAAGCCTAAGGCTGAGAATGCGCCGATGGCTACTGTTCGCAGAAACTTTTTCCCGCAGAACGGTTGGTCTTGCGCCGCATAACCTAAGAAAGCATAGATTAAGGCTGCACCGATTCCTAAGCTAATGTTCAATATGTTCATTTTTGTTCTTCACCTCCGTTAACCATGCAATGAAAAGGGTGTGACCGCGAATGAGTGATGGTTTCCTTTTTCTTTGGAAATGTAGTTTACGTTAATCGAGACAAAAAATGGAAAAAGAAGCCTCATTTTTCTGCGCCATCCCTGGAGTTTTCAGGTTGTGTTTGTTCCCATAGTTCCCAACCGAACTTGACGGCGCTCTTGCGGAACTCTTCAGGACGAATCAAGCCTAATTCAGCGGCTTTCAGCATGTCTGTCATGACTATTTCAGGAGTTTTCTGTGCACCCCAGTTAAGTCTCACACGAGCTTTTGCTGGTTCCAACCCTGCTTGAGCAAGGATGACATTAAAGATGTTTTTCTCCACTTGCCGCTTGATGTATCGTTGAACAGGTTTTATGAGCATGTTCTGCAAGTCTAAGGCGGCTTTCGCTGAGGCTTCTGTGAAGCCTGGCGTGCTGAAGAGTCTTGGTAAGGGTGTTTCGCAGCCTAGGTAGAATTGGTTTATCAAGTGTTCGATGTAGTATTCGAAGCGGGCGCGTGGGTCAAGAGTTACTGGTCTTATGTCGCCCTTGCCGTTGTAGAACAACCATGTGCCTTCTTCGGAACGATTTTTTATGGCTGACTGGAATTTTTGAATCGTCTGGTCATCTGCTTTCTCAAGCAACGCCAGAACGTCTGGACCAGCGTACTTCTCGAAGATTTTAGGCATTATGCGTTCTATTTTGGCTTTCATCCATGCGTAGGCAGGGCGTCTGTCAGATTGGAAAGTAAGAGAATGCAGCAGAACTTGCAGGACGCCTGTTCCAAATCCTGATGAGCCGATGCAGTTTATCTGCCAATGGATTATGGCGTTTGGTTCAAGGGTTTCGCCGCCATAACTATAGCGTAGCCTGTAGCCTTCCACGCTATACGGAATTTTTAAGCCGCTGCCTTGTATGTAACTTTGTTCAACTCGTTCTACAGCATCTACCGGAAGCCTGTGCAAACCTGTAAGCTTTTCTGGCGTGATTTTGAGCCAAAAATCGTTTCCACAAGCTACAAGTCCGCGAGCCATGTCGCAAAGCAAGGCGTCAAGGTTCACGGTTTCATTAAACTCGTCTACGATCCGTTTTGCTTCTGCGGCTTTCTCATACTCTTCATTCACGGTCGTGTAGAAACCGATGCCACATGCTGATGCTGCCAGCAAATCGACGCTTGCCTTGCACGTTGGGTCTCGCTCGTAGAGTTTCATAACATCCGCCAAAGAAATGCTCGGAGTCTCGAAGACTGTGGTTGGTTGTGGGAAGGCGTAGCCGCTTCGTGTTTTCAGCGTAAAAGCTTCTGTTAGACGTTTCATAATGCCACTCAATCACAGCGCCTCCAGAAGTTTTGCTCCTTTTTCAGTCATCACGTACGGAGAGCGATGCTTCAACTCTCGTTTCTGCACGTAGCCGTTCTTGACAAGGTACTGAAATATGCCTTCAAAAGTGGCGTGCGTACCGAACTTTCGCACCGTTCTCTTTTCCAATTGCGTTCTGTTCAAAGATTGGCGGCTAAGCTCGGTTAACACTATTTTTGCCAGACTCAGTCTTCCATGTAAATCTCTCATGAACAAACTACCTCCACGGGTTTTTGCGTGCTATAAAAAGGAGGAGAATGATGAGAGCAGACCATCAGAACCTGCAAGTCGCGTTTGCCATCAGCGCTATAGACGTTAGGCGTTAGGTCAGGCGTGAACGTCGTCATTTCCGACCTGCATATCGGGCAAATTCGCCAGCAGTCGCAAACAACGACATCGTTCTTGCGGTCAGAGTGGTGGATTTTTCCGCAGTGCGAGCATTTTCCTTCATATTTTTTCATTTTGCTCTAACCTAGACGCTGTTGTTCTACAGTGATGTGCTTATGTTAGTCATCTTGGCAACTGCCTTGCTGCGTAGGACGCCTAGCCCGAAACGTGTTGTTGCCCTGACGCCGAACTCGCCTGTTTTTGCGTCTTCCCAGTCTTCCACTGTGACATCTCTTCGCAGAAGCATGACCGCTGCTACACGCGTGTCTATGGCGTAGGCGATACCGTTTGGCACGAGGGTGCTTGCCATCACTTTCATTCCTAAAACGCTACCGATTATACCACGTTCCAAATCAACTTGTTCCGAAGGCAAGTACTGCGCGTGTATGAACTTGTCATCGTTAAGCAGTTGATGCATCTGAACTTCATTGATTGCCAGAACAGTCGGTCGCCAGTTCTCGTTTCTAACTGCGTTGTGCAGTTCGACAAGCCCAGCCCAGTTGATCGCTGCGTCGCCGTTGTCGATGGGTTCGCCGCCTGCCAAGTCTGCGTTTGCTATGGCTCCGTAAAGCGTCAGTATCCTGTTGGTCTCTTCTTCGCCTAGAGCCCTGCCCACTTTTTCCACCATACTGTCCATGACGTTCCAAGTGGCGTCTTCGAGAAATTCCCGCGTCCATTCCTCAGAGGCTTCAGCTAAAACGTCAGTGTAGATGTCTACTGTGCCGTTTTTCTTTCCACTGAGTCTCGCTACGGCGCCTTCGCCATAGCGGTAGGCAACAGCCTTTTCATCCAGCGGGAACCTTTCCATCGTTTCCTTCGTCAGCTTTACGTTGATGATGTCTCTGCCAATCATCTCTGGGTAAGCAGCTTCCACGAGCGTGTCATGCATTCGTCCTAGAGCAGCTGTCATGTCGCTGAACAAGCCTTCTTTCACACCAACATCGCAATACCGTTTGAGAAACGGATGCACGATCGCCTTGTGTCCCAAGTTTTCCATCAGCTGCTTAAACTCGCCGTCGCGTTTGATTAGACTCTCAAAAAGCGGTTTCATCGCGTATCACTTCTCCACGTTGATGAAGATCAGGTCGTCTGCCGCTGTTGCTGATTCAAGTGCGGTTCCAAGCTTGCGGTTGTAGTAAACGGTGTATGTTCCCGTCCCGCCTTCGTTCACGGCTTGGTCTGTTAACTGGAGCACGCGTTTGCTTGCATCTGCACCGTAGACTGCTTTGCCACGAGTCACAGCTCCGCCGACTTTGACTTTGACCCTTCCTTTGACTAGAACTGGGCAGGGTTGACCTGAAGCTACGGTTTTTACTGCCATGCCGATGCAGTCTTGAGCTGAAGTTGCTGGGCTAACGGTGTCATCAGCGCTCAAGTAAACTGGGTCGCCCTTGGTTATTGTTGCTCCTGCTAAGGCTGTCTCGATTATGGCGTTTGGGTCGTCTGTTTCGCCTATGCTCATCCAAGTTTTGCCAGAATTATCAGCCATAAAGATCACTTCTTTCTTCTTTTTCTGGTTTCAGCCAGTTCATCCTGACTTACTCCCCAAGTCACACGGGGTGACAATGAAGCCTCAACCACGCGAAGACGTTCTTCCAACTCCAAGAGCCATTTAGTCAACAATTCGTTAGAAAGAACGCTTTCCTTAGCCAAATCATACGAATGTTTGCTCTCACTCTGCATTTTGCTTCCCTCTTTTTCGCATGTTTATGATGACTCCGCGAAGTTCTTGGCAGAGTCTTTGCGGTCCGAAACCCCAGCTTCTTTCAACCAAGGGGCTTGGCAAAACGTTTTGAATCATTCTCACCGCCTCTTCAACGGCAACAGCGGCTTTCGGGTTTTTCAGAAGCTTTTCAGCGATGTTGCTTACTTCTTTCTGAACGTTTGCAGTCGAGCCTTTCACAGGTTGCGTTTGTGGAGGTGCAGATACGTCTGCAGGAGACATGTAATCTGAGTGTAGAATAAGCCAGTCTCGAATCTTATTCTCATCCCACATCTTATCCTTGGCGAAGAAGATGCATTGAACCTTCTGAGTTTCAGGCTCAGCATGCAACTTGCCGACAAACGCGAGGATGCCGTTTTCCTTGTCAAGCCAAGCTATAGCAAAGTGTTCGGGCGCAAAAGCCGACACATCCTGATAGAAACCAAGCACATACTCGCCAGCAACCGTGGGCTCAACATTCTGCTCCTTAACGTGCAGTTTCTCCATGATTTGGATGTTTGCTTCAGGTATGCCTGGCACAGCTACGAGGCTTAATTCCGCATTATGCAAGCCATGAGGCGTTCTTCCGTCCAGAACATCAATCGTTTCGTAGTCTGCTCCGACGCTTACGTGCTTGATCAAACCTTTGCGGATTTTCTCAGCTACTTCGTCATCATAGATTTCAGCTTCAAACCAAAGACTCCTTCCATCCCAGTCAGTGCTCACCGTTTTTCCAATGGAGTTTGACACAGCAACGTGTTCAACGTAGATCGGTGCTGCGACAAGTTTTTCTGCAAAGCTCTGCAGTTCTTCAGGCGTGTAGATGTTGAAATTTCTGCTCATGCCTACTGTCAGAGCGATGCCCCTGATTCGCAGAGGCTTGTCGACTATTTTTTCTAACACTTTGAAGGGCAGTATTGCAGAAACGTGCTCTCGCAAGATTTCGCTTGCATGATGCTTCTCAAACCAAGCCTTGGCTTTGTCAACCGTCCAGCCCTTGCTCTTTTCAAAAAGAAAGCTTGCAATTTCTGTTGAAGTCTTGCCTTTTGGTTTTCCAAGCACTGCTTTAATTCCTTCATCCTTGCTCACCATAATAGTGCGGAAACTGTTCGGCTGAAACTCGTCTAAGCTGCGATGACCGCTTCGGATAAACTCTTCAGTTTCTTCCCATGGCAAAGTTATACCAACCTCACTTCTAACACCACACTAATATGCGAAGAAAATGAAAAGTCAAATTGTACACTTCAAAAGCCATTGCATATGCCCCTCAGCTAGCCTCTGCAATGGTCTAAGCCTCAAAAAGTGGTTTGAATGCCTAGAAAATGCATAGTCAAAGTAATCTTGAGCAAGGAACAAAGAGAGATTCTTGACGAGTTAGCCAGAAGACTTGGAACGAGCGAAAGCGAGACGCTACGGATGGCGCTCATGGATTACTCAAAAGAACTCGGTTTAATAAGAGAAAGAATATGTGGCAAATACTTTCAATTGCCAACCGGATGATGAATTAATCGTATAGAATGAGTAAACAACAGCGCTATTGATTTTAACTGCGTTATTGCTGTTTGAGAAGGCTCCGATTCCGATTTCTGTTCGAAAACGCCGTGATTGAGGACTAAGCTTAAAAGCTCATAACAGATTTATCCTTTATTTAACTCATGTTTAGCGCAATAAAATCCTCTTAAGGAGCCTATGCGTTGACAAAGAAAACGTTCGAGAATCTTCTGCTTGAAGCCGTAGACGAAGCACTGGGAATGCTAGGCGACTCGGCACGACAATCAACATACTTTCATCTTGAGCATAAATTCAAGGTAGCAAGGAACAACATCCCAAATCACCTTGAGGATTTTGAACACGGTCTTGAAAGAATCTTCGGAGTAGGAGCCAAGTACATCGAGATTTCAATCATGAAAAAACTCTACGAAAAAACTGGGAAACCCTTAACATGGAACGAAAACGAACAGCTTGTTTTTACCAAGTATATGGATGCAGTCAGGAAAAGTTTAGGTGAAAAAGAGCGTTGAAGCCATAGAAGCTTAGGCTTTCGCGGTATATGCAAAAGTGGGTTCAAGAATCATTATTTGAAGTTCACAAATGATTTATCAAAGCTTCATCGAGGTTCTTTCCAAGTTTGCGTACAAGCAGAGGGAACACTTTGGCTCTAAACAACTTCAGCAAGATTCTTCTATCTGCCGTTGACGAAAGCTTATCCTCCCTAGGCAACTCATCTAAACAAGCCATATTCTTCCACTTAGAAACCACCTTCAAAATAAAAAGGGAGAATATCCCATCAAACTTGACCGAATTCTCGAAGGCTTTAGAAGGAATTTTTGGACCCGGTGCTTCCTACCTTGAGAAGCTCATCGCAAAAAACCTGTGTGAAAAGCTAAATCTAAGCCGTGAAGGCTCGGGATACTTAGGTTTTCCAGAGTATGTGGATGATGTTAAGAAGCAAGTAACGCTAAAAGGAGAATATTCCACGTCATGAACAAAGCCAAGTTCTCCGATGTAGTTGATGAAAGTCAACCTGCGCAGGAGTTGGAGAGACTGCGTGCGCTTTTTGACGGAATAGATGAAGTGATCTATGTCGCAGACCCAGAAACGTATGAGGTGCTCTTTGTTAACAAGAAAATTGAAGGGATGTTCGGAAAACATATCATCGGTAGGAAATGCTACGCAGTGTTCCAAAACCTCACAAAGCCTTGTCCCTTTTGTACGAACAAGCATATTTTCGGAAAAAACCTCGGACGAACTTACACTTGGGAATTCCAGAACCAAAGGAACCAACAATGGTACAAATGCATAGACAAAGCCATCAAGTGGAACGGAGGCAAACATGTCCGGTACGAAATGGCCATCGACATCACAAACCAAAAAAAGATGAAAGCAGAACTGCATGAGAATGAACAATTCTTCCGCTATGTCGTGAAAAACTCCGTGCATGCAATCCTAGTCTTGGACGACAACTTTCGAATAATTAACTTCAACAAGGAAGCTGAACGTATAAGCGGATACTCCGAGAAGGAAATAGTCGGACAAGATTTTAGGAGATTTCTGGCTGATGAAAGTAAAGCTTTAGTTCAAGAAAGATATCTGCGCAGGCAAAGAGGAGAAAAAGTTCCTAAAGTATACGAATTCAAAATAGTCCGAAAGAGCGGCGAGGAGGCATATGTTGAGATCAAATCGGAAGTCATGCAGTATCAATGTGGCCGAATATGCACAATAGTGCAAATGCTTGATGTTAATGATCGTAAAAAGGTGGAAGAGGAAAGAAAACGCTCTGAGGAAAGACTTTCTGCGCTGAACGTGTATGGACAAAACCTGAACCTTGCGAAAAACCTCAGAGAAATATATGAACAAACGTTAGACGCCATGGAAAAAACCCTAGGGTTCGAATACGCATCCATCCTTATGTTAGAAGGAAAAAAACTTTGTCTGGTAGCTAATCGAGGATATTTCAGAAAACTGTCACTCAAGTTGCCGTTGGACAGGAACAAGGGCATAACTGTGAGAGCAGTAAAGAAAGGTGTCTCTGTTTTTGTTCCCGACACAAGCAAGGATAAGGGATACGTCAGAGGCGTGAAAGATATACGCTCCGAACTTGCAGTACCCATCAAAGTTGGAAATGACGTTCTAGGCGTCTTAAACGTTGAAAGTAGAAGAGTTGCTGCTTTTGACGAAAACGACAGGAAACTGCTTGAAATCTTGGCTTCACACGCAGCGATCGCTATCACTAATCTAGGCAGACAAGTGAGGCTTTCTGCATTAAACGAGTATGGCAAGAACCTGAACATGGCCGCAAACCTAAACAGGATTTGTCGACTGACGCTTAACGCTATGGAGAAGACCTTGGGTTTCGAGTTTGCTACGTTCTTTGTAGTTGAAGGAAGAAAACTACGACTTGCAGCCCATCGTGGATACCCGAGAAAATTCACGATCATAATGGGTTTAGACGGGAACAAAGGCGTATCAGTCAAAGCAGCAAGGATTAGTAAACCCATTTTTGTACGAGACGTCAGAAAAGAAAAAGCCTACGTTTCAGGTAGGCCAGGCATGCTTTCCGAACTTGCCGTTCCGATAAAAGCCGAAGACAAGGTTCTAGGAGTCTTGAACGTGGAAAGCGAAAGGCTTGACGCCTTTGACGGCAACGATCGAGAGTTACTTGAAATCCTAGCCTCCCATGCTGCGACTGCAATGAACAACCTCGCAAGAAGGGATCAGCAAAGAAAACTCGCTAGAGGATTAGAATACTTGATTAAAAGTGCTGTCGAGGTTATGCATGCCAAGAATATGCATCAAAAGCTCAGAGTTATAGCAAAAACCATACAGAAATTCGGATGGAGAAGAGTCGTTGTCCGGCTGAGAGATGAAAATTTTGAAATGACAGGTTTTGCAACGGCAGGACTTACTTCTGCGGAAAGAAAATTCCTGCTGAAAAGAGGGGCGTCTAGACAAATATGGAAAGGGCTATTCGGTCCGAATTTTGAAAAATATAGGATAGGACAATTCTATTATCTGCCTTGGAATGATCCTTGGGTTCGTAAGAACATTCACAAGCTTTCGGCTGGGGCTGACTCGAAGAAAACAGCCACGTGCGCAGGAGTACTGAGCAGGCGTTCTCCTGAAGAAATGGTTGATTGGCATCCGCAAGACATGCTTTATGCCCCGCTTTCTACACCTGAAGGAAGGATCGTGGGAACCGTGAGTATGGACGACCCCAGTGACGGTCAAAAACCAAACATGTTGTCGCTTACACCGTTGGAATTATTTCTGCCGAAGGTGGCAATCATCATCGAGAACGCTCAACTTATCGAGAACTTGAGAGACGCAAGGAAACAACTTGAGACTTACGCAACTGTGCTCGAACAGAAGGTTGAGGAAAGAACCCACGAGTTGAAGGTCTCTCAAGAGCAGCTGCTTAAAGCTCAGCGACTAGGCGTTATCGGTGAACTCGCAGGCATGGTTGGACATGATCTGCGCAATCCTTTAACAAGCATCGCTGGTGCAACCTATTACATGAAGAAAAGATTGGTTCCAAAAAACGACGGCAAAATCGAGGAAATGCTCGAACTCATAGAGAAAAACATAGCCTACTCGAACAAGATCATAAACGATCTCTTGGATTATTCTCGAGAAATCAAACCAGACATAACGGAAACCACTCCTGCACTATTAGTTAAGGAGTCGTTAACGCTTGTGGATATGCCGAAAAAAGTGCAGTTAGTTGATTTGACGATGAATGAACCTAGGATAAAGGTTGATGTTGAAAAGATGAAAAGAGCCTTTGTTAACATAATGAAAAATGCTGTGGATGCAATGCCTAGAGGAGGAAAACTAACAATAGAATGTATTCGACAGAACGACGATTTAAAGTTCCTGTTCTGTGATACGGGTGTTGGCATGTCGAAAGAGACAGTTACGAAGATTTGGACTCCGCTCTTCACGACAAAAGCCAAAGGCATGGGGTTTGGCTTACCGATTTGCAAACGAATAGTTGAGGCGCATGAAGGATGCATCTCTGTGGCAAGTGCTCTCAGGAAAGGCACAACTTTCACGATTACTCTTCCGATCGAACCGAAAATAAAAGAGGGAGGTGAAGAAGTATGGGTAAAGACGCCAGAATCCTTGTCGTTGACGACGACGAAAACATAAGAAAAGTGCTCATGGCAATTCTTACGGACGAAGGCTACATGGTTGATTCTGTAGGCACGGCTAGGGGTGCACTGGAGAAAACGAAGAAGCAATTCTACAACGTGGCGTTGATAGACGTGCGACTTCCAGACATGGAGGGAATCGAACTTCTGACCAAGTTCAAGCCGACGACGCCGAAAATGCGGAAGATAATCATCACAGGCTATCCGACGTTGCAGAATGCGGTACAAGCCGTGAATGGCGGGGCAGATGCTTACATAATGAAACCGTTCGATGTGGAAAAAGTCCTCAAAACCATTGAAGAACAACTGAGAGCGCAAGAAAGCGAGAAGCGTTTCAGTCAAGAGAAAGTTGCAGAGTTCATCGAGACCAGAGTCAGAGAATTTGACATGAACAACGAGGCAGTCAACGCGAAAAGGGCTTAAGTATTTCCCGTGATTTTTCTTAAATTCTTCCTCTTATTATCTTTTCAAGTTTAGAATTTGTCTGAACACGCAGGTTTTTCTTCTTTCGAAGATGTGTTTTGGGCATGCTCTAGGTTTTTGCGCATGAACTTCCAATGATGACCAATCTCAAACCCAAGTTTTTTCAGGAGAGTTGTTGACGCAACATTCTGTTCTGCCGTGTACAGCGCCACACAGTCCAGTCCTTTCTCAAAAAGCAAGTTCATCGCTCGGAGCGTGAGAATTGACGCGAGTTTTTTTCCCCTGAACTCTGGAAGCGTGGCTGCTGGACCAAGATAACCTCTCTTCCCCTTGAAATTCTTGTTGTAGTTTGCGTCTGGCCTTGAGGCTACGACTGAAACAAGCTTGTTGATAGACTCAGCCACGTGAACCCATTCTTCAGTGAACGGTGGGCAATCATCTTTCCATTCTTGGATTATGCCCATTTTCAGTCTTTCCCAGCCGAAACCAGCGTTCACAGCATCAACAAGCGTCTTTTCTTCATCAGTTCTCAGACTGCGGACGATTATGCCTTCTGGGCTTCTGGAAGAGGTTTCACGCCATCAAGTCTGGCTAGCATATGGTATAATCCACCCTCGACTCTGTAGCCAAACCTAACCCATCTGTCTATTTCAGGGCTTTCAGCGTCAACAGCCGTAAAAACAGTTTCACGTTTGACATGTCTCTCAGCCTCTTTAACGAGCAAGCTCTCTGTAAGTTTGCGAACAGGGCTTTCAGGAACTTCGAGCCAGTCGATTTCTTCACCCCAATGCCCATCCCTGTAAGCTGCAGAACCCATAACCTCGCCGTCAGATTCTGCCATCAAGACCTCAAGCTTTCCATCCTGAATCCATTTTCGCAGTGCATCTTCAGTGTAGGGGACAAACTGGTATGAGCCCTGATACTTCTCATTGAGCAATTTGACAAGGATCGGCAAATCGTTTTCGTTGAAGCTTCGAATTTGAACGGTCATGCCTCTCGTCTAGAAGATGAAGAACGATAATAAACGTTTAGGTTTTGCAGAAAAAAGTTACTGCACGCTGTGGATGTACGAAGGTAGTTGCGGGAAAAGGATATCCACTAACCGTTTATGTTTTGCATGCACGTAAAAGTCAGGGTAACTCATTTCCAGTTCCTCGCGACAGCGGTATCCTAACAAAAGCTTAATAAAAACTAGCGGGTTAACGCCCACCGTGCATGTTTCCGCACTACTTAATTTCTGAACTTTGGTGATTACGCCATTTTCGAACGTCATCTGAATTATGTAGCGGCGGAAGTTGAGATTCACTTCTTCAGTTAGTCCACAGTATTCCGATCTGGCAATCCGTTTTTCGAAGAGCGGCTTCATCTTCTGAAGCAAGCAGGCATAATCTGTGACACGTATCTGCCAAGCATACGGCGGAACACGTTGCTCTGCCCCCAACGCAACAAGGATTCGTGTCAGCGGGTCGTAGTAGCTCGTGCGTGCCACTAAGGTTTCAAACTGGCCTTTTTTGCCAATGTTCTTGATAAAGCTGAGGATGGCGTTTGTTGCTGGACAATCAGTGTCCGTAACTTCTAATAAGATCAGCTCTTTGCTTTCGGGTTTGCGGATTATTCTAAAGTACGCAATCATCTTATCATTGTTTTCTAGGGCATAGGCTTCAAAACGGTGTTCTGAAATCATGTTTGTTTCTTGTTGCATTTTCCAAATCTGTTCATCACGAGTACCGTGAACGTAAAACTTCTCTTGAGCCTTTGTGAGAAGTTTCATAGCTTCTGGGATGTCTTTGTTGGTGAAAGGACGGATTGCAAGCTTTGACTTATAGTCGGGAAGCTTTTCCATCGGTATCCTAGTTTCCTCGTTAAGCGGCAGAGCGTATTCGTACCCGAATTGGCGGTAGAAGTAAGGTATCCCCTCTATCACGGAGAGGTCGTAGCCTTGTTCTGCGATTGCCTCGTGGTACTCGTTGACTAGTCTTCGCATCAGTCCTTGGTGGCGGTATTCTTCGAGCGTGGCAACGCAACCCATTTCCGCTACTTTCAGCGGAATGTCATCGATACTCCAGTTGAGAGGGATCAAGTTGAGGGTTGCAACCATCTTGCCATGGTGTTTGATGACGAAATGATTTTTAAGCGTCATCTTGGGATGATTGTAAATAAATTTCTTAACGAGAAGGTCTACACCTTCGTTTTGTCCGAAGACTCTTCGCATGATCTCAAGGTTTTCTTCGATGTCTTCGGAAGTTTCTAGATGGTGGAAAGTAAAATCGTTGTCTGACAAGGGAAGATGCCTCTTTCAATATGCAATTCAAGTGGTCAGAGGAGTTTTCGTATACTTTCTTTTTGTCTTCTGTCTGGTTTTTGCGTTAACAGCCTCTTCATCTTGCTCTGTATGCCGTCGAAAGCCAAGGGTAGGTCCCAACCGTCTGCTGAATACGCATAGATTTTGCCGTGGGTCTTGATTGACACGCTGACTTCATATCTGTGTTTGCCGCTCGACACTTGTTTTGTCTTTATCGTTGCGCGTATTTCTTCTATGTTTGGAAACGATTTTCGCAGTGCATTGGCTTCTTTGACGAATTTGATTTGTGCCAGTTGAGCTTCAAACGGGTCGTTCGGCAATCCGACGATGTACGCGGGAACGGCGGCTTCTTCGGGTTCGGCGAGAAAGCCAACGAAGTCTCGGTAGGTGACGATTCCTTGAAGTTCGTCTCCAAACTTTGCCACTGCGTAGGTTTTGTCTTGTTCTATCATTTTCTTCAGAACCTGTGCTGCTTTTTCTTCAGGTCCGCAAGTTAGTAAGTTCGCGTCCATTAATCCTGCGACTTTGAGGTCAGAGTATCCTGCGGTCTCGCCGCTGAGCGTGCCTTTGGACAGTCTTTCTCTCGGAAACATGGAGAGAACGATTTGGCTTGAGAGCAGGATTCCGCAGACTCTGCCTCTATCTAGAACAGGTAAGTGGTCGATGCCGTGTTTAACCATCAAGCTGCGTGCTTTGGACATGGGTTCGTTCTTGCCGATGGTTATGGGCGTCTTCTTCATTATCTTGTCTATTCTGATCGTCTCGAATTCTTTAATCGATAAAAGTGTGTGGCACGCCGATTGGATAGTGATAGCTCCGTCGATCTTTCTTTCTTTGCCGATGGGTAATGCTCTCAGTCGGTAGTCGCTCATGAGCCGTGCCGCTTTTCCGACCGTGTCATTCGGCGAAAGCTTGGATATCGGGGTCATAAGTGATGAGGCTCTCATGTTTGAGATGTCTGAGGCTCGCAGTATGTCTCTCATGCTGATTATGCCGAGCTTGTTTCCGTCTTCGATGAAGACTTCGTAGGCTTCGTTGTTCTGGAGAATTCCAATAACCTCGGATATCGAAGAAGTAGGCGATGCGGTTATGGGTTTTGACTTGAAATCTTCCACTTTTCTGGCTCTTAGGTTTTCCAAACATATTCACCTTGGCTTTCAAGAATAATACGCTTTTGATGTTTAGGTTCTAAGGTTTGAGGTTATTGAAGTTCTGATATTAAAGTCTACTCTCTTTTTCAAGCATCGAACACGTGAATGGGCAAGCTTTAATTTTTGTTCTTGCAACTACCAAGAAGGGATGGTTATGAAGTGGGTAACCCGTAAACACGTGCATGTAGACAGAACTGCATGCCCTTGGTTGATCAAAAAATTCATCGATCCCAAAGCCGAGTTTATCTTTGTGCCTGTTGAGAAGATCGAGGAAGTCGTCAGGAAAGAGAAGGCTATTCCGTATGATGCGACGGGCGTTGAGTTAGGCCATCATGACGACAAGTGTAGTTTTGATGCTATAGTTGAGAAGTACAAGATAGGAGACCCTGCAGTGTTGGAGTTAGCGAAGATTGTGCGTGCAGCCGACACAGATAAGGCAGAGCTTGCTCCCGAAGGTGCTGGGTTGGATGCAGTGATGACTGGAATTTCTATCGTGGCAATGGACGACTATGAAGCCATAGTGAAAGCTGCACCCGTGTACGATGCATTTTATATTAATTGTAAACTGAAGCTTTTACGTGAACGATTCAAGACTGAGGTTGAAAAGATGGGTAGGAATGAGCGGAGAGAGTTTCTGCGAAAGAAGCTGCTGGAGTAGTGCTGAAGAGAATCTTTACTTTTATTAACTGCAAGCAAAGTAAGGAAATAGTCAAGCAGGTTTGTCAATGACTTCGTTTGCAAAGAAAGTTGGTAACAACCTCTTTTTGATGCTTTGTGTCATGGGTTTTTTCGCGATTCTAAGCTCAACGATGTCCAAGAACCCCGTGCTTAGCCCGTTTGCCACAAGCCTTGGAACTCCGTCGGATTGGAGTGGTATTGTGGCGGCTGCTTCCACGATTCCTGGAATTTTGGTTAGCTTGCCTGCGGCTTCGCTTTCTGATATTTTTGGAAGGAAGAAGTTCTTGTTGTTTGCGGGATTCGTGTTTGCTTCTGCGCCGTTTCTGTATCTTTTGATAACTGTTTGGTGGCAGCTTATCCTCGTCAGGTTTTATCATGGGTTTGCGACTGCAATTTTTGTGCCTGTTGCTGAAGCTTCGATTGCTGAGATGTTTCCAGATAAGCGTGGAGAACGCATATCGCTTTTTTCTTCGGCAACGTATGTTGGGAGAGGCATAGCTCCTTTTCTGGGTGGGGCTATTTTGTTTCTTACTGGGGATAGTTATCACACATTGTATTTGGCTGTGGGTGTTGCAGGTGTAACTGCGTTTGTTATGGCGTTGTTTTTCTTGGTTGAGAAGAAGCAGGCGACAGTCGTGCGTCGAGAAGAAACCAAAGAGGTTTTGGGGAGATTGTACTATGGCTGGCGAACGGTCATTCGGAACGGCGTTGTTTTGATGGCTAGTTTTGTTCAAGCCAGCCTTTACTATACTTACGGTGCCGTGGAGTTTTATCTTTCAGGCTATTTGAAAACGAATCTTGGTTTTGACTCTTTCTTAACAAGCATCGTTACAGGAAGCCTAATTCTGATGCCGATTTTTTTCAGGCCTTACATAGGTAGGCTTTCGGACAGGATGGGTAGGCGAGTTCCGATAGTTGTGGGTTTGATAGTTTCTGGTTTGCCGTTGTTGATTATTCCGTTTGTCAACGAGTTTCTGATTCTTCTTTTGCTTGCTTTGGTTTATGGACTTGGCTTTGCTACTGTGACGGCGTCCACACCAGCCTTGGTCAGCGAGCTTGTTCCGAAGGAGTATGTTGGTGCGTCGATGGGTTTTCTTGACACTACGATGGATGTTGGACAGACGATTGGCTCGATAATCAGCGGCTTCATTCTTGGAACAAGTCTTGGCTACTACGGCGTTTTTCCGTCGCTGGGCATAGTGCTGATAGGTGCAAGCGTGGTTTTTGCCGTGTCTCGGGTTGCCAAAGTCAAGACAAACAACAATGCATGATCCGCAATTTGAGGGATTGTTGTCGCATGAAGGACATCCATAAGCTTCTCAAGATAACACCTGCAAGCAAGTTTCAACATTTTGCCTTCAACCTGATGGATTTTCGTTTCTTCAAAAACAGCGAACGCGGAACTGCAATGCCCTTTGGAAACCCATATTTGCTGGCTTCTGTAATTGTTATTCCTTACGTTTTGATTGCAGAGTTGTTCTTTTTCATGACAACACGTTATTTTGTTAGATTGAAAGCGCAAGTGGTGGGTATATTTGCGGTTCGAGAAAAAAGCGAGGCTTTGTTCATCAGTAGCTTAGCGGTTGCTCCTGAATACAGAAGGCATGGAATAGCCACATACATGCTGAACTACGTGAGCAAGCTTGCAACGAGACTTGATAAGGAATGGGTGGAGCTTTCGGTTCTGAAAGCCAACATTCCTGCGCAACGGCTTTACCTAGAATTCGGGTTCATAAAGCATAAGGAGAGAAAAGTTTCAATTATTCTAAGAAAAAGTATTCAGGATAGTGTTACACAAGGCAGTTCTCTGCGTGTCTAAGCTTTCTCTTTTGTGCCCTTCACAATTTTGAGAATGTAGCTAAAATGGCTTATGGCGCCATAGACTGTGCCTGCGAAAAGGCCGATACCTGCAAACATTAGGGGTTCGTAAATGTAAGTTTGATAAAGGTTGTCTAAAACTATTCCTCCAACAATGAAGACTAACGACGTAACTGCGAATCCGACGAGAAGAGAATACGACCTATCACTTACGTAGTACCATGCAATGACCAAGAAATAGAAGCCGAACAAGTACAGACTAGGCCCCATGTGTTTGAGAAACACATCAACCTTCGCATATTCATCTGAGGTTGGCGGAGGCAATGAAAACCATATGGAAAAGCCTACTGGAATAAGAACGATTCCGGTTATGAACAGTACGGTTGCTGCAGTTAACGTCTTCTTATCCGTTAAAACAGTCAAACCCTCACCTGTCTTCTGTCTTACAGCTTTCTTTGGTTAGGCGATATAAGTTTTTAAACTGTTGTCATAGGCGTACGCGAAAATTTTAAGCATGTTGTCTATGTCTTCGTTTTGGGTTTCTTTTGGTTAAGCGTGCTTGTTTTGGCATGTTGCGTTTACGCTGATAATGTCTATGTCTTTCATGTGTTCGCAGAATGCTTTGCAGGCTATTCGCATGTTATTGTGAAAAGAGCTTATATATCAAGACGCTAGATACAGCGTGCACTTTAGTTGTTAAGACACTAAAAAGTGTGAAGCGCGCATCAACGTGGAGAAAAATAATGAAGTGTCCGTACTGCGGGTCTGAAAACCTGAAGACCCTTGAAACCCGAGACTCACCAGACAACGTGGCTAGAAGACGGAAAGAATGCGCAGACTGCGGAAGACGCTTTACCACGTACGAGTACGTCGAAACCATCGAGCTGATGGTGAGAAAAAAAGACAGTAGGCTGGAACGCTTCGACCTGAACAAGCTCGTCAGAGGCTTACAGAAAGCCTGCGAGAAAAGACCCGTAACCATGGACCAAATCCACGAATTAGCCGAGCGCGTAAGACAGGATTTGATGATGCTTGGAAAAGAGGAAGTCACTTCCCAAGAAATCGGCGATCTTGTCATGAAACACTTGAGCAAGCTCGACCGAGTGGCTTACATCAGGTTCGCCTCGGTCTACAAGCAGTTCGAGGAACCTGAAGACTTCAAAAAGTTGCTTAAAGAGGTTAAAACATGAAGTTTGTTCGTAAACGTGATGGAAGATTAGAACCCTTCGATCAGGAACGCATAACCAACGCGGTCTGGAAAGCCGCCAAAGCCGTGGGCGGAAAAGACCGCGAACAAGCCAAGAAAATCAGCGACCAAGTCCTAGCCGAACTCAGGAACCGTTTCGGCGAGGACGGCGTTCCAACAGTCGAAGAAATCCAAGATCTAGTTGAAAAAATGCTCATAGAAAACGGACACGCCCGAACCGCTAAGGCTTACATCCTCTACAGGAAACAACACCAAGACCAGAGAGAACTAGCCGCGCTCCTGAGCGACGCCGACATGGTTGACCAGTACTTGGAAGTTGAAGACTGGCGCGTCCGCGAGAACAGCAACATGAGCTACTCGCTCCAAGGCTTAAACAACTACCTCTCCTCAACAGTCATAGCGAAATACTGGATTACAAGGATTTATCCGCCAAAAATCGCCGAAGCCCACTTCTCAGGAGACATGCACATCCACGACCTAGGCGTGCTAGGCGCCTACTGCGTAGGCTGGGACCTACGAGATTTGCTCATGTCAGGGTTCGGCGGCGTGCCAGGAAAAATCGAAAGCAAGCCCGCCAAACGATTCCGAACCGCCCTAGGACAAGCAGTCAACTTTTTCTACACGCTTCAGGGTGAAGCCGCGGGCGCGCAGGCTTTCAGCAACTTCGACACGTTGCTGGCTCCGTTCATACGCTCTGACGGTTTAGGACAGAAGGAAGTGGAGCAGGCTGTTCAGGAATTCTTCTTCAACATGAACGTACCCACCCGTGTGGGCTTCCAGACGCCGTTCACGAACGTGACTCTGGATTTGACTGTGCCCGATTTCATGAAGAACGAAAAAGCCCTCATGGGCGGAAAGCTCGCAGACTACACTTATGGCGATTTGCAGGCAGAACTGGACATGTTTAACGCCGCTTTTGCAGACGTGATGAGTCAGGGCGACTCGAAGGGCAGAGTCTTCACGTTTCCCATACCCACTTACAACATCACCAAGGATTTCGGCTGGGAATCACCCATCGTGGAGAAGGTTTTCGAGGTCACAGCAAAGTACGGCGTGCCCTACTTCTCGAATTTCATAAACAGCGGCATGAAACCTGAAGACGTCAGAAGCATGTGCTGCAGGCTTAGAATAGACAATAGGGAGTTGCGTAAACGTGGCGGCGGCTTCTTCGGCGCAAACCCACTGACGGGTTCGATAGGCGTGGTTACTCTGAACCTGCCGAGGATAGGCTACCTATCAAAGGATGAGGACGAGTTCTTCGAACGATTAGAAGCCATGATGGAAACCGCTAAGGACAGCTTGGAGATAAAACGTAAAGTTCTGGAAGCGTTCACCGAAAGCGGCTTATACCCGTATTCACGACGGTATCTGCGCCAAGTCAAGCTTGCAGAAGGAAAGTACTGGAAGAACCATTTCTCAACCATAGGCTTGGTAGGCTTGAACGAGGCAATCATGAACCTGCTCGGCACCGACATCGCTTCGCTCGAAGGCTTAGACTTCGCGATTAGAGCGCTCACTTTCATGCGCGACCGACTTTCCGATTTTCAAGAACAGACCGGCAGCATCTACAACCTTGAGGCCACGCCCGCAGAGGGCACAAGTTATAGGCTGGCGCGCATAGACAAACGAAGACACCCTGACATTCTTGCGGCTAATGAGAAACACTTGCCGCATGGTGCTGAGCCGTTCTACACGAATTCCTCGCAGTTGCCCGTGGATTATGAAGGCGACCTGTTCGAGGCTCTGGAGCATCAGGACAAGCTGCAGACGCTCTACACGGGCGGAACCGTCTTCCACATCTTCCTCGGCGAACGACTCCATTCATGGAAAGCAGCAGCGGAGCTCGTTAAGAAGGTGGCTTGGAACTCACACCTGCCCTACTTCACGCTAACGCCCACGTTCAGCATCTGCCCAACACACGGCTACATGAACGGCGAACACAAACAATGCCCAACGTGCGGAGCAAAATGCGAAGTCTACTCGCGAGTGGTCGGCTACCTGCGTCCCGTTGACCAATGGAACGACGGCAAACAAGCAGAGTTCGCCGTCCGTCGAACTTTTGACAAATCTGCCGTGATGCACGCCGCAACTCCTATTCCCGCGTAGAGTGGTAGACACATGAAGTTCTGCGGCTTACAGAAAACAAGCCTCGTAGACTACCCGAATCGTATGGCTTCCGTGCTCTTCACGCCCGGCTGCAACCTGCGTTGTCCGTTCTGCCACAACTGGAGAATAGTCATCGACCCTAAGCCGCCGTTTCTCAACGAGGAAACAGCGTTGAAGATTCTTGAAGAACGCAAACGATTCGTTGACGCTGTTGTAGTTACGGGCGGAGAGCCGACGATTCACAAGGAACTGCCGAAGTTCTTGAAGAAATTGAAGGACAAGGGCTTCTTGGTGAAGCTTGACACGAACGGTTTGAACTCGCATGTGCTAGAGGAATGCTTGCCGTACGTGGATTACGTGGCGGTGGACATTAAGACCAGCTTGGAAAAGTATGAACGTTTGGGCGCTAAGGACACGACTGAGTTGCTGCGAACGATCGAGATGTTGAAGACTGGTAAGGTCGATTACGAGTTCCGGACAACGGTTGTTCCAGATTTTGTTGAAAACGCGGATGTGTCAAGGATCTGCGAGCTTGCTAAGGGTGCAAAGACTTTTGCTTTTCAACAGTTTATTCCAGACGACACGTTAGACAAGAGTTTTACTGGGTTGAAGCCTGTTTCTCCAGAAACCATTCTTGTGCATGCGGAAAACATGAAGAAATACGTGGAAAACGTAACACTCAGAATATGAGGCTAAACAAAGATGAAGAAAATCCGTGTATCTCTGCGATGGCTGCTGACTCTAATCGCTGGCTCTGTCATTGGAAATCTTTCATCACCATTATCAATGCTGTCTTGTTAAATCTATGGCTTACAGTAAATAACGGATTGCAGTGGTTGCAAGTATGGTTTCGTGTAATGTCTGATGGACACCAATCGGGCTATGTTCGTGGAGTGATTTTTAGAACTGCAGAGGGACAATGGACTGTTGGCTGGTATCTTGGTGGATCCCCATTCATCCACATTATTATCTCAATGGTCTTATTGGGAACCTTTCTGTTTTCAGGATTTGCTCTTTCAATCTATTTGATTTACAAATATCATAAGTACATTCCATTCAAAAAGACCTGCACTATCCCAAGACATCCTAGGAATTTCAGAGAGACCATTTCTATCTTAGTCGCAGCAATGTTATTGATAACATTTTTCGTGGGAATCATCGGAACAAAGATTGACCCAAACATCATTGTGCATGTTAAGCCCTCTAATGATGCCCTCATAGAGACAACTGTAGTTTCTGCGTTCTTAGAGATTACTGTAGTCCGATCTGCATCGCTGGAAGTTCATCCGTCTTTTATTAATAAGAATGATTTGAACGGTTCATTCTACTGCGTAGTAAAAACCCAGAAGAATGCTTCTTGGCACACAAACGAAATAGAAACGTTAACAATTTCACTGAATGGTAGAACAATCTTTAGCATGGCAAGCCATTTCTGTAATAGCCAAAATGGACTGGAACTAGAGTTTGACAAAAGTCTTTTCAGGTCATCGCTTGAGAGCGAAAACGCAATCGAAGAAAGAATAAGCATCTTAGAAGTCAATGGAAGATTAAGAAACGGAGACTTTTTCGCGGGAAATGTTCCAATCACAATTCTGGCTTACCATCATGCAGGTATGGCCAGATCTGGTGCGACTAATTGACATCAATTGAGGAAACTCACGTTCAATATAACCGCGAATTGTGTTTCTATTGTTGGTTTTATTTGAAAACGCGTATGCTAACCGTAGAGCGGTGAATTAGAGCGTAAGGTTTAAGGGTTAATGCCTCATTTAGGGTTTGACTGTTCTCCGACTCTGAGGTTTACAAGTTTGAGCACCAAAGTCAGTTTAGAAGAACGCAAAGCTGAAGTTCTAATCAAGCTTAGAGGTTATAAGCTGATCAAAAAACGAAAGCATGAAGACTCAGTTAGCTACCTTATTGACATGCCCAAAGAAAAGGAGAAAGCTCTCGTCTGGTGTATTCCAGGTGAAGCAACTGTGGGCGTGGCGTCGATTGCTCGATTGCAGAAAGCCATGAAAGACGCTGAAGTCGAAAGAGGCATAATCGTCACTGACGGACGCTACACGCACGCAGTTAAGCAAGGCGCCAAGAAGAAGAGGATAGAGCTTCTGCCCAAGACTTTCCCAGCGTTCGACCTTTTCCAACACAGGCTTGTGCCTAAACATGAGATTCTGGAAGAAGAAGAAAAAAAGCAATTACTCGCACAGTACCGCATTCATCCATATCAACTACCACAGATCAGCAGCTCAGACCCAACCGTCAAAGCCATAGGCGCCCAACCAGGCGACGTGTTACGAATTATCAGGAAAAGCCCGACAGCGGGCGAACACATAGCCTATCGCTACGTCATAGAATAGCCTTAAACACTGTGAAGGTAAGAGGTTATGGGTAACTTGGATGATAGTGAACAGTGCAGATAACAAGGTCAATCACGTTAATTGACCCATCGTTGTCTAAATCACTGTTTGCGTCAAACTTAAGGTCACCCATTCTGAGACCATAGACGACGGCTATTCTTACAACATCCAAGATGTCGACATCGCTATCGCCATCAACATCGCCAAGAATAGTCACTCTGATCGTGTTACTCGCACGTCTGTTATCGAACACCACTGTCTCGCCTTGAATAGGTTGGATGTAAGCACTTAAGATGTACTGGCCTTTTTCAAACCCTGAAGTATCCCATGTGCATGTTACGTTCGTGGAGTTACCGCTTTCTAACTTGATATTCTGGAATGTTTTGATGATGCTCGAGTTAGCGTAGACTTCCAAGGTGAAAGTTTCGTTGTCGGTGCCATAATCTGCAATTCCAACGTTTACGTTCAAACTGTAACCTTGTCCTATCACGGTTTTGGATGTTGTCATCGCTGTTATTCCAAGATCATGCTCCGTAGTCTTTAACAAACAGAAAGCTGTTCGTGGATGGGCATTTTCTGTGGTCACGTTCTTTGCAAGGTTGAAACCAGTGCCAGGCGGGTCAGGGCTTCCCTGGTCGTGGTCTGCTCTCCAAAGCCATGCGATGCAAACGCTTACGCCGATCTTCTTGAAGAGTTCGACGTATCCGCGGTAAGCCTCAGCTTGGAGAATGTCATCGTCTATTTCGTCGTACCCGAACTCGCTGATCATGACTGTTCTGTGTTGACGGATTTCTGTCACTAGAGCTGTCAGATGCTCTGGAGAATAGAGGTTCTCATACCAGTTTAGAGCAACGTAATCGCACACTTCATAGATGCGCTGGTCTCGGTTGAAATGGGTATCGAAGGTTCCTGCTGCGAACCTGATTGAAACAGGTTTGGTTGAATGGGATTTGAAGATGCTTCTCATCTCAGACCAGAGGTTAACGAAATCATCGACTGTTACGTTGCAGGCCCATGAACCACGGGCTGGCTCGTTCATCATGTGCCAACTGTGGATGTTCTCTATTGTACTCAGGTATGAGACGGTGTGGTCGAGGAAGTTGAGCCATGCTTGTTTTGCAGTTGTATTCTTTAACACTGTTTCAAATTTTCGGGGAGATAACCAAGTTGGCATGGTGAACGTGTTCTCCTGCATCATCGTGTGAAAGTCTATTATTGCTTGAAGCCCGTGTTGTGCTGCAAACTGGCAGACGCGTTTTAGGTCGTCGAGGGCTGTGTGGTTGTAGTTTCCAAGCGCGGGCTCGATGTATTTCCAGACTACGACGAGTGTGACGTATTTGAGACTGTTATCGCTGAAGAGTCTGAAATCGTTGTCGAGTTCTTGATCGGATAGGTACTTGGGTTCGTAATGCCACCAAGTTGAAAGATAGTTAACCCCGTACTCCATATCTGTAGGCGTGGTTTTTGCAATGTTAACTCGAACAGTGGAAAGCATGACGAGCCCGAACAGAAACATGATAAAGAATTGATGCTTTCGGCTCAACTGTGATAACCCTTCTCTCCCCAGACAGCCTTTTTGACCGCATTCTCCTAGGTAATCAAGAGTCAAACCACGATAATAACCTTGCTCAGAGAAGAAACCAGTCTAGAATTTGGAATGGTTTGAAAACATAGATTGAACTAGTTGATTTCTGTTCCGATTGAAGCGCAAGCCTGATCTTAAGTGTTTCTAGTTCGATGAATGAAGCTTGGAGTTTATGCTGTGTCAGGGTGGTGGCGTGCCGAAGGTTTTGCCGATGTTGTTAGTTACTTGGGTTAGGTCGAGAATGCCTATGTGTCCAACATCTGAGGGATCTATGTCTGCGCCTACGTTCCACTCTGGAGGCGGTATTCCATCGCCACGGCTGCAGTATGCTCCAGTAACTTTGACTACGTCAAGAACATCGACCTTGAAGTATCCGCTGCGTGGTTTGGCTCCGGGTATGCAGGTGTACCTCCAGTCGATCTCGCCCAATATCGGAGTTTCTAGGAAGAAGTTTCTGTTAGAGTTAAGAAGGACAGTCGTTGTAGGCGACCCTATTATGTTATACACGTAGTGGGTGCCACAACCTTCCAAAATCTGATCCCATCGCAGGTTGTTTGGATAATATCCAAAAGGGTTACCGTTTGCCCAGTAGCATACCCGCAATATTTTGTCGATTCTGATGCCGTTCACCGAATCCGTCATAACGTATAAACCGCCCTTTTGCCACGTGAAATGCTGACCATAGGTCAACCATGTTTCGACACCATTTACTAGACGCACTTTGACTTTTGTGTCCTTTGAACCGCTAACCACGTATTCGGACAAGGGAATCATCCCAGGAAGCTGGATACTGTAACCGAGGTCAACTGACCTGTTATAAGCGAGGCCGAGAGTTTCATTTAGCCATTTGTGTTTGGGCAAGAGCGGATAGGTCGGCCACAGATACGCCCACATACTGGAAACGTTCATATAGACTTTAACCGTGAAGTCATTGATGATTTCTACATGGTGAACATCTTTGAATCGATCATAATGAGGGCATCCAAATCCAAAGGTTTCAGAGTAAGGGTATTGTGCGTAGATGTAGTTGCATGTAAATTCATAATCTGAAACATTGAATAGTCCGTCTCTCTCGCCAGTCACTGGTTTAGTCCAGTAAGCGTCTTTTCTAAACCAATATGTAATCGTTGTTTTCTCTAGTCCATCCTCGGGGTCAATCCATGCACCCGTTTCCCAGTCTTGGGCGATCCACGGAGTATCAACCAGGGGATCGTATGGGTTATATTGTATAAGTCCAGCGTAGATTTTGTCCAATACTTGATAGTCAGGTTGCTGACTTGAGTACAGAATGTTTAGGTATACAGGTTCACTGATTGCCCCAATCCGAATTATTTGGTTCGGGTCATCGGTTCTGTAAGCGTTGAGATATGTGTAGGGAGTGTCTATTCCGATGCCTTTCTCGTTAACCATACCTGCCAGTCTTTTGCGATACGCAAAGTAACTCCTTATACTGCATACGGGAACTTCATATGCATTTTTTACATAAATGCCTTGAGCCTTCTTCACATTTTGCAGTGCTTCCTCCCAGCTGGAGGCACGCATAATTTTCTGGAAAAGTGGTGCGATTCCAGCCCAATACAGGTTTTGCTTAATGTAGTCCATGTAATTCCATAGCTCAGCATACTTATATTGTTGGCCAAAGAAAGAAACTGTCATCGCTAGAACCGCAAGCATAGCCCACCAGAAAGGATATCTATAGGCTACTTGAGACCCAAAGTAAATGTGGTAGTCACGGTTTACCATTACTTGGTCATAAATAATTAATGACGGCTTCTGCCGTAGATCAACGGGAATTCCAACATCATTCATCTTACCTTGGAGGTATGTGCCCATGGCAATATTCCTTTGATCATTATTCTCCACATAAAAAACGATCGGATCCAAATCGAACATTCCACTTTCTCTTCCAGGCCATCCAACTGGATAATTTCTTTTGCCATTTCCGTCTTTATCTACGAACCCTTTTGAATCTAAGAGAGCAGCCGCTTTTGAGAGATTGTACTCGTAAGGATAGTTTGGGTAAGTGACTGAGGTGTTCCACCAGTCTTGTTGAGCTCTAGGAAATGGGACATCAATTCTTTCTGCAAAGCCCTTGAATATGGTACTTATGACATAGTCTTTATCTATCAGATACGCGAGGGCTTTTCTGAAAGTCTCATTGTTCAATGGTGAGTCAACTTTGTGTCCGTATGTGTTTATTGTTTTGTTTATGTTGAAGTTGTATCCTCTCATCTCGTATGAATTCAGGTAGGGTGCAAGTATAATATTCGGGTCTTGGATTGCATCTTCATACATGGACTGATCAATAGGCCATCCCATAATGTCTATCTCTCCAGCCTTTAGTGCAGCGTAGCATGATGTGGGACAATAATAGAAAACTATGTCTAAACCAGGACTTCTCGGACCTTTTTGAGCTTGTGCATGAACTGGTGAAATCTGAAAGAACGTTAAAACAACATGCTGAGAATTAGGCCTGATGCAAAGTATTTTCTAACTTTTGATATCATTTATTTACCCAAGTCTTCCATTTTGTATGCTCACTGTTCTTAAATTTTTCGATACTTCCAGAAATCTCGCCATAAATTTCCCCGATAAAAACAAATATTAGGGTCTTCGAAATACTGACTTACAGTGAGGCGTTTTTTCATGGGTTTAGAGCAGAAGCGAGTTCGAAATTGGCGGCTCATAGCAGCAATAGGTATATTATTAATAATGTTTGTAGGACTACTGGTATATACGTTTGTTCCGTCGCTTCTCGCGTATGAAAAACTGGCGATTTGGAGGTTTGTAGGTTGGACGTCAAATTCTGCAGGGCAAGTTAGGCAAACAACCTTTATATTTATCAACAATGGAACGAAGAGATTGACGATAAACAACTTTTGGGTTAATGGAACATCGTTAGACTCCACGGAGTGGATGGATACTGGACTTACGCTTGGTTCGCCAGGAAGTGTGGATGTTTCTATAGTCCCCAAGATCTTTGCTTTTGTTAAAGGTGTGAGCTACAATTTTACCGTGGGCACCACCAGTGGAAGTCATTATTCCTTCATACTCAAGTGTGATGACGCTTCTGTAAGTCCTGAGAACTTGACCATCATCAATTGGGATTTTGTTCCTTATGCTGGTCAGGACTTCCCTGCATACATCGGTTTTCGGTACAGGAATTATGGCAGAACACCGATAATCATTACATCCGTAGAACTAAACGGCTCGCCTGCATCCACGAATCTGCCTTTGCCACAATGGACTTGGCATTACAGCCGTGGCGGAGGAACTGACCCGCTGGACTCGGTTATAATAGATTACGACTGGAAACCTGGAAAAACCTACATCATCGACATAAGAACAGCTGTGGGAAACACGTATAGAATAGTCGACACCGCGCCTACAGAAGGTTAAGCATCGTCTGCGGAACCACGAACACCATGAGCAACAACAAGAGAACACCAGCAACTATCAGCGTCAACGATACAAGTGGCCTGTGCGGGTATTCGACAGAAGTCTGGTACTGAGTGAAGATCGCATCATGCAACATTACTATCCGTTGTCTCTGACCATAGCTAAACCCTAGTATCAACATGAAGACAGATTCAAAAACTGTGAATAAGACAAAACCTTCAACTGCACTGTTTCGACTCCAGCGATAGGAAGTTCGAAGCGTATAGAACAAACCGAAATCAAAGAGAAGAGCAAACAAGCTGACGCATAGGCCAAAAACAGCCCCCTTGACGAACAGCTTCGCTGCTTGAGCATATCTTAAAAATTCCTCAACCAACAGAATATCAGCCCAAATTAAGTAAAAAAGGATTGCCCTAAAAACTTGAACTTAACTGCGTTTTCGTTAGCCACGTCGAATTTGAGTTTCGCAAGACGGCAAAAGCCTTAAAAAAGGAGGCCATGGAGGAACCTACGGTCTGATCGCCTTCTAAGAAAGCCTAACAAGAACGACTGAAGGGGAACGGAAAAACCAGCAAGACGCCAAAGCCCGAACATCATACGACTGCCGAGTGTTTTGAGGGAGACACTGATCTCTGGATATACCAGACCATCCTTAGATACAGAAAAAGATAGACGAATTTACGCCAATAGCCGTTCTACAGGTCTTTCAAGAGCTCCAAAAATTGGTCTTTCTTGCCGAAGTCCCTGTTCTTCTCGGCTTCTAGTATGGCGTGTTGCACCCAGCTTCGTAGTTCGGGATAAAAATCCACTTTAGGCGGGTGCTTTCGATCCACTTTTTTAGTCCACGCTTGTGTTGACCTGTTTAGTTGTTGGTTCATTGTTTCCATGTTTTTCACCTCAATGTTTTTCAGTAGAATCGTCAAGAAAACGACAAAATTTGGTGAAATCCTTCCTTTTGTCACTGTTCCTTCTTACGAGAATTCTACTAATTAATACAATGTACATGGTTGCATATTAATGTATGTGCACAGTCAGACCTCGACACTGCATTCTGTAATTTGATTATCATGACTTTAGTTCCCTTAACAACCATTTCAACCTTAGGACTGAGCTGTATTTGGCGTTTAAAGCGGCAAGCGTCCAAATCATCTAGAATTTCTGGCATGCTTCCTGAATCTTGTCCAAAAGCTCGTTCGCGTTGTCGCTTATCTTATATCGGATCGCAAGTTGTCCCTTCTTATTCAGCGAAGGAACCTTCTCCACGACCTTAGCCGCTAAAAGCACGCGCAAGTGTTTTTCAACGGTTGAACGATGTCTGCCAAGTTTTTTCGCGATTTCGCCTGGGTTGGTGACTCCTTTTTGTATACATTCCAGTATTTGAAGTCGGGATTTGTCAGCAAAAGCTTTCAACAGCTTCTCGGTTTTCTCGTAACTGCTCATTCTTGAACGCCATCCTTTTTGACTACTTATTACCTTTTGGCATATAATTTTGCTTCTCGGTAAATAAAGATGCTAAGCGGTGAAAAAAGTCTCTACAACCTCTGGAAACGATTATCTTAGGCGAAGGCTATGAGAGAGGCTGTGGTATGTCATGTTTCATCCGATTATAAAAGGCAAGTATTATGACATGGGTTACAAGTACGGAGCTTTGTTGTACAAGCATGGTTTTCGAGTGGACGAGCAGTCTGATGAGAAGCTTGAGTTTGGAAGAAGAAGCGAGGCAGAGGTCAAACGAGTCTTTCCAGAAGTCCTAGACGAGATTCGAGGTTTTGCCGAAGGTTGTCATGCTTCTTATGACCAGTTAGCCGCTTTCATGATGGGCATCGGCGCCTTCAAATTCTTACCTACGTGTAGCGTGTTCGCAGCCTCTAACGGTTCCGACGTCGTGTTTGGGCGAAACTATGATTTCTTCTACAGCTTGAAGAAGGTCACTGAAAGCTACCTGACCTGTCCTGCGGATGGATATTGCAGTTTGGGGCACACGGATGTTTTCATCGGTAGAGAAGACGGAGTGAACGAGAAAGGCTTAGCAGTAGGCATGACGGGCGTAGAAGGCAAGACGGTTAAGCCAGGAATCAGCTTCGTCCTGATCCTGCGTGGCATTCTCGACAAGTGTGCCAGCGTCAAAGAAAGCGTCAAGATGCTTTCTGATGCACATGTTTGTAGTGCGTTCAACTTTTTGCTGGCTGATAGAGACGGAGATTTGGCTGTGGTTGAGGCTTCGCCTGACAGGATTAGAGTGCGTAGACCTGAGAAGGGTGAAAGCTTTATGGTTTGCACTAACCATTTTGTGCATCCCGAGATGCAGGAGATGGAGAACCTGGAAGAGAGGAGCAGGAGCAACTGGGATTCGCTGCCGAGATACACAACGATACGCGAAGCAATCAAGCAGCGTGATGGGAAAATCAGTGTGAAGGATGCTCAGAAAATCTTGGCAAATCACAGCGGTTACGTGTGTTCGCACCAGCAGAAGATTAAGCTTGGCACGCTTTGGTCGCTTGTTGCCACGCTCAAGCAACCGCAAATATTCAGGGCTGAAGGGCATCCTTGCAAGACAAGATACAAGCAGGATTTGCGGCTGAACAAAGCCGTTCAAAAACTTCAGAGAAGCTGAGCTTTTAGGCTTTCACCGTTCTTTCTTGGGCAAGCTCGTTGAGGATTACGAGCGCTTCACCCAAGGGCATGTTCAACCTAGTCGCCAATTCATTGGGTGTTGTTTCTGGTTTCTCAGGTAGAACTGCGTCTCTTACGTAGGCTTTGTGAGTTGGATACAAGACTAAGGCGTGAACGGTCTCAACTAGTACTGGCCACAGTTTCTCTTTTGAGTAGTCTTCGAGGCTCATGGTTATCTGGTAGGATAGTGTGTCACATGCGCAATATTCAGTTTACCCTTCAGGGATGCGTTACCGCAAAGTATATCTCTCTTAGGAAAATGAGTAGAGGCTTCAAACTGTTTGAAGGTGAAGAGCTGATGACGATCAAAGCCGTAATCTTCGATCTTGACGGAACAATAGCAAGCTTCAACTTGGATTACAAAGCGGTTAGGGCAGAAGTCAGAAGTTTCCTAATGAAAACAGGCGTGCCTGCCTCGGTTCTGGCTTCGAACGAGAGCATATTTGAGATGTTGAAGAAAACTGAGGTTTTTCTGAAAAACCACGGCAAGACCGAAAAAGCTGTGCAGAGCGTCCGAGAGAAGGCTTTAGCCATCGCTGAGAGACACGAGTTGGAAGCGGCTAAGAGCACCTGCTTGCTTCCAGGAGTCTTAGAAACGTTGAAGGCTTTGAGGAAGATGGGGTTGAAGCTTGGTTTGTGCACGATTAACGGTGAGAAATCGACGGATTACATCTTGAAGCGTTTTAGGATTGCTGACTTTTTTGATGCTGTGATACCGAGGAATAAAGTGAGGTTTGTTAAGCCTAGCAGTGAGCATTTGGAAGCGGCTTTGAAGGCTCTAGAAGTTCATGCGGATGAGGCGATGGTTGTTGGGGATGGGAGTGTTGATATGAAGTGTGCGAGGGAGCTGAAGGTTTTTGCTGTGGGTTTGCCCACGGGCGTTTCTTCACGGAAAGAGCTTACCAACTCTGGAGCAAACTACCTCATCACCAAGATAACCGATTTACCCATGCTGATAGAGCAAATAAACAAGACAACAGAAACGTAAAACCTTTTTTGGAAAATTCAAATGGGTTTGAAGTGGTATCTTGGCCATTGCGGCCACTGCTGTGTTGGCGTACAGGCTTCAAACGCGATCGTAAGCGGCATTCCAATCTTTATCTGGTCAACCGCCACTTCCTTAATCATCCCAGGCACTTTCAACCCGTTCTCAAGCTCAACGATACCCATCGCGTACGGCGCCATCGCCTGAAACTGCACGGGTGCGATATGAATAACCGTGTATGTTAACAGCTTTCCCCTCGTTGGAAGCTCAACCCATTCAAACTCTTTCGAGTAGCACACGTCGCACAGGGGTCTCGGCGGAAAGTGGACTTTTCCGCATTTCTTGCATTTTCCGCCCATCAGCTTTCCTTGGTTCATGTACTTGCACAGTTGCTCTATCGTGAACTGTTCTGTTTGGCTCATGTTAATCTCTCCTGTAGATGTGCACGGTTGCCGTGGCGCCTGAACCGCCCACGTTATGCGTCAAGCCAATCTTTACATCTTTCACTTGTCGTCTGTCAGCTTGACCTGTTAATTGGAGATAAACCTCATAGGCTTGTGCGGTTCCCGTTGCGCCTACGGGATGTCCTTTGGACTTTAAGCCGCCGCTCGTGTTCACTGGAATTCTTCCGCCGAGCTTGGTCTCGCCGTTTTCAATAAGCTTAGCGCTTTCGCCTGTCTTGCAGAAGCCCAAGTCTTCATAAGCGATCAGCTCGGCGATCGTGAAGCAATCGTGAACCTCGGCAACATCCACGACTTCTGGCTTTACATCAGCCATTCCATAAGCCTGTTCAGCCGCAATCTTTGCAGCCGCAAGCGAAGTGAAGCTTTCGCGTTCGTACAAGCCTATGGTGTCGCTTGCTTGTCCGCTGCCGATGATGTGAACGGGCGTGTCCGTGTACTTCTTCGCCAGCTCAGGCTTAGTCAGTATCAGGCAGCTTGCGCCGTCCGTTATCAACGAGCAGTCGTAAAGCTTCAACGGCCATGCTACGACGCGGGCGTTCAACGCGGTTTCGAGCGTGATTTCTTTTTGAATGTGAGCTTTCGGGTTCAGGCTTCCGTGATAATGGTTTTTCACGGCAACCAACGCCAAATCCTCCTCGGTCGTGCCGTAATCGTGCATGTGTGCGGTTGCCATCAGCGCGTACAAGCCTGGGAAGGTCATGCCTTGCCATTGTTCGAAGGGGAAGTCTGACGCCATGGCTAGGTATTCGGTTACTTCTGCCGTGGTTCGGTGGGTCATTTTTTCTACGCCGCCGACCATGACGACGTCTGATAAGCCCGAGAGCACGGCTTGGACTGCTGCGCGTAGAGCGGCGCCTGAAGAAGCACATGCGGCTTCGGTTCTCGTGGCTGGCACGTGCAGTAGACCTGCCCAGTCTGCCATCGTGGCGCCCGTGTGTCCTTGATGTTCGTAGGATTCTCCCATGTGTCCGACGAACAGGGCTTTGATGTCTTTTTTCGGGTTCAAGTTTGGGCAGCGGTCGAAGGCTTCTTTGGCGGCGTCTGCGAAGATTTCTCTCGCGTACGCGCCTTCGAGCTTACCGAATTTTGACAGTCCTGCTGAGACTATCGAAACAAGCGGCTTTCCCTTCAAGCTGAGTATCTCCTTTGATTAATGGTGTAGTGCAGAAAAGTGAAGTGTGTTAAGACTGGTATATAAGCGTATGAAACGAATCATCTGGGGTTCAATAATAGTGGTTTGGAATCATTTACGGTATTACTCGGAAGGTTTGGGTAGACCAAGCTTCATGTGGGGTTCTTGCTTTTTTGTTGATCTAATACTTAGCTTTGTAATCTGAATGGGATACAGCTTTTTGCTGGTTGTGCGACACGGTTTTGTTGTTTTCCATGAAACATTGTTCCATGAAACATTGTTCCATGAAACATTGTTCCATAAAACTTATAACCAGACACCCTCAATAGTGTATTGAAGAGTTGGTTCTACTCGCGGTTTCTCAGATGGGCTTCGTTAGAATGGTGACGGGCAACCGCGTGTGTCCTCTCTTTATAAAGCGAAAATAGGAGAAAGGAAAGTATGAAGAAATTCGTAATATTAGCAGCAACAATATTGGCAGTTCTAATGTTCGTATCTGTATTTCCAATGATTAACTTGGCAAAAGCGACGAATGGACCCAGAAGGGACATTGACCTTGTTTGGTACACGACGTCTGACGCGGCTTTCGCTGCGTTGCAAGCTGATGAGATTGACATGATGCAGTGGCCGTTGACGTTGCCGCAGAAGCAGGCTGTTGAGGCTGACTCGCACCTGCAGATTGCAGGTTACACGGAGAACGGCATGATGGAGTTCGACTTGAACAACAACCTGACCATTAAGGACTATCCTGGAAAAACAAACCCAATCAGTGTTGAAACAGTCAGGCACGCGATTGAGTACTTAGTCGACAAGGAGTACATCATCAGCACGATCCTGTTGGGCTATGGTAAAAGAATCGACGCTCCAGTGTGCTGGCCACAGTATGACGGTTGGGTTGCATCTCCAGCTGACGGCGAGAGCGTCGTCACCTACGACTGGAACCACGACGGCATAATCCAACCGAGCGAAGACAACTATCCATACTCATACAACCCCGGCAACGCCTTGGCCTACCTCTTCTATATCGGCTTCAACGACACAGACGGGAACGGCTACCTGAACTATCCAAACGACCCAGGTGTCTGGGGAGGCGCTGCAGGCTTGGACACGACTGCGATGCCTTTGAAGATATGCATAAGAAGTGACGATCCAAGCAGGAGGCTGCCGGCTGGAAGATACTTGGTCAGGCAGCTTGAAGGCGACAGAAACATAGCTGGCGATGGCACTCTAGCGACTGCTACACCTAAAGTTACAAATGAATACCTTGGTCATAGTCCTGGTGGTGCGGGCAACCTGGTTCTTAAAACGAAGTGCAAGCCGATTAAGCCAGGCAGTGAAAAAGTCTACATTGGCGGTGTACTGCAGCGGAAGGATATTGACTATACAATAGACTACACAAAAGGCGAAATAACGATTCCCATTCGACCCCCACAATGTACGAAGATTACAATCGACTACGAGTGTCAACTCAAGAGCGTAATGGTGCCTGGCGACTTTGACACGACTGACATCACTTGGGAGCAGGTAAGAGGCGTCCTGAGCCCGATCGTGATGCGTGACCACAACTACCACATCTACACGGGCGGCTGG